>MDTF01012345.1_pt1 | contig 12835 bp, 12 predicted proteins | sample 811191 | NCBI WGS metagenome assembly MDTF01 (sample SAMN05326649, study PRJNA326480) | marine metagenome | isolation source: seawater | place: Southern Ocean | collected 2011
CAACTGGAACATGTTTAATTTTAATCACACCTGATGCAGAAAGAACAATGGTAACTTTTTTAGGTATAGCGGGAAAAATAAATGAAAAAGATATTGATGAAAAAGCTGTAAAAGAAAGTGAAATGATTTTTCTTGAGGGATATTTATGGGACGAAGGTGAACCAAAAACTGCATTTAATAAAGCAATGCTGTTATCTAATAAAAAAGCAATGTCCTTATCAGATCAATTTTGTGTAGAGAGACATAAAGTTGATTTTTTAAATCTAGTTGAAAATAAACTTGATATTACTTTTGCAAATGAACAAGAAATTAAATCTTTAATAGGTACAGATAATTTTGATGAAGTTATAACATTTGGAAAACAATTAGGAAAACTTCTTGTTATCACTAGAGGTGAAAAGGGAAGTATAGCTATAGAAAATAATGAAGTTACACAATGCAAGAGTGAGACCAATTTAAAAATTGTGGATTTGACTGGTGCTGGGGATTTATTTGCTGCAGGATTTCTTCATGGTCTTATTAACAATTTTTCGACAAGAGAAAGCCTTCAAAAAGGAACAGAAATGTCTTCAAAAATAATTCAAAAAGTTGGTGCTAGGCTAAATTAAACAAATTTACTAAATAAAATAACCATTTTGTTGACTTAATATAAAATTTTGATCATCAAATTTATCACTTATTTTTTTTCGAAGTCTATAGATATGTGTTTCAACAGTATGTGTCTCCATATCTGGTGAATATCCCCATATATTTTTTTCTAAATCAGAAACAGTATGTTTAGATTTAGTACGATTTAAATATAAAATAATTTCAATTTCTTTTTCAGTTAATTTTAAAATTAAATCCCCTTTAGAAAAAAATTTAGAGTTTAGATTAAGTTCATAGGTTTTAATATTAATTTTGGACTGGTGGTTAAATTTTAATTTAATCAATTTGATGTTAATTATTTCTAATAATTTTATTAATGGTAAAGGCACATCATTAAAATATAAAATATTACGCTTACTTAAATTTTTATTTAATGATAATTTAAGGTTAGGCTTAGAAATTATTAAAAAATTTGCTTTATCTAAATCTAAATTATTTAAGAAGCTATAGTTATTTTCATATTTTATAACTTTAAAAGACAAATTTTCTTTAATTTCATTAAAGATTTCATATAGTGAATTAATATTTATAATATAAATAATTTGCTTAATCATACCAAGTATAATCTATGATAATTCATATAAAAAATAAAAACACCTTTATAATAGATGATTTTAAATTCAAATGTTGTGTAGGCAAAAATGGCTTAAATTCAAATAAAAAAGAGGGGGATTTTTCAACACCAAAAGGTTTATTTGATTTGAAGAAATTATATTTTAGAAAAGATCGTGTTGTTACACCAAAAAGTAAAATTAAAAAAAAAATTATAAAAAAAAATATGGTCTGGTGTGATGATCCAAAGCATAAAAAATATAATGAAGAAATTAAAAGCTACAATATAAATCTTAAGGAAAGTTTATATAGAAAGGATCATAAATATGATTACATAATTACTATTAGTCATAATGAAAAAAAAAAACCTTATAAGGGGAGTGCGATATTTATTCATTTAACAAATGATTACAAACCGACAGCTGGGTGCGTTGCATTAAATAAGAATGATTTTGATATTTTATTAAAACTTTTAGATAAAAAAAATAAAATTAAAATAAGCTAGTCTCTGCTACCAAATATTTTTGAACCTATTCTGACATATGTTGCATTATTTTTAATAGCATCCAAATAATCTCCTGACATACCCATGCTTAAATTTTTAAAGTTTAAGTCATGATTAATTGTATTCATTTCGGAAAAATAGTTTTTTGTGTTTTCATCGTTGGGTGGAATACACATTGTACCAATAATATCTAAATTCAATTCTTTACAAAATTTATAAAAATCGTTCAATTCTTCTTTTTTTATTCCTGATTTTTGATTTTCATTCCCAATATTAACTTGAATAAATATCTTAGGATTTTTTCCTTGTCTTGTCTGTTCTTTAGATATTTTAGTTGCTAATTTTTCATTATCTAATGAGTGAATATAATCAAATATTTGTAAAGCAAATCTAACCTTATTTGTTTGAAGCCTTCCTATTAAATGAAGCCTAATATTAGTATTTTGAATCTTTATTTCGGTCCATTTTTCAAGTGCCTCCTGAATCTTATTTTCTCCATAATGAAGATGACCATGTTCTATTAAGGGTAAAATATTTTCAATAGGATAAGTCTTTGAAACTGCAATAATTTTAGGAATTTTTTCATCATTTGCTTTTGATTTTATGAGCTCTTCTATATAAATTAAGTTCTTAACCGTGTTATGCATAATAGAAATTTAAATAAATTTTACTTTATAAATAAATTTGACGAAAGTCACATAGATAAACTAGACGTAGAAACTATTATAATCTTTAGAAACTATAGTCAAACCACTGATAAAAAATTAATTTTGGAATTAAAGAAGTATTGTAAAAAAAAAGGTAATAAATTTTTACTTGCAAATAATATAAAGTTGGCAATAAACCTTGATTTAGATGGTGTCTATATTCCGTCATTCAACAAAGATAAAAGGCATCTTTCTTACACTTATAAAAAGAAATTTATTATTTTAGGATCAGCACATAATATTAAGGAAATAAGAACAAAAGAATTACAAAATGTTGAAGGAATATTTTTATCATCATTGTTTAAAAGAAACAAAAATTTTTTGGGAATAAAAAAATTTAAGGCTTTATCACTTTTAACTAATAAAAAGATTGTGGCCCTAGGTGGAGTTTCAAGAAATAATTTGAAACAACTTAATTTAATTGACTGTTCTGGCTTTGCGGGTATTTCTATTTTTGAACAAAAAAAAGGCCCCTAAAAAAAGAGGCCTTTTAAATAATTAATTTTTTAATTAGAAAGCAAGAGATAGAGAAATCTCAGTTCTCTCTGCAGTTCCTTTTAAAGTGTGATCTTGGTTATCAACTCTTGAGTGTTGAGCCTTAACAGCCATAGATCCCATAGAGTAAGCAACGTTGAAAGCATCTAAATCAGCTTCTACGTTACCAGTTCCATCGATGTTAGCTTTTTTCTCATCAGAAATTGCCGCGTATGAAATTGACAGATTATCATTTACAGCAACTGCAACTGAATAACCTACTGATTCATAAGCAATACCATCCGCATTTCCTGGATCGTTTGACCACCCTTGAACACCAACAGTTACATTACTGTAAGCATAAGAACCACCAACAGTCGCATTGAAACTATCAGTTAACAATGCACTCGTTACTTGTCTCTCTGCTTCTTCCGCACCTGCGAATAGAGATAGACCTAAAGGAGTACCAACTTTTACAGCAATACCTGTACCAGCACCGTAAGTTGTAGTTACTTGAGTTGAACCAGCTCCACCAGCAGCAATTCCTGCAGCAGGATCGTAATCAACACCAATATCTACTGTGTTTCCTTCGTATTCAAACTGAGGCAAATGATAAGATATACCACCATCATCATTTCCAGTTCCAATAGCTTCACCTGAGAAAGAGTGAGATGCATTATCCCAAGATTCTTCCCAAGCTGTAGGCAGTTTGTCGTCTAAACTGTTTACTGCTCCACCACCAACTTTATTAAACTGAAGTTTACCCATAGATCCCATAGTAACACTCATTTGAGATGAAGATATTCCAGTAAAGTCTTGCAGTTGAGTTACGAAACCAGACATTGTCCAGCCATTGTCAGCTTCACCTGACGCAGTAAATGTGATCCCAGTATGAGTTGAGAAACCTTTACCTTGGTCTGTCGCTGCCATACTTCCACCATCAGCACTTTTCGTTGTGTACGTAGCATCTAGGTTACCAGTTACTGCGACTTCACCTGCGTAAGCTGAAACAGCTGCAAGTGAACCAGCTAAAGCTGATAAACCTATTTTTTTTACTATATTCATATTTTTCCTTTTGTTTTTTATCATGATTTAATTGATATCGTTTTATCATTTTATTTACTAAATATTTCAATAAATGCCTTTTGTGTGATTTATTTTACTTTTTGTTGTATAAATACAACATAATAAAGCCATATAATCATAAAAAAGGGCTATTTTTTTCCAATTTAAACCGTTATTAAATTTTACTTATATGAATAAATTTTTAATTAATATTTCCCTAAAAACCATTTTATTATTAAGCATTCTAATATTTTCTGGTTGCGGAAACACCTCAAAAATTTTTAAAAAAGTCGATACCAGAAAAGTCCCTGTAAATGTTAATGATAGAGTACAAGCTAATATTAAAGAAGGTAGAGGAATTAGGTTTGGTAAAGGTGGAAATAATAATGGTGGCATTTTTGATTTTGCCTCATCAAATCCATTATGGAGAGCTTCAATTGATATTTTAGACTTCGTGCCATTCACAAACGCAAGTTACTCAGGCGGTATTTTGATAACTGATTGGTTTGATGGAAATTCAAAAAAACAAGGTGAGAAACGAGATTTAAAAATTACTATTATATTTTTAACAAATGAGATTAGAGCTGACGCTCTTAATATTAATATTCATGAGAGAAGATGCAAAGGTAATTTTATTGATTGTGATACTAAAGAGATTAAATCGAAATTAGAATCTGAAATAAAATTAGCTATACTTAAAAGAGCCACTATACTTAAGAAAGACAGCTTAGAAAAAAAAGTCAAATAAATAAAAACACATAGTAATTTTATTTTGTGACCAGATATAATTTCAAAATAATCGAAGAAAAATGGCAAAACTATTGGGATCAAAATAGTTCCTTTAAAAGCAAATTAGATAAAAATAAAAAAAAATTTTATTGTCTAGAAATGTTTCCTTACCCTTCTGGTAAAATTCATATGGGTCACGTAAGAAATTATACCATAGGTGATGTACTTGCTCGTTTTAAAATAATGCAAGGATATAATGTGCTACATCCAATGGGTTGGGACTCTTTTGGAATGCCTGCTGAAAATGCAGCAAAGCAAAATAATTTAGATCCAAAAAATTGGACTGAAAAAAATATAAAAACAATGAAGAGTCAATTGAAACAATTGGGTCTTTCAATAGATTGGGATAAAGAAATATCTACTTGCTCACCCAATTATTATAAGCATCAGCAAGCTTTTTTTTTAGAACTATATGATAAAGGTCTAGTCTATAGAAAAGAAAACTATGTAAACTGGGACCCAGTTGATGAAACGGTTCTTGCCAACGAACAAGTTATTGATGGTAAGGGGTGGCGTTCAGGAGCGCTAGTTGAAAGAAAAAAATTGAACCAATGGTTTTTTAGTATTTCAAAATTTTCAGATGAACTTTTAGAAGGTCTAAAAAATCTTGATGAGTGGCCAAATAAAGTAAAGACTATGCAAAAAAATTGGATAGGAAAATCCTTTGGTTGTGAGATTGATTTTAAAATAGAGGGTGCGCTCCCAGTAGAAAACATTAAATGCTTTACAACTAGACCTGACACTCTTTTTGGTTTTTCTTTTTTAGCTGTTTCTATTGATCATCCAATAGCTAAATTTTATGAAAAAGATAATAAATTTTTAAAATTTAAAGAGGAATGCTCAAAAACAGGTACCACCGAAGAATCGATTGCGCAGGCAGAAAAGCTTGGTTTTAAAACAACATTAATGGCTATCAATCCCTTTGACCGTTCAATAAAAGTCCCTGTATATTTTGCTAATTTTGTTTTGATGGATTATGGTTTTGGAGCAGTATTTGGTTGTCCTGCTCATGATCAAAGAGATTTTGAATTTGCAAAAAAATATAATTTAAAGATTATTTCAGTAATTGCACCCGAAAAGGGAAAAGATAAGGTTAAATTGATTGATCAAGCCTACGTTGGACCAGGCAAAATAATTAATTCAAAATTTTTAGACGGTTTGACTGCACCAGAACAATCAATAAATGAAGCTATTAAAATTTTAGAAGAGAAAAATTTAGGGAAAAAAAAAATTAATTTTAGATTAAAAGATTGGGGCGTATCTAGACAAAGGTACTGGGGGTGTCCAATTCCAATTGCCTATAACAATAAAAATGAAATTGTAAAAGTTCCATTAAAAGATTTACCTATAAAATTACCTGAAAATATTAATCTTAATACTACTGGCAATCCCTTAGATCATCAAAAAGATTGGTATGAAACTGAAATAAATGGAGAAAAATGTCGAAGAGAAACTGATACTCTTGATACATTTGTAGATTCATCTTGGTATTACTTGAGATTTTGTTCAAGTGATAATCCCGAGAAAGGGTTCGACTTAGATGAAGTGGCTTATTGGATGCCAGTGGATCAATATATCGGTGGTGTAGAACATGCAATACTTCATCTTTTGTACTCAAGGTTTTTTATGAGGGCAATAATGCTTGGCAAAAAAAAATTTACAAACCTCGAACCTTTTAAGGGCTTATTTACTCAAGGCATGGTGTGCCACGAAACATATAAAGATCAAAATAATCAATGGTTGAGTCCAGATGAAATTGAAACAGTTGATGGAGTTACTTTTCATATAAATGGCAAACCAAACAGTAAAGTAAAGGTTGGCCCAAGTGAGTCAATGTCAAAATCTAAAAAAAATACTATAGATCCTCAAAAAATTATTAAAAACTATGGAGCTGACGCAGTAAGACTTTTTATTTTATCCGATAGTCCCCCAGAGAAGGATGTGCAATGGTCTGAACAAGGCATGGTTGCTTCATACAGGTTCATTCAAAAATTCTGGATTTTACATAAAAAAATTATGATAAAAATTTCATTAAATGAAAAGAGTAAAGATACAAAATCATTAACTAGCTTTACAAATATACTAATAAACAAAGTTACTAAAAACTTAGAAAAATTTCATTACAATGTAATTATTGCTAATTTTCATGAGATTTATAATTTTTTAAATAAAGAAGTTGAAAAACCTATAAATAATTATGAACTAATTGAAAATTATAAGAAAATACTTAGTCTGCTTCAGCCAATAATACCACACTTTGCTCTTGAGTGTTTAAAAGAAGTGGATGGAGAATCTACTTCAACGTGGCCTATCACAGACTTTAAACTAATAGAAAAAGAAAAATTCAATATTGTAATACAAATTGAAGGTAAAAAAAGAGGACTAATACTTTCTGAATCAGACACTACTGAAGAGCAATTACTTAAAATAATAAAAAAAGATGATATTATAAATAAATATATCAAAGATAAAAAAATTAAAAAAAGTATTTATATCAAAAATAAATTGATAAACTTAATTATTGAATGAAAAAATATTTTTCTATTTTGCTCATGTTTGCGTTTTTAGTGAGCTGTGGCTACACACCAATTTATTCTAATAAAAATTTAGATTTTAAATTGAAAGATGTGATTAATTATGAAAATAGTCGTCTTAATTCTAAAATAACCAAAAAGTTACAAAGTTTTTCAAATCTTCAAAGTCAAAAAATAATTTCTATTAAAATAGATACACACAAAAAAATTAATGTTCTTTCTAAGGATGCTAAGGGAGATCCCTCTCGTTATGAGATGATTATTGATGTTAAATTAGAAGTCATTAACGATCAAAATAAAAATCGTTCTTTTGAAGAAAAATTCAACTACAATTCAACTACAAATAAGTTTGAACTAAATCAGAACGAAAAAAGAATAGAAAACTTGTTAATTAAAAAAAATATCGACAGTATTGTTATTTATCTTAGCCAAATTTAACCATGATAATTAGGTCGTTTGAATTAGACAAAATTAAAGATAGCAAAAAAAAATTTTTATTTTATGGCGTAAACGAGGGACATAAGAAAGAAATAATAAAAAATAAATTTCAAGTAAAATATAAAGATAGTATTTATAATTATGATGAAAGTGAAATTCTGAATAATAAAGAAAATTTTTTTAATACTATTTTATCAAAATCTTTTTTTGAAAATGAAAAACTAATCATAATAAGTAGAGTTACAGATAAAATACTAAACATTATAGAAGAATTGATAGAGAAAAAAATAGAGGATTTGCTTATAATTCTCAATGCTAATGTTCTTGAAAAAAAGTCTAAAATAAGAGCATTATTTGAAAAAAATAAAGAAACAGTCTGTGTAGCTTTTTATGAGGATAATAATCAAACATTATCTAGTATCGTTAATAATTATTTTAAGTCAGATCAAGTGCCTATTTCTCAAGAATCAGTTAACCTAATAGTCCAAAGAGCAAGGGGTGATAGGTTAAATTTATATAATGAGCTTGAAAAAATAAAAAATTATATGGGTACTAAAAAAAGAATTGAGATCAAGGACATACTTAGACTAACCAACTTGGCAGAAAATTATAATGTCTCTGAATTAATTGACGCTTGTTTGTCTAAAAATAAAAGGAAGACTATTAATATATTGAATGAAAACAACTACACAATAGAAGATTGTATTTTAATCATTAGAACTTTTTTAATGAAATCAAAAAGATTATTTAAATTAAGCAAGGAATTTAAAAGAACAAACAACGCTGACACAACAATTTTATCCTGTAAACCTCCTATATTTTGGAAAGAAAAAGAGGTCGTAAAACAACAATTAAAAAGTTGGCCTCTTAAAGAAGTAGAAAAATTAATATATGAAATTAGCGAAGTTGAGCTCTTGATTAAAAGATATAATACGAATTCAATAACTATTTTATTCAATTTTATTATTAAAACAGCCTCACCTATTAATAATTAGTCTTAATTATTTCAATAATTTTATTTAGTTGATCAAGGTCTTTATATTCTATCACTATGGATCCAGTATTATTTTTTTTATTCTTAATAAAAGTACTTAAGCCAATTTTTTCTGTAATGGAAGATTCAAGAGCCTTCAAGTTTGAGTCTTTTAATGATTTAAATGATTGTTTTTTTATTTTAAAAATTTTAATAAAATTTTCCGCCTGTCTAACAGAGAGATTCTTTTCAATTATTTTTTTTGCAACAAATTCAATATTATTTAGTCCAATTAGGATTTTAGCATGTCCTGCTGATAATTTTTTATCTTCTATTAATTTTAAGACTTCTTCAGGTAACTTTAATAATCTCAAAAAATTTGCGATATGACTTCTACTTTTCCCAATAAATTGTGCCACTTTTTCTTGATCGTATGCAAATTCTTCAATTAGCCTTTGATAGCCTCTGGCTTCTTCTATGACGTTTAAATCATATCTTTGAACATTTTCCACGATAGCAAACTCCAAAGATTTTAAATCATTTACATCGGCAATTACTACTGGCACCTCGTGTAAACCTGCTTTTTGAGCAGCCAACCACCTTCTCTCTCCTGCAATTATTTCATACTTAGAATTATGATCTGCAGACTTTCTAACTATAATTGGTTGGATGATTCCTCTTTCTTTTATGGAGTTTGTTAGATCTTGTAAATTATCTTCATCAAATATTTTTCTTGGCTGGAATTTACTGCTGAGTAAATCGCTTATAGGTAATTTATTAATATTTGTCTCAAGTCTTGTTTCGCCTATCAGTGATGACAATCCACGCCCTAAACCCTTTTTAATTTTATTACTATCCATTATGCCCCACTCACTATTTTTTGATCTTGATTAATAAATTCATCTGTAAAATTAAAATAAGATTTACTTCCTAGACAAGATTTATCGTAAACCAAGACCGGCATTCCATGTGAAGGTGCCTCCGACAATCTTACATTCCTTGGTATGACTGTCTGATAAACTTTATCATTAAAATAATCTCTTGCTTCTTTTTCTACTTGTGCAGAAAGTTTATTTCTTTTGTCATACATTGTTAAAAGGATTCCTCTTATTTCTAATTTAGGATTTAAATTTACTTTTATTCTTTCTATTGTTTTCATTAGTTGGGTTAATCCCTCTAATGCAAAAAACTCTGTTTGTAATGGTACAACAAGTGAGTGTGACGATACTAACGCCATAACCGTTATAAGGCTTAATGAGGGAGGGCAGTCTATAAGTATATAATCATAAGATGCTCTAGAATCATTCAAATAAGAGGCTAATTTACCCTTGAGTATAAAGGCTCTTTCACTATCTCCAGCTGTTTCAACCTCTAATCCTGATAGATCAACATTTGAGCTCACTATATCTAGGTTTTTGAATTCTGTTTTCTTAATTACTGCTGAAATAGTTTTTGTTCCGTTAAGCACTCCATATATTGTTTCACTTGAACTTTCCGAATTAGATAAGCCAAGTCCTGTAGTTGCATTCCCTTGTGGATCCAGATCTATTACTAAAACTTTTTTTTCTTGTTGTACTAATCCAGCTGCTAGATTAATTACTGTAGTTGTTTTCCCTACCCCTCCTTTTTGATTTATTACGGATATAATTTGCATTTTATTTTTTAGTTTTTTTTTTAATATTTTTTATGTTTAGCAAAAATGAATCCTCACTTGTAATACTTTTTTTTTTTTCAAAATCAAAATCCCAGTCTTTTAAAGTTTTTTCCAAAATTTTTTCTCCATTTTTTCCCATAAATAAAATTAAGTTTTTATAGCTACTAAAATTTTTACAAACTAACTCTAAAACTATTGGTAAAGGCTTAAAAGCTCTTGCCATTATTGTACCCGACTCTATATTTTGTGCCTCAAAAATATTTTGTTGTATAATTTCTGCATTTAATTTTAGGTCTCTTGATACTTTCCTTAGAAAAGCGCTTTTATGGTGACTTTTTTCATACATTTGCACTTTTACTGATTTTTTCAAATTTTTTAGCATAATTGATATGATTATGCCTGGCATTCCTCCACCTGATCCTATATCTGTTATTATATTGCTTTTTAAATCAATAAATTCAATGATTTGTGCTGAATCTAATATGTGACGATCTCTAATTATATCATCTTTAGCTGTTTTTTTACTTATAATGTTAATTTCTTCGTTTCCTTTTTGAAGCATTGTTATAAAGCTTTCAAAATCTATAAGTGTTTCACGTGGAACATTTTGGTCTTTTATTAGTGAGTATTTATTAAAAATTTCTTCCATTAAGCTATAAGCTTAATAGCCTTTCTTTTTACATGTGACAACAAAATATAAACAGCAGCAGGGGTTATACCGTCAATTCTCAGTGCTTGCCCCATCGTTTTTGGTTTTATTTGCTTGAATTTAGCCTTTACTTCATTTGAAAGACCTGAAAGATCATCATAATTAACTTTATCAGGGATAATTAAGTTTTCATCTCTTTTGAATGCTAATATATCTGCTTTTTGCTTTTTAAGGTACCCTTTATAGTGAGCATTAATTTCTATTTGTTCATCAATTTTATCATTAAAAAAAGGTATTTTAGGCCAAATTTCCCTTATTTTTTTCATATTAACACCTTTTTGAGCTAATATTTCTGAGGATTTTCTTAATACGCCGTCTTTTGAGATGTTTATGCCAAATTCTTTTATTTTTGTTGGAGTAATTGTTAATTCTATCATTTGTTGTGATATTAATTTTATTTTAGATTCTTTATCTTTGAATATATTTTCTCTTTCTTTGAAAATTAAACCAATAGCTATACCTTTTCTGGTTAATCTTTGGTCAGCGTTATCAGCTCTTAAACTTAATCTATATTCAGCTCTTGATGTAAACATTCTATATGGTTCAGCAACACCCTTAGTTACTAAATCATCTATCATAACTCCAATATAAGCGTCTGATCTATCTAAAATAAAAGGTTCCTCTTTTTTAAAAGATAGAGCAGCATTAATGCCAGCTATCAACCCTTGCGCTGCAGCTTCTTCATAGCCAGTGGTTCCGTTTATCTGCCCTGCAAGGTATAAATTTTTTATTTTTTTTGTTTCTAGGGTTAAAAATAGCTCTCTTGGATCTATAAAATCATATTCTATTGCATAACCAGGTCTAATTATCTTTACATTTTCTAAACCGTTGATATTATTACATATTTCTTGTTGTATTTCCTCAGGAAGAGAGGTTGATATCCCATTTGGGTAAATTGTATGATCATTTAACCCCTCAGGCTCCAAATATATCTGGTGCCGGTCTTTGTCAGCAAACTTCACTATCTTGTCCTCTATTGATGGACAGTATCTTGGTCCAACCCCTTGGATGCTTCCAGAATACATGGCACTTCTTTTTAAATTCTTTTGAATTATTTTATGAACTTTTTCATTCGTATAGGTCATACGACATGAAACTTGTTTGTTAAGATTTTTTTTAGTTAAAAAAGAAAAAAAGTAAGGATCATCATCTGCAAACTGTTCTTCCAAATTTTTATAATTAATTGTTCTTGCGTCTAACCTTGGAGGTGTTCCGGTCTTTAGTCTGCCTATTTTGAAGTCATACTTTTTAAGTTGCTCACTTAAGCCTGTTGAGGGCTTCTCATCAAATCTACCAGCTGGTGTTTTTTCATCGCCTATGTGAATTAAACCATTTAAAAAAGTGCCGGTTGTTAAGATTAATTTACCACATAATACTTTTTTACCCGATTTTGTTTCGAAACCACTTACGATATTATTTGTAAAAATAAAGCTTATTACTGAATCTGAAAAAATCTTTAAATTACAGTAGTTTACAAGTTTTTCTTGCATATATTTACGGTATAAAAATCTATCAGATTGAGTTCTTGGACCTCTTACAGCTGGCCCTCTACTCCTATTGAGCAATCTAAATTGTATACCAGATTTGTCTGCTACTTCACCCATTACTCCATCTAAAGCATCAATTTCTCTAACAAGGTGTCCTTTGCCTAATCCACCAATGGCTGGGTTGCAAGACATCTCACCAATAGTTTCAATTTTATGAGTAAATAAAGCAGTGTTAACACCAAGCCTTGCAGAGGCTGCAGCAGCTTCACAACCTGCGTGTCCGCCACCAATTATAACTAC
>MDTF01018112.1_pt1 | contig 12835 bp, 12 predicted proteins | sample 811191 | NCBI WGS metagenome assembly MDTF01 (sample SAMN05326649, study PRJNA326480) | marine metagenome | isolation source: seawater | place: Southern Ocean | collected 2011
GGTGAAATAACTAACTTAATAATTTCCAACTCGAATATGGACAGAAAAATTATTAAAAGCGAACTTGTAAAGATTAAATTTTTTTTCATAGAAAAAAAAATCAATATGAAAGAAATAATAGAAGTTTTAAATATAAAAAGTGATAGTGGTTTTGACCAAATTAGAGATAAGGCACTGTCTGGTGAAAAAGAAAAAATTAATAAATTATTGTCTGAAACAGAAATATTAAATGAAGAAGCTTTTTTTTATTTAAATATTTTGAATTACAGAATTAACCGCTTAAAGACTTTATTTGAAAAAAGTCAAAATAATGTAAATAATTTTGAACAAGCACTGGAGTCTTTGAGACCAACTGTATTTTGGAAAGATAAGCCAATAATACTTCAGCAATTAAGAAAATGGAGTCAAAAAAAAGTAGAAGAAATAATAACTAAAATTGCCAAAACAGAAGCTTTAATGAAAAAAAACTCTTATTTACGAAACGATGTTATTGTTAAAGATCTAATCATACACCTTACCAATAAAGCATCTACTTCTTCTTAGTCAGCATATTAGACACCATCTCAAATTGATCTGAATTTACAAATTCGATTACTATTTTACCTGAATTATTCTTTTTAACAATTATTTTAGTTGTTAGCCCTAAACTTTCCTCGATTTGTCTTTGTATTAATAATAAATTGGGGTCTGTTTTTTTTACAGGAATTAATTTTTCATTTTCTTTTTCCTTTTCTTTTTTTACCAAATTTTCGATAGACCTAGAGCTAAGTTTTTCTTTCAATATGGCATTCGCTAACGCAACAGCATTATACCTGCCAACTAAAGGTCTTACTTGCCCCGCTGTAAGTTTACCCATATCCACTAGCTTTGTAACCTCAGCAGGCAGAGATAAGAGTCTGAGAGTATTACTAATATGACTTCTGCTTTTTCCCATAAACTCAGAAAGTTTTTCGTGGTTATATTTAAATTCATTCATTAATCTTTCGTACCCTTTTGCTTCTTCCATAGAGTTAAGATCTTCTCTTTGTATGTTCTCTATAATTGCCAATTCTAGAGATTGGGTGTCATTGAGATCAAGTAATATTACGGGAACGACATGAAGACCTGCTTTTTGAGCGGCTAGCCATCTTCTCTCTCCAGCTATAATTTCATATTCATCTTTAGTATTCTTTCTTACAGCTATAGGTTGAATTAAACCATTTTTTCTAATTGATTGAGATAACTCGTCTATTTTACTTTCATCAAAATAAGTCCGTGGCTGAAATTTGTTAGCCACCAAATCGCCTATAGATATTAGTAAATATGGGTTATTAGCTTTCTCTTTTGTAGGTGCCTCTTTTTGTTGATCCCCAAATAAAGACATCAGGCCTCGTCCCAAACCTTTTTTTATTTTATCATCAGACATAATAATTTATACTCATCTTTGTTGGTCTACAAACTCTTTAGCGAGATCGATATAGGATTTGCTACCTAGACAAGCTCTATCATAAACAATACAGGGAACTCCGTGAGATGGTGCTTCAGATAATCTAACATTTCTTGGGATTACAGTCTTATAAACTTTATCTTTAAAATATTTTCTTGCTTCTTCATCGACCTGATTAGATAATTTATTTCTTTTATCAAACATAGTTAATAGAATTCCTCTAATATTTAAATTCGGATTTAAGTTTATTTTTATTCTTTCAATAGTTTTTACCAATTGTGAAATCCCCTCTAGGGCAAAAAATTCCGTTTGTAATGGTACTAGTAATTCATCTGCTACAACTAAGGCCATGATCGTTAAGAGACTTAAAGATGGTGGGCAGTCGATAAAAATATTTTCATATTTAGAAAATAAATTTTCATTCTTCTCTAAAATTTCTTTTAATAAAAAAGCTTTTTTAGGGTCGTTGGCAGTCTCAACTTCTAACCCTGATAAGTTTACATTTGAACTAATTAAGTCAAGGTTTTCAACACAACTAGACTGAATACAATTTTTTGGGTTGGATTGACCTATAATAATTTTATAAATATTTTTCTCATTGTTGTTGTTGGATACACCAAGACCTGTCGTTGCATTCCCCTGTGGATCAAGGTCAATTACTAATATTTTTTTTCCAAGTTCAGCTAGCGCTGTTGCAAGATTTATAACAGTGGTTGTTTTACCAACACCTCCTTTTTGATTTATCACAGAAATTATTCTCATAAATTACTTTTTAATATCAACAATCAAAATTTTAGATTCTATATCTGTCATGCTGCTTTCCAGTTTATACACGAAGTCCAAAGGTACTTGAAGGTTATTAATTTCATTTTTAGCATTTTTTCCTTTTAATATGATTAATTTGTGGTTAAATTCTATAATTTCACGTGAAATCCTAAGAATTTCCTCTAGCTTCTTAAAAGCCCTAGAAACTACATATTCAGATTTTATATACTCATCTTTATAGTCTCCAAATACTTGGTATTGTAAATTAAGCTTACTTTTGACAATCTCCAGAAAATCACACTTTACATTGGATTTTTCGTACAATTTCACGTGAAATTTGTCATTTTTATTAAATATTGATAAAATAATGCCTGGAAAACCAGCTCCAGATCCCATGTCGCTTAAAGATTTGTTATCCTCGAATCCTATATATTTTGTTATTTGAGCCGAATCTAGAATGTGTCTTTTCCATACCTCCGGTATTGTAGATTTTGAAACTAAATTGTACCTATTATTAAACTTAACAAGTTCTTCTACAAATAAACTTATTTTATCTACATCATCAAGTGAAAAACCTAGATTATTTACAAGTACTGATTCTACTTTTTTTTTATTCATTAAGCAGAAACTTTGTATCTGCTTTTCTTAGTAAAACCTAAGAGTATAATAGCTGCGGCAGGTGTAACACCATCGATTCTTAAAGCTTGCCCAAGTGTCTTGGGTCTTATTTTTTTTAGCTTTGATTTAATTTCTGTAGAAAGACTACTAAATGAGTCATAATCAATATCGAGGGGTATTATTATAGATTCGTCTTTCTTAAAAGCTTCAATATCATGACTTTGTCTTTTTAAATATCCCAAATAATGAGAATCTATTTCAACTTGCTCATCAATATCATCACCAAAATAGGGAACATTGTCCCAAATTTTTCTTAGTTTAACTAATGATACATCCTTGTGGGATAAAACTTCTATACCGGATCTTTTAACACCGTCCATTGCAATTTTAATAGAATGCTTAGCGGCAGCATTAGGAGTTATTAAATTAGATTGAAGGGCGTCATAAACTGAAACTAATTTTTTTTCCTTTTCTAAAAAAGAAATCTCTCTAAATTTTCTAACTAAATTTATTTTTATGCCTAATGGAGTCAATCGTTGATCGGCATTATCAGCGCGAAGTGAAAGTCTATATTCTGCTCTTGAAGTAAACATACGATATGGTTCAGAAACTCCTTTCGTTATTAAATCATCAATCATTACTCCAATGTATGATTCTGATCTATCCAAAATAAACTCATTTTTTTTTTTAATTTTTAACGCAGCATTGACCCCGGCTATTAATCCTTGCGCGGCAGCTTCCTCGTAACCAGTTGTGCCATTAATCTGTCCTGCTAAAAAAAGTGATTTAATTTTCTTCGTTTCTAAGGTTGGCTTTAATTCTCTAGGATCTACATAATCATACTCGATTGCGTAACCTGCCCTTATCATTTTAACTTGCTCTAAACCTTTGATTTTTAACAACAATTTAAGCTGTATGTCTTCGGGTAGAGAGGTAGATATACCATTTGGGTAAATAGTACTGTCATTTAATCCTTCAGGTTCCAAGAAAATTTGATGACGTTCTTTTTCTTTAAATTTTACGATCTTGTCCTCAATAGAGGGACAGTATCGCGGACCAATACCTTTTATTTTTCCTGAGTACATAGAACTTAAATGAATATTTTCGCTAATAATTTTATGAACTTCATTATTGGTATAAGTAATACCACACGAAATTTGTTTGTTGTTTAAACCCTTTGTTAAAAAAGAAAAAAAAGAAGGATCTTGGTCAGCATGCTGCATTTCAATATCATCATAATTTATAGACGAACCGTCTAAACGAGGTGGAGTGCCTGTTTTTAATCTGCCAAGAGTAATATTATATTTTGTTAATTGTTCACTTAATCCAGTTGAAGGCTTCTCATTAAATCTTCCTGCAGGAATCTGTTTTTGTCCTATGTGAATTAATCCATTTAAAAAAGTTCCCGTGGTCAGAATTAGTTCTTTACAAAAAACTTGTTTACCACTCTCACAAATAAAACCAACAACACTATTTTTTTCAAATAAAAATTTTACTACAGGATCAGCGATTACAGTTAGATTCTCATAGTTTAACAAAGTTTTTTGCATATGCTCTTTGTATAAAGCTCTGTCGGATTGTGTGCGTGGGCCTCTTACGGCAGGTCCCCTGCTTCTATTTAGTAATCTAAATTGAATCGCAGATAGATCGGTCACACACCCCATAACGCCATCTAGAGCATCTATCTCACGAACAAGATGTCCTTTACCCAATCCACCAATGGCTGGATTACAAGACATTTCACCTATAGTCTCGATTTTATGTGTAAAAAGTGCAGTTTTTACTTGCATTCTAGCGGATGCTGCAGCCGCCTCACATCCTGCATGACCACCACCAATAACTATTACGTCGAAGTTCATGTCTTTCATGAACTACATGTATCTCTCTTATTTAAATTTACAAGATCTTATTTTAATTATTTACCTATACAAAAATCCTTAAATATAGAGCCAAGAATTTCTTCGACATCTACTTTACCTACTATTGCACCTAGGTGTCTTGTCGCTAAACGAAGATCTTCAGCAGCGATTTCTATATCTTCGTATTGATCCTTATTGAGAAAATTATCTATTTCCTTCAAACATAAATTCAGTTTTATTCTGTGTCTTTCCCGGGTAATCAAAATGTTGCTTGATGTTATGAATTTTTTACTCAAATTAACTTTAATTTTTTTAATCAATTTATCAATATTTTTATTTTCTTTAACGGAAACTAAAACTGATTCTGATTCCTTAAAATCATGCTTTTCGATGCTGTCAACATCTGATTTATTCAAAACTATTATGCTATTTTCGTTTATTAAATCTCGTATCTTTTTGTCTATTTCTTTTGAAGAATTGTCTATTACAACCAAATTAAGATCTGCTTCTTTGGATCGATTGATAGCCAACAAGATTCCTTTTTTCTCAACATCACTTCTAGACTCTCTTATGCCTGCTGTATCCGCTAATATAACTGGATAACCGTCTATGTTTAAATAAGCTTCTATAATATCTCTAGTTGTCCCTTCTTCCTCAGATACAATCGCCAGGTCTCTTTTAGAAAGTAAATTTAATAACGATGATTTTCCTGCGTTCGCTTCTCCAATTATAGATACTCTAAAACCTTCTCTAATTTTTTCTCCAACTTTATGATCGTTTAGAATTTTTTTTATATCACTATATACTTCTTTAATTGACTCCTTTGCTTCTTTAAAAATTTTGTCTGGAAGATCATCTTCTGCAAAATCAATTTTGGCCTCAATATAAGCAAGTGATTTAATGAGTTTTTGTCTTAAATTATTATAAAAATCAGATGCATTACCTTGAACTAGTTTAATAGCTTGCTGTCGTTGTAATTCTGTTTCTGAATGAATTAAATCTCCAATACTTTCAGCTTCTAAGAGATCTATTTTATTATTTTGAAAAGCAACTTTGGTAAATTCTCCTGGTTCCGCAAGTCTACAATTAGATTGTTCAGACAAAACTTTCAAAAAATAGGTAATTACTGCATTGCTACCATGGATGTGAAATTCTGCTAGATCATCACCCGTAAAACTGTTTGGAGCAAGAAATAATAATAACAAACCTTCGTCGATTAAATTATTATTTGAAGGATCATAAAATTTACAAAGATTTATTGTTTTAGGTTTTAAAATTTTTTTCTTAGAGATAAGCTCAATAGTTTTTAAGATCTCTTTTCCAGACAAACGAATTATTGCAATACCCGAAGGACCTCTGCCGGATGAAAGTGCGTAAATGTTCATTAATAATCTATTAATAGCACGAAAGATTGAGATGAAAATTTAAAAAAATTAGCTGGTCTTATTCATGGAATCAAAGAAATCTGCATTGTTCTTTGTGTTTTTGAGTTTCGAAATTAAAAACTCTATACCATCCATGGAACCCATAGGACTTATAATTCTTCTGAGAACATTCATTTTAGAAAGTTCATCTTTTTGAAAAAGAAGTTCTTCTCTTCTAGTTCCAGATCTTGTTATGTCTAGGGCTGGATAAATACGTTTGTCTGCAACTTTTCTATCAAGAATTAATTCACAGTTACCGGTTCCTTTAAATTCTTCAAAAATAACCTCATCCATTCTCGAACCTGTGTCGATAAGGGCGGTCGATATAATGGTTAATGACCCACCTTCTTCAATGTTTCTGGCGGCGCCAAAAAATCTTTTTGGTCTTTGCAACGCATTAGCATCAACACCTCCGGTTAAAACTTTCCCAGAACTTGGGATAACAGCGTTATAAGCTCTTCCTAATCTTGTAATAGAATCGAGTAATATTACGACGTCTTTTTTGTGTTCAACTAATCTTTTTGCTTTTTCAATAACCATTTCTGCCACAGCAACATGGCGTGAAGCAGGCTCATCGAAAGTGGAGCTTACAACCTCACCTTTTACCGATCTTTGCATGTCCGTTACTTCTTCAGGTCTTTCATCAATTAATAGCACCATTAAATAACATTCAGGATGATTGGTTGTAATAGATTGCGCAATATTTTGTAAAATTATAGTTTTACCAGCACGAGGAGGAGATACGATCAAAGCTCTTTGGCCTTTGCCAATCGGACTGACTAGGTCGATTAACCTTGCGGTGTTATCAGGCTTTTTTTCAATTTTATCAGTTTCAACTTCTAGAGTTATTCTTTCGTTCGGATAAAGTGGGGTTAAGTTATCAAATGCAATTTTGTTTCTTCCTTTTTCAGGTTCTTCAAAATTAATTTGATTGACTTGTAGCAGAGCAAAATAACGTTCTGCATCTTTTGGGGATCTGATTTCTCCCTCGACTGTATCTCCAGTTCTTAAACCAAATTTTCTGATTTGACTTGGGCTAACATAAATATCATCTGGGCCCGGAAGATAGCTGGACTCCTTTGCTCTTAAAAACCCAAAGCCATCTGGTAAAAGTTCTAGTACTCCTTGGCCAGTAATTTGTTCGTTTTTTTCAGCAAGTTTTTTTAATATAGCAAATAAAATTTCTTGTTTTCTTAATGTGCTTGGATTTTCAATGCCAAGTTTTTCTGCTTGTACAATAAGCTCAGAAGGATTTCGTTTTTTCAGTTCTTGTAGGTTCATAGGATTAATTGATCAATGAGGTGAGTAACAATTAATATGGTGTTTTTGATAAAAATTCAAGCCCTATAATGGTTTAAAAACGACAACAAATATAATGGCTATTAAAAAAATAGTCGGAACTTCGTTTATTATTCTATAAAATTTGGGGGAATATGTACTTTTATTATCGTTAAATTTTTTATAACAATAAAAAAGAAAAAAGTGGTACCCAGTAAGAATTAGGACCATAACTAGTTTTAGCTGCAACCAAAGATAACTTAAATTTTCTACACCGATCGAATGGATTAATAAAATACCAAAAAACCAAGATAAAGTCATAGCTGGATTCATAATATAAAAAAAAAGTCTTTTTTCCATTATCTTAAAAGTTTCTTTTTTTCCTACATTGTTACGTGTTTCAGAGTGATAAACAAATATTCTAGGTAAATAAAGAAGTCCTGCCATCCAAGAGATTACAGAAATTAAATGTAGAGATTTAAAAAAAAGATAATAGTTCATTTACTAAACATTTTGTAGTCTTGGACATTTTTTAAATTTTACCGGACATTCTATAGACGATGTAAACCGATTGTTATTAGTTGTAGAAAGGATACTAGTTTTAAGTGAGTTAATAAAGTCCTGGTTTACTGTCACTGCAGGCACGCGCATGTAATCTTCAGATCCGTTTTCTACAGCTAATTTCTTATACTCAATATCAAGCTCTACTAGAGTTTCTGAGTGTTCAGAAACAAAAGCAACAGGAACAACAATTAAAATTTTATTTTTTTTTGCTTCTTCTTTGATAACTTTTTCAGTTGACGGACCAATCCATTTTAATGGCCCTACTCTGCTTTGATAACTTAAAATATAATTTAAATTTTTTATAGATAAATTTTTAACTAAATCATTAACGGTCTGTTCGACTTGCCACTGGTAAGGGTCGCCTTTTTTAATTTTATTTTCTGGCAAGCCATGAGCTGAGAAAATTAAAGTTGTTTTCGATAAATTGTTTATATTAATTCTTTTTTTTATTAAATTAGCATAAGATAAAATAAAATCTTTTTCTGTCGGGTAACAACAAATAATTTTTGTTTTGACGTTGAACTCTTCATTTTTACAAACGTCTAACCATTCTTTAATTGAGGAACCAGAAGTGGCGTTTGAGTACTGTGGATACAGTGGAAGTAAAATAATTTGATCTGGTGCATACGCTTTGACCTTCTCAACAACGTCTATTGCTCTTGGATGCCAACAACGCATTACTATGAAGCATTTGTATTCATCATCTTCTTTTTCTAGACTCTTTTGTATTGCGGCCGCTTGTGCTTGGGTTTCTTCAAGTATGGGGGATTTGCCTCCCATTTCAGAATAAATTTTTTTAGCTATTGGTGTTCTTCTTTTGGAAATAAATTTTGCTAAAGGATATCTTAGTATTCCTGGTAAACTAATAATTGCTTTGTCATTAAATAAATTAAACAAAAAAGGTTCAACAGCATCAAGACAGTCTGGACCTCCAAGATTAAATAATATTATTGCTTTTTTCATTTAAAATTATTAACTCTTTCTATAACTTTCTGCAAAATTTCTGGGTTAGTTTTGGGTAGAATACCATGCCCCAGGTTAAAAATATAAGCATGATCTTTGAAAATGTTTAAATATTTATCTACTTCTTTGAATATTTTGTTCTCTTCTTCAAATAAGATTTTAGGATCCATTCCGCCCTGTAGGCAAAAATTATTTAAATTATCTTTTGCCCAACTTGGGCTAATTTCGTAATCTAGGTTTAAGCAGTCAGGCATAACTATGTTTCCAAAATCTTGATAATTTTTTCCAAGACCCTTTGGGAAACAGATTACAGGTGTTTTCTTTTTCTTGCAGAATTCTACGATTTTTTTGTTTGGTTTATAACAAAAATCAAAAAGTTTTTTTTCTGGTATTAGACCAGCCCAAGAATCAAATATTTGTATTGTATCTGCACCAGCTATGATCTGATTTTCTATATGTATACATAAATATTTGACAATGTCTTCTAAAACTATTTTAATTTCTGATTCTAATCTTAACAATTTATTTAAATCTATTTGGTTTTCATTTGTTTTTAAACCGAACATATAAACAACAAGTGTCCATGGAGCTCCAATAAATGAAATTAAAGACTTTCCTTTTTCTAAATTTGCTCTAGTTAGTTTTATTGCATCATAAATGGGATTTAGTTTTTGAATAAATCTATCTTGATTTTTATTTAAATAATTTTTTAAATTAAATAATGATAAAATAGGACCTTTGTTTTTTACAAATTTTACATCTTGATCAAGACCATATGGGACCATAAGAATGTCTGAAAAAATTATAGCTGCATCTAAATTAAATCTTTTAACAGGTTGTAAAGTAATTTCAGAACTTAAGTTGCTGTTCAGGCATAATTTAATAAAATCTTTATTTCGTGATCTAATTTTTCTAAATTCTGGAAGATATCGTCCTGCTTGTCTCATAAACCAAACCGGAATACAAGATGGATCTCTTTTTAATATACAGTTTGTTAATTTACTCATAAATATAATAATATATTTAAAAGTATATTATTTGATATAGGTCATGTTGGTTAGTGTAGTAACTAATTATACATAGTTTTAAACACTTTATTCCACAGTTTGATTAAGAAAAAGTTAATTAATATAATTAAAATTAAAATTATAAACAACTTAGTGTTGTTTTGCTGTTAATTACAAACAATGAAGAAAATGTTAAGAACATGTTAATTATTGTTAAGGCTTATTTTCAATTAAAAAATATTATGTATAAATATAAGTTATAAAAAGATTACTAACAGAGTTGCCCATGGGACATAAACACCAAATATGCTTAACATCAGATTCAACTGTTAAAAAACCAGGAATAGAATATTCCTTGCCCTGAAATCCCAATTTCAGATTTTTAACTATAAGAAAAAGAATGTGTTTTATTAAAAAAAATCAATTAATAAATAAAATTATTTAAAAAATATAACTTGCTCGTCATCGACGTAACAAGAAAATCAGTTGAAGAAACAGCTGCATCCGTTACAAGGATATATGATATTAAAAAGGGATAGACAAAATGAAGTTGATCTTGGCGTCAAAAAGTGAAGTAAGAAAAAAAATATTAGAAGAAAATAATTTTAGTTGTACCGTAATCCCCTCGAATGTAGATGAAGACCAAGTTAAAGATTCACTGTTAGCTGTGGGAGCAAATCCTATGCTGGTGTCTAAAAATTTAGCAGAATTAAAATCTATCAAAGTTAGTAATAAACACCCTAATCAAATGGTGTTAGGTGCGGATAGCGTTATAAGCTTAAACAATGAGTTAATTAATAAGCCTAAATCGAGAGACGAAGCTCTAGAGACATTAAAAAAACTTAGTGGGTCTATTCATTTTTTAATTACATCGGTCTGTATATCCGTAAATGGAGCAATGATATGGAATTTTACGGATCAATCAGAATTAAAAATGAAAAACCTCTCTAGTAAAAAATTGGCCATATATTTAAAAAAAATTAGTACAAAAACCCTATTAGCATACGGTGTATACCAGATAGAAGCAGGGGGCCTAAATCTCTTTGAATCCGTAAAAGGTGAAAGAAGTTCAATCATGGGCTTGCCGATCAAACAGATAATCGATTATATTAAATCATCTACATGATTGAAAAACAGTATGGCATTATTGGCAAAACATTGTCGCACTCACATTCACCAACACTTCATAATTTTTGGTTTAAAGAAAATAATATTAAAGCAAACTATTCTTTAATAGAAATAGAAAGAAACCAGCTTGGTAATATTATAAATAAAATTAGAACAAAAAAATTACATGGAATTAATGTAACAGTTCCATATAAACAAGAAATAATTCCTTATCTAGATTTGATCATTAATGACGCTAAAGCAACATCCTCAGTTAACACCGTGTATTTAAACAATGAAAATAAAGTGGTAGGTGAAAATACAGATGTCTATGGTTTTGAACAGTCTTTCATAAACAAACTGAATGTAAAAGATCTAATTGCAAAAAATTATTTTATTCTAGGTGCGGGTGGAGTATCACCTTCATTAATTTACGCATTACAAAAAAAAAATATTAAAAAAATATTCATTAGTAATAGAACAATTCAAAAAGCTGAAAATATAAAAAAAACTTTTCCTTCTATCAAAATCATTGCATGGGAAAAAATTATTTCAGAGTCAGAAAAAATGGATGTTATTATTAACGCCACCTCCCTGGGCATGAAAAATAATTCTGATTTTGAAAATTTAATTAAAAAATTTAAGACAGATTTGATATATTATGATGTAATTTATAACCCACTTGAAACAAGTATGTTAAAAAACTTTAAAGAAAAGAAAATTAAAACTTATAATGGTCTAGAGATGTTTCTTTTCCAAGGTCAAAAATCATTTTCCATATGGAACAATATTAATCCAAGAATAAACGAAGAGCTGAAAAAAAAAATCATATCTTCTTTGAAATAATAATGCATGTTGTGGGTATAACAGGATCTATCGCGTCAGGGAAAACAACAGTTGCTCATTTAATGGCGGGAAGAAAGTACCCATTATTTAGCGCAGATAAAATTGTCTCAAACCTTTATAAAAAAAAATATTTTATTAATATTTTAGTTAAAAAATTTAATTTAAATGGGAAACAAAAAATTAAGAAACAAATTAGATTAGTTCTAGAAGAAAACAAAAAAAATTTTTATAAATTAGAAACAATTATACATCCCTTGGTAAGGAAAGAGATGAAAATTTTTTTAAGAAAAAAAAATAAACTTCTATTTTTAGAAATACCTTTGTTAATAGAAAATAAATTAAACAAATATTTCGATAAGGTAATTTTTGTTGACACAAAAAAAAAAACACGACTAGAAAGGTACATCAAAAGAAACGGTAATAAAAAAATATTTAATTTATTAAATAAAAGACAGCTATCCTCAAATATTAAAAAAAAGATATGTGATTATACAATTAATAATAATAACTCTTTACAAATTTTGAAAAAAACTGTTAAAAATTTTATAAAAACTTATGAATGAAATATTTTTAGACACCGAAACAACGGGACTTTCAGTAAATGATAAGCATAAAATTGTCGAGATAGCATGTATTGAGACAAACGATTTAACACCAACAAAAAGAATTTTTCATAAAACAATTAATCCTCAACGCAATGTGCCAGAAGAAGCATTTAGAGTTCATGGATTTTCAACTGAATTTTTAAAAAGTAAAGAAACTTTTGATAAAGTAGCTGATGAGTTTTTAGAATTTATAAGAGAGAAAAAAATTATAATTCATAATGCTTCTTTCGATCTTAGTTTCTTAAATTATGAATTAAAATTAGTTAAAAAAAATGAAATTAAAAAAAACAACGTGATCGACAGTCTTCAAATAGCGAGAAGTAAGTTTCCAGGTGCATCAAATTCTCTGGACGCTCTTTGTAGAAGATTTAAC
>MDTF01004607.1_pt1 | contig 12832 bp, 12 predicted proteins | sample 811191 | NCBI WGS metagenome assembly MDTF01 (sample SAMN05326649, study PRJNA326480) | marine metagenome | isolation source: seawater | place: Southern Ocean | collected 2011
ATTAAAATCAATTCTATTACCAAAAAATTGATTTTCACGCTTAACTTCAAATGCATTTTTACGTTCCAACATTAACTCAGTAAGTTTCAATTCATTAGCACTATTGGCTCTTAGAGTTTTGACATGTTTACCATCACGCAACACGCTAATCTTATCCGATAAATACACAATTTCACTCAAAAAATGGCTAATCAAAACAACACCAATTCCACTTTTAGGAAGTTGTTGGATAATTTCCCACAACTGCTTCTTTTCACTTTCTTCTAAGCTTGCTGTTGGTTCGTCTAATATAAGTAAATTAATATCACCCCGCATAGCACGGATTATTTCAATCACTTTTCTATCAGCAATCGACAGTTTGCTAACTGGAATATTTAGATCTATATTAAGTTTAGGAAACCACTTTGTAAGAAGCTGGGAAGCTTCCTCTCTAATTTTTAGGTTAGAAATAATTCCAATTTTACCCCTAGGTTCAGCACCGAGCATAATGTTTTCAGCACCCGAAAATTGAGGAACTAAACTACCTTCCTGACTTACATAAGCTATTCCAAGTTTGAGTGCAGCAGCAGGCGTTTCAAAGTATACATTTTCATCATCTTTTTTAATTTCACCTAAAGTTGGAACAAGAATTCCAGCAAGAATTTTCACAAAAGTACTTTTTCCTGCTCCATTTTCTCCAATTAATCCGTGTACTTCATTTGTAAGAAAGTTGATGCTCACGTCATCTAAAGCAGCAGTCCCAGGGAAAATCATTGATATGTTCGAAAGTGATATTATCATTTTATAAATATTTGCTCAAAAAAGATGAAGACCAATAGGTATTGCACCTAAGGCACAATACCCAAAGAAAACTTACATGAAGTCTTTGCAATTACGCGATGTAACTAACGGTGCATCCATGTAGACAGTTTTTGATGGTATAACATCTGCTGCTGCATTTTTATTTACCACAATTGATGTAATCCAGTCTCCAACTTGTGCTCCCATTCTTTCAAACGGTTGGCTAACAGTAGCTAGAAACTGACTATTCTCTTTGCAAATCTCTTTTACAGCATTAGGATGTCCATCAATACCAGTGACCTTAACATTCGTTAAACCGGCGGCCTTCAAAACATTAATAGCCGCTTGTGCAGGTTCATCCCAAGGTGCCCAAACTGCTTGTATTTGATCCCCGTAGCGTACAACATAATCTTGCATTGTTGTTGTTGTATCTTCAAAGAATGCAGTAATGTCTATATTGTGTTCTGCTAATACCTCAACTCCTTGATACTCTCTAAGAATATCAACCATTACATCCCCACGTTTACGTGTGCCATGATGTTCTGCCATTCGTAATAAAATAATCTTACCTTCACCGCCGATTGTATCTAATAAATATGGTGACACATCAGATGACATAGCCCAATTATTTGTAGTTATATCAACTTCTAAACCTTTTACGTATCCACTATCGACAGAAAATATAGGGATCCCCGCTGAAACTGCAGCATCGATTGCTGCACGTGATGCACGCATGTCACTCATTGTAATAATAATAGCATCAACACCGCGTGCCGCTGCATCTTGAAGATTAGAAGCAACACCCTCACCAGATCCCCCACTATCTAAAAAACTAATATTCCAATCAGTTCCAGTTTCTTTCATCCAGGCTTCAAATCCAGCCTTTACACGCTGTTCTGATTGCGCTGCTGCCGTTGAGTGAACCCAAGCTATATCCAATGCAATTGCTTGAGACGCGAACACCCCAAATATAGCTGATGCGGCTATTAGATTTTTTCCAAATGCTATAAATTTCATTTTTACCTCCTATAAATTAATTGGTTTTAACTCAGATTATATTTCCAAGTTCTTTATAAATATTACCTAAATAATTACATATGTCAAATTAGTATACAAATGTAATAAACATTTACTTGATCATACCATACTCAAAGTGTAAAAAAAAATATGATAAAACCTTCAGAAGCAGAGCTAATGACCAAAGTTGCTTGGTTATATTACATCGGAGACCTAAATCAGGCGCAGGTATCAAACCGACTGGGATTAACTCGAGCACGTGTAAACAAATTGCTTCAAAATTCCCGCGAAAATGGCATAGTATCAATAAACGTAAATCGTAAAAATCTTGGATTACTTGAGCTAGAAGAGCAAATTTCAAAGCACTTTAATCTTAAGTTTTGCACAGTCACACCTGAATTAGGCCTAGATACAGACCAACCATCACACGCAAGTTTTGCACGCCGAGCTGTAGGAAACCAAACATCAAAATTTTTGAGAGCAAAACTTTCAGAATCACCAAAGCTTACAATAGGAACTGGATGGGGACGAACACTTAACCAACTTTCCAAAAATATTGCAGGGCTCCACGCACCACAAGCAAAATTCGTCAGTTTGATGGGCTCATTGACAGCGAACTCTGCCTTCAACCCATTTGAAGTAGTACAATCAATGGCAAATAGCACAAGTGGGGAAGGATTTTTTTTACCTGTGCCATATATTGCAGACTCACTCAAAGATAAAAAGACATTACTATCACAACGTATTGTAAAAAATATTATGGCAATGGCTCGGAATACTGATATTGCACTTATAAGTGTTGGAGAAATGACTGAAAATTCTTTTCTTCTTAAACAAGGATTAGTGAACAAAACTGAATTAGAAGAGTTAAAAAAAGTTGGTGCCATTGGAGATACAAACGGTATTTTTTTTGATAGCGCGGGCCTTCCAGTTAATCACGAACTTAATACCCGAACAATAGCTGTAGAATTCAAATATCTAAAACAGGCCGAAACTGTTTTGCTTTCAGCGGGAACTGCTAAATTAGAAGCAACTGTTGGAATATTAACTAGTGGAATAATTACAGGCCTAATTATAGATGGAGATAGCGCAATAAAAATTGCCAAAATAATAGTATAAAAATTTAAATACTGATATCTAAAAATTATTTTTGATAATCTAATGCACTTATTTACTAATCGTGCTTTCTCGTAAAATTAGTTGACCACTTACCATAACTTTCATAGCAGGTTGGGATATAGTACTAATAATCATATCATCAAGCAAACGAATAGCAATTGCACCTATCTGCTGCTTTGGTACATCGATGGTAGAAAGCGATGGTGATAGCAAACTACTCATAGGTAGATTGTCAAAACCAATTACCGATACGTCTTCAGGAACAGATTTTCCAAGATCTTTTAATGCACGAATTAACCCAAGAGCCACAATGTCGTTTACACAAAAATAAACGTCAGCAAAGTCATCATATGCTGCAAGGTAGTCTTTAGCTTGCTCATAGGCACCATCACGAGTTGCTTCCACAGTAAAACTATCATGAGGATTAATATCAATTAAAAGTTTATCACATGCCCTCTGAAAAGCCTTATCTCTTAAATGTAAGTTAGTTACTTCAGAATGACTACCAACAAAACCAATACGAGAAAATTTTGAGGCTGCAATGTGTGAAACTACTGTAAAAACAGTTTGATCATTGTCCATATCAACAAAATTTGCATTCAAAAATGGATAAAATGTATCTATGAAAACTACATGCTGACCACAATTCGCCAACTTCAGAATATCTTCTTCTGATAGCTCAGTCCCCAAAATAATGACACCACTTACATCTCTTGTTTCAGATGCTGCTAATAACCCATCAATGTCTTTACTATCATAAGTAACAACCTCTAAAGCATAATCACGGCGCATCGCTTCTCTCGACATTCCATCTATATAATCTGTTATGAAGTGATTGTGGTCTGTATTAACAGTTTGCCCATGTTTTGATACTTTTAGGAATTTAATAGTGGGTGAAAAATCAAATTTAGTTTTTTGCGAGCGCGAGGTATAATTAAGTTCAAAAACTGCCTGCCGAACCTTTTCTCGAGTTGCTAAAGAAATATCACCCTTCCCGTTTAGGACCAACGAAGCTGTAGAGGCTGAAACGCCTGCATGTTCGGCAACATGCCTTAAAGTAACATATTTCTTATCTGTTTTTTCCACAGAAATATTTGCCTTTATTTGGTTACAATTTTTAATATATTTTTTATTTTTTTGAATATCATGAATATTTTTTAGTAAAAATTTTATCCAACTTAATTAGTCTTAAACCTGATCGTTTAAATTATCTATTGCTTATTTATCAATAAAGCATAACATTTTACTAAATAAATATATAATTATTAGTAAATAACATATTTATTTAGTAAATAAAAGGAAAATAGATTGAAACGTGATGCGAATCTCTATGTGCTCTGTGTACTGATTGTAGCTATATTAGTTTTAGGTGGACTAGTTTCAGGCGGAACGTTCCTTTCATCATTTAACCTTCAATCCATGGCAACTCAGGTCCCTGAAATTGGATTACTTGCGATTGGGGTTATGCTTGCAATGTGTGCAGGAAATGGTGGTATTGATTTATCTGGAATTGCAAATGCAAATATGTCTAGCGTTGCATCAGGTATATTTACCCTTACACTTTTTGATCCTTACCAAAATCCTATGAGTTTTACAGTCATATTTGCAATTGGTTGTATGATAGTTGGATTACTTTCTGGAGTATTAAATGGTATTATTATTTCTCGCTTTTCCATTACACCAATTCTTGCAACATTGGGAACACAAATGCTATTCACGGGCTTTGCTGTTGTACTTTCTGGTGGCCGTTCCGTAACTGTAGGTGCACCTGATCCATTATATGAGCTTGGAAATGGTTTATTTTTGGGCGCTCCAATTAGTTTTTTAATCTTTATTTTGATTGGAATAATTCTTGGAATAGTCCTTAAATTTACACCCTATGGTATGCGTTTAATGTTAACAGGTTCAAACCCAAAGGCTGCAATCTATAGCGGCTTTCCAATTGAACGAATTATAATAACAACATATGCTATTTCTGGGCTTTTAGCAGGTATAGCAGGAATTATAATTGCAGCGCGCAACATCAACGTAAAATGGGATTACGGCACCTCTTATTTGCTAGTGGCTATTTTGATTGCTGTGATGGCTGGAGTTCAACCTGAAGGTGGGTATGGCAGAGTGGTTAATGTCATATTTTCGGCAATTGTATTACAACTTTTATCAAGTTTACTGAACTTTATTGGACTATCAAATTTTGTTCGAGACCTTGCTTGGGGAGCTCTTTTATTATGCTTCCTAGCAGTTGGACGCTTTGATTTAATAAACAAAATTTCAGCGTTTATTTATTCCAAGTGCACCCCTCACACTCTGGAGTAAATATTATATTGAGGGATCCTAGGAGGAAGAAAGAAAATGATTACTAAAAATACTTTAATAAAAACAAGTCTTAAAGCCGCCCTTATTGCTACAGTAATGAGTACGGCCGGACATAGCGTCATGGCAAAAGATGGTGATACTATTACCACCGTTGTCAAAATAAGTGGCATTCCATGGTTTGACCGTATGGAAACTGGTATTACTTTATACGCTGAACAACACCCTGAAATGAATATTTCTCAAGTTGGACCACCCACTGCGGACGCAGCGCAACAACTTCAGATAATTCAAGACCTCATTGCAAAAGGCACAAATGCACTTGCAGTTGTTCCAATGGATCCAACAATTCTTGAAGGCCTATTAAAACGTGCGATGGCTCGAGGCACAGTAGTTGTAACTCACGAAGCTGATAATCAGATCAATACTATGGCTGACGTAGAAGCTTTTGATAACGCAGTTTATGGTGCAGGCTTGAATAAGCGCTTAGTTGAGTGCATGGGGGGCAAAGGTAAATGGACAACTTTTGTGGGTTCACTTGGTAGCCGCACTCACATGCAATGGGTAGGTGCTGGTGAAGATAATGCCAAAAACCATCCTGATATGGAGCTTGTTGATCCAAATAATGAATCTTTTGATGACGCCAACAAAACATATGAAAAGGCCAAAGAAGTACTGCGTAAACATCCTGATATAAAAGGCTTTCAGACATCTGCCGGCAATGACGTATTAGGCGTGGGTCGCGCAATTGAAGAAGCTGGTCTTGCTGGAAAAGTTTGTTTGGTTGGCACAGGCCTTCCAAATCCGTCAGCAGCTTACCTTGAGAGTGGCGCTATTACAGCTATCGGATTTTGGGATCCTCAGAAAGCAGGAATGGCCATGAACGAAGTTGCCCGCATATTATTAGATGGTGGCGAACTCATTGACGGCATGAATCTTGGTGTTGAAGGCTATGAGAATGTTTCAGTTCGTCCAGGCGCGGGTGAAGGAAAACTTGTAGTCGGAAATGGAATGGTGATCGTAGACAAAGATACATACAAAGCACGAATGTTCTAAAGTCTATTTATAAAAATGAGTGGACGAATTTAAAAGCAAAAATTTGTGATTTAACTGTTCGTCCACTCTGCAGAGTAAATTTATTTATGTATTTAAAAAGTACTTATATAATTGGAGTTAAATTTTATGACACAGCAAAAAAGTCAGACCTCTCCATTTCTGCGACTATGTGGCATTCATAAACGATTTGGTGGAGTTCACGCACTTGCGGGTGTGGACATGACAATAGAAGAGGGAAAAGCATACCATTTACTTGGCGAAAATGGATGTGGAAAAAGTACTGTAATTAAAATCATGTCAGGAGCACACTCTCCAAGCGAAGGTATCATATATTTAGACAAAAAAAAGTTCAGACATCTATCTCCAATAGCTGCTCTAGAAGCTGGGATCGAAACAGTCTACCAGGATCTTTCACTTTTGCCAAATTTAACAGTTGCTGAAAATATAGCACTTGGCGAACAGCTTGTTGCTGGTAGAGGTCGCCTATTACGTTTACTTGACCGAAAGAAAATTGATAAAATAGCAGCAGATGCACTGCTCAAAGTTGGCCTCAAAAATGATGTAGCTTTGCTGAGGCAAACTGTTTCAGACCTTCCTTTGGCTGTTCGTCAAAGAGTAGCCATTGCGCGCGCAATAGCATCTGATGCACGCTTAGTTATTATGGACGAACCTACAACATCTTTGACACGACATGAAGTCGAAGTATTAATTGAAGTTGTTGGGCGATTATTAGCAAACAACGTAGCTGTTTTATTTGTTACTCACAAATTGGAAGAAAGTTACCGCATTGGTGGTGAAGTAATTGTATTTAGAGATGGCTTATGTGTTGCGCAGGGACCACTTAAAAATTATAGTCGTACTCACTTGGCTGAATTAATGACCGGCCGCTCAATTGATTCAGTACGTTATCGTAAGGGAAAGCCTGAGGCCAAATTACTTTTGGATATTCAGAGCTTAAGTACCGCTCAAAACTTTAAAGATATTAATTTTCAACTTAAACGTGGAGAAATTGTAGGGATCACAGGATTATCTGACTCTGGGCGGAATGAACTAGCGTTAGCATTAGCCGGGCATTTACCGATCCAGCAGGGTTCACTAGTCTTAGAAGGCGAAAAAATTCATCTTGGTTCACCTGGAGATGCTATAAAATATGGTATTGGGTATATTCCTGAGGATCGACTCGCTGAAGGTCTATTTCTTGAAAAGTCAATTTATGAAAATGAAGTGCCATTAATCTTAGATGAAATTTTGCGTTCTTTTGGATTGCTTGATGATGCAAAAGGTAGAGCAGCTGCACATAAAATCTCCAAGGGGATGCAAATAAATACTGACGACATTGACCTGCCAGTTGGCTCACTATCCGGTGGTAATCAACAAAGAGTTTTAATTGGGCGGTGGCTCAGTATTAATCCAAAACTTTTAATTCTGCATGGTCCAACTGTCGGTGTTGACGTAGGGTCTAAAGAAACAATTTTTTATGCAATGCAAGAAATGGCAGTTCGCGGCATTGGACTTATTATTGTTTCAGATGACCTGCCAGAACTCATTCAAAACTGTGACAGAATACTTGTAATGAATTCAGGGCACATGGTCAAAGATCTTGTTGCTCATGATGTAGATGAAAATCAAATTTATCAATCTATGCTTGCAAGCCAAGTGAAATAACGGAATACTAAATGAACGATAATAAAAATAGAGCAATAAAAGCTAAGAAAAGTAAATTTCTTTCAAAAGAAAAGTTTACTTTTCTTCAAAATTACCCTGAAACTATTAGTTTATCTTTATTGGCAGCTATCTGTATTGGGGTTGCATTAATTAACCCCAACTTCATGCAAGCTTCGTCTTTAATTGATATGGCGCGAGCAAGCGTTGTAACAGGTCTCTTTGCTCTTGGCGTATTTACTATCCTAGCTGCAGGTGGAATTGATGTATCTTTCCCAGCAATTGGGGCGTTTGCAATGTATGGAATGAGCAAACTTGTTCTTGACGTTTTTCCAGATATGCCAATTATTCTAATAATCTTTTTAGCTACTCTAATTGGTACCCTACTGGGTGCTATAAATGGAATATTAGTGCATGGATTAAGGGCGCCAGCCTTGATAGTTACAATCGGCACACAATATTTTTTTCGCGGTTTGCTTTTAGTTTTTATCGGGACAGTTTGGTTGATGGAATTACCACAACAAATGATTTCCTTTGGCAAACTATCACTAGTAAACATCTCGGCTCAAAGTGGTGTGGAGGTAAGCCTTCCTGTGTATTTTTTGAGTTTTCCTTTGGCAGCAGTTTTAACTTGGTTCATATTTAATAGAACACTAATGGGCCGTGCAATTTTTGCAGTTGGAGGTAATGAACAAATAGCAGCACGTCTTGGATACAATTTAGCCACAGTTCGTATATTTTCCTTTGCGTTTGCAGGTGCTTTAGCTGGTTTAGCAGGAGTAATTCAGGGTTGTGCAAATCGTATGGCTAATCCCTTCGATTTTGCAGGCACCGAAATTGGAGTAATTGCAGCAGTTATCCTTGGTGGTGCACGAATAACTGGTGGAACAGGCTCTGTTTTAGGAACTGTAATAGGTGTTTTACTGGTAACAGTAGTCAACAACGTACTCGTACTAGTTGGCATTCCAAGCACATGGCAACGTGTAGTCGTAGGGGCGTTTATTTTATTAGCAGCTGCATTTTTTGTCTTACGAGATCGTAAAATTATTAAATAAAAAGGAGAATTAAATAATGAAAAAATTTATCAACAAACCTGAAAACTTTGTCGAAGAAATGCTTGAAGGTATTTATCGTGCGCATCCTGAAGTAACCCATGTTGGAGATGATCTTCGTTGCTTTGTTCGCGCTGAACCAGTCGCAGATAAAGTTGGTTTGGTAACTGGTGGTGGCTCTGGCCATCTTCCTCTATTTCTTGGGTTTGTGGGCAAAAATATGCTTGATGGAGCCGGTGTTGGTGGCGTATTTCAATCACCATCTTCAGAACAGGTATTAAACGTAACACGGTTTGTTAATCAAAATGCTGGAGTTCTGTATATTTATGGCAACTACAGTGGTGATATTATTAATTTCGAAATGGCAGGAGAAATAGCTGAAATTGAAGGGATAAAAACTGCAACAGTTGTTGGCCAGGATGATGTAGCATCTTCTGTGATTGGTGAAGAACACAAAAGACGTGGCGTTGCAGGTATATTTTTTATTTACAAAATAGCTGGTGGAGCTGCGGCTCAGATGAAGCCATTAGGGGAAGTTGCAAGATTAGCTGAAAAAGCAAATAGTAGAACACGTACTATTGGCGTTGCACTATCACCATGTATTGTACCTGAAGTTGGAAAACCAAGCTTCAATATTGATATTGATGAAATGGAAATTGGAATGGGTATTCATGGAGAGCCTGGAATTACTCGTAAAAAATTGACACCAGTTGACGAAATGGTTGATGAAATGATGGATAAAATACTTGCTGAACAGACTTATAAAACTGAAAAAAAAGTTGCTGTTTTAATTAACGGCCTAGGCGCAACACCACTTGAAGAACTCTACATTATTTATCGCCGCGTAGCGATTATTCTTGAAAATTCTGGTGCAATAATACGTCATGTCTTTATTGGTGAATTTGCGACATCAATGGAAATGGCAGGGGCCTCTATTTCAGTTCTTCAATTGGATGATGAACTTGAACCACTGATTGCTTTAGAAGCTAATACGCCATTTTTCAAGCATATCGCTTGTTAGGAACAAATTAATCATGGATTACTTAACAGTAAAAGATATTCCTATACTTTTCAGCCAATTATCTCAAGTTTTTATAATACAAAAAGATACACTTATAAAACTTGATGGGGTGGTTGGAGATAGTGACCTTGGCTTAACTATGGCGAAAGGATTTTATGCTGCTAACAACGCACTAATTTCTCTGAAAAACACAACAATAGAAACACAGCTTAAAACGGCTGGAGTGGCCATGGCGCGTGCTGCCCCATCCACAATGGGCACGCTTATGGCTACTGGATTTATGCGCGGAGCAAATTCTGTTAAAGGAAAAAATATGTTAGGAACTCCAGAAATAGCAGATTTTTGGTGTGCTTTTAGTGATGGGGTCACTCAACGTGGACGCGCTAAACTTGGCGATAAGACTGTAGTTGATATCTTGAATCCAATAGCGGTGACACTTTTAAAAAAAAACAAAGCTGGTGCCAGTCTTCCTGATGCACTCACAGCTGCCCATGCTAGTGCTACTATAGCACTTGAGGAAACCAAAAAATTAGTAGCACAACTTGGAAAAGCAGCAGCGTTTCAAGAAAAAACACGTGGTCTCCAAGATGCTGGCGGAACAGTTGCAGTTATTCTTATCAAAACTATGGCAGATTTTGTTTGTAAAAATTAAGATAATTTATGGAGAAATGTTATGGAATATCGGATATTAGGACGTAGTGGATTAAAAGTATCCGCTTTATCTATGGGAACTTTTTCTTTTGGAGGAAGAGGTGATTTTGCAGCTATTGCAAATCAAAACGTAAATGATGCAGCCAAACTAATTGATGTCTGCCTAGATCATGGTGTAAACTTGATTGATACAGCTAATATGTATTCAACAGGACTTGCAGAAGAGATTTTAGGTGAAGTTCTTTCACACCGCAGTACAGATATATTAATCTCCTCCAAAGCGCGGATGAGAATTGGAGATGGTCCAAATGATGAAGGTGCCAGCCGCTGGCATTTAATTCGTGAATGCGAACGATCTTTGAAACGACTTAAACGAGAACATATTGATATTTATTATATCCATGAATGGGACGGACAAACGCCTGTTGAAGAAACTATGGAAGCATTAGATACGCTCGTTCGCCAAGGCAAAATTCGATATGCAGGCTGCTCAAACTATACTGGTTGGCAGATCATGAAATCGCTAATGGCTTCAGAGCGTAACGGGTTTCAAAAATTTGTTACCCAACAAATCCATTATACTCTTGAAGCTAGGGAAGCCGAGTATGAATTACTTCCTCTTTCTGTAGATCAAGGTATTGGTGTTACCATTTGGAGTCCACTTGCAGCTGGACTTTTAAGTGGAAAACATACCCGTAAAACTACTGTTGCAAAAGGAAGCCGCCAAGAGAAGGGGTGGAATGAGCCCCCAATAAGGGATCAAGAAAGGCTTTGGCGAATAGTTGACGTACTTAATAGCATTGCAATCAAACACGAAGTTGAAGCAGCGCAGATAGCTCTAGCATGGACACTTAGCCGGCCTGCAGTCGCCTCTTTGATTATTGGAGGTACATCAATCAATCAATTTGAAAATAATTTCCATGCTCTAGATATTAGATTATCAGACCATGACATGCAGAAGCTCGATATAGTAAGCATTCCACCACAGATTTATCCACTTTGGCACCAGTCTCAATTTGCGTCTCCAAGATTTGGATCAGCAGACATTGCATATTCTGATGTTAAATGATTACTAAATACTGGAGACAAAATGAACAATAGTCTTACTGGAAAAATAGCTGCTATTACTAGTGCGGCTTCAGGAATTGGTCTTTCTTGTGCAAAAGCTATGTTGGAAGCAGGTGCAAAAGTTGTCTTAGTGGACAAAAATGAAAATAAGCTTGCTCAACTTTGTCATGAACTTGGCGCCAACGCATACCCACTAGCCATTGATCTCTTAGATAAAGAGGCACTGTCAGAAATAGGGGGGGGATTATAAAACTTACTGGGGGGGTGATATTTTTCATGCCAATGCTGGATCATATGTTGGTGGCAAAACTATAGATGGTAACCTAGGAATCTGGGATCAGGTTCTAAATCTAAATGTTAATGCAGTTTTTAGATCAATTCACGCTGTTTTACCATACATGGTAAAACAGAAATCTGGAGACATCATTGTGACTAGCTCAATCGCTGGTATTGTTCCAGTTCATTGGGAACCAATCTACACTGCATCTAAATTCGCAATACAAGCTTTTGCTCACACACTTAGGAGGCAGGTAATTAATGATGGAATTAGAGTAGGAGCAGTTGCGCCTGGTCCTGTAATTACTGCCTTACTTGATGATTGGCCAGAACCAAAAATGGAAGAACCATTAAAATCTGGGAGTTTAATGCACCCCGAGGATGTTGCAGAGGCAGTTTTATTTATGTTACCAAGAAAGCAAAATATGACAATCCAAGATATCGTTATTTTGCCGACAAGCGTAAATCTATAATAATAAAAAATTACTTCAACTACGAATAATATTTTCTAAATAAAATTTTAATCGTTATGTCTATCAGTTTAGGATCTGTTTAATTCTGAGATCCTGTCAAGTTACAGGTTTTAAAAGGGGGGGTAAAAGGAGGGAATAATCAAAAATATTTAATAATTTTATATAAAGAAAATTTTTAAATATCTTATTTTTATCTTTCTTCAAGAAACCGCCTTGCAAAAGCGCTAACAGCCGCCTGTAAAATAACAGTAAAAATAGCAAGAATAATTAGCGCAGCAAACATAAGATCAGTTTTAGCACGCCCATTTGCTAGGAGCATTAAATATCCCAAACCCTTGGATGCA
>MDTF01006807.1_pt1 | contig 12830 bp, 14 predicted proteins | sample 811191 | NCBI WGS metagenome assembly MDTF01 (sample SAMN05326649, study PRJNA326480) | marine metagenome | isolation source: seawater | place: Southern Ocean | collected 2011
AGGATAACTCACTTGACAACTTGTCCAAAAGAACACTAGACCATTCAAACAGAAGTCCTCTTTTGGATTAGCCTGAAATTAACTATTTTGACAACAGAGTCAGCCATCGCCTTGAGATGAGTATTTGATCGTCCTGTAACAATTACCATGTAATCGGTAATTGAAGTTAGTTTCTTCACATCTATACAGCTGATTTTTTCGCCCTTCAAGTCGTCGACGGCCCCAACTACCAGCTCCGATAGTTTCTTACTTTTCAATTGAATTACCCTTAAATTATTGGTTAGTTGAATACAAATGCTGATCTGAAATGAATGTTGCCACATCATCATCTAACAATGCTGACAGCTTGTTTTTATTTCTTATTGCATCTCGAACAGCCGTAGATGATATATCAAAGTTAAAATCCCTTTCGATAAAGTAATTACCTGAGCTGTTCGCGAAAATCTCATTGACGTTGTCCTTGCCTTGCCAATAAGTATCTACCTCGCTCTTCGAGGTTGAAACAGTCTCCTCTCCGGCTCGAGACAAGACCAACAAGTGACAAAGCTGGCTGATCTCTTCAAATTTGTGCCACTTGGGAAGGCTATTAAACGAGTCCATGCCTATCACCAGAACTAAGCTCGCGGATGTATTTGCAGCGACTAATTCCGCCAGAGTATCTACCATATAAGATACTCCCACCCTGTCCAGCTCGATTGAGTCCACTTCCAAGACCTTATGCCCTGCAATCGCTATCTCCAGCATTTGCTGTCGCTGCAAACCACTAACGAATGGTTCGCTGCGATGATTGGGAACATGACAAGGAACTAACTTGAGCTTATCAAGCTGGAGCAATCGTGACGCATGAATAGCTGCCTCGACATGCCCTTTATGAACAGGATCGAACATGCCTCCTAATACGCCAAGCCGAAACTCATTGCCTAATATGACCATCACCCAGCACTACATATTTTTGCGACGTCAACCCTTCTAACCCCACTGGCCCGCGGGCGTGCAGTTTATCCGTAGAAATCCCTATTTCAGCGCCCAAGCCATACTCGAATCCGTCAGCAAAGCGAGTCGAGGTATTCACCATGACAGAGCTAGAATCTACCTCGCGAAGAAAGCGCTGAGTATGTTTATAATTATTGGTCATAATCGATTCTGTGTGCCCAGAACTGTGCCGATTTATGTGATCAATCGCCTCATCAATTCCATCAACAACTTTAATTGAAATAATGGGAGCTAAGTATTCAGTATCCCAGTCCTGCGCTGTTGCTGGAACCGCTTGCGACAAAATTTCACAGGTTTTAACACAGCCTCGAATTTCAACCCCATGTTCTGCGTAATGCGGCGCCAGACCCACTAAAAACTCTTTTGCCACCGAATCCGCCACAAGCAAGGACTCCAGCGTGCAGCAAGTGCCATAGCGACTAGTCTTAGCATTAACGGCCACACTCACTGACTTTTCTATATCGGCCTGATCGTCTACATACAGGTGGCAATTTCCGTCCAAATGCTTAATTACAGGCACCTTAGCGTCACTGCTTATTCTTGCTATCAAACCCTTACCACCTCGTGGCACGATCACGTCTACATATTCAGGTAAGGTAATTAGACGTCCAACAACTTCGCGATCAGTCCTATCCACAACCTGTATGGTGTTTTTGTTTAAGCCTGCGGCTTCAATGCCTGCTTCCACACATTTTGCGATAGCTTGATTAGAATGAAGCGCTTCTGAGCCGCCACGTAAAATAGCAGCATTACCTGACTTGAGACACAGACTGGCAGCCTCGCAGGTCACGTTAGGACGCGACTCATAAATGATTCCAATAACACCTAGCGGCACTCGCATGCGCCCCACTTGAATCCCGCTAGGGCGATACTTAAGATCAGTCACCTCCCCAATAGGGTCAGGCAAAGCCGCTACTTGCTGCAGACCTTCAATCATGTCGTCCACTCGAGAGTCAGTTAGCTCTAACCTGTCCATCAACGCAGGCTCAAGCTTTTTAGCAGCGCCTGCTTCGAGGTCTAACTGATTCGCTTGTCTGATTGACTCGCGATTTGCCTCTATTGCATCAACTATCGCCAGCAAGGCCTTATTTTTCTGCCCAGTGGTCGCTTTTGCAATACCACCAGCGGCTTCTCTAGCCTGTCTCCCCAGTGTAATCACATACGCTTCGGTATCTAAAATTTTTGATTCTGTATTATCCATAGCTAGATTAAGAGCCCGCGTCTTGCATAATTACTTAAATAACGTATTTGGGCGATTATACCTTAATTTTGGCTATTCTGAGCCCTCAATAGACAGAGGCTTGATAATAGTTTTATGCTAGCGGCCTTAACTAAATAGAGATTGTGCGTATTATGTCAGAAGAACCATTGACGCAGGCCCCCAGATCTTTACGCACCCCCACCGTATTTCAGGCCCTTATCCCAATAACAGTACTGATCACTTTACTGTCCTTTTCGGTCTATCTTTTTGGCGGCGACGCTAGCTTCGGGCCCAATCAAATCGCCCTGTGTGTCGGTGCTGTTGTGGCATCGATAATAGGCTGGCACAACGGTCAAACCTGGGATGAAATCGAGACCAGCATCATCTCAGGAATAATGATCGCTATTAAGCCTGTGCTAATTTTGTTCAGTGTCGGCGTTTTAATTGGCGCATGGATCATGTCGGGCACCGTGCCCACAATGATCTATTACAGCCTATTAATACTGGACCCTTCCATATTTTATGCCGCCAGCTGTCTTATTTGCGGCATTATTGCGCTCAGTATAGGAAGCTCTTGGACTGTTGCCGGCACGGTAGGCATCGCGTTAATTGGCGCGGCAGCAGGCATGGGCCTGTCCATAGAAATTACTGCGGGCGCGATAATTTCAGGTGCTTATTTTGGCGACAAAATGTCTCCACTATCGGAAACAACAAATTTGGCACCAGCGGTTGCCGGCACCGATCTTTTCAGCCACATTGCCCACATGTTTTGGACCGCAATACCAAGCATTGTTATCGCCTTAGTCATGTACGCCGTTATTGGCTTCAATATAGATACCACAGGCACCGCTGATGATTTAGCCATCACTCTAAAACTGTTATCTGAAAACTTCACACTAAACCCAATTATGTTACTGCCAGTGCTGGCTCTCTTGGTTATGGCCAATCTAAAAATGCCTCCCATTCCCACGATTTTAGCAGGGGCAATGATAGGCGTAGTTTTAGCGTTGGTTTTTCAGCGCCCGGCAATCATTGCGCTGGCTGGAGATACACCAAACATAGCCCTCGGGTTGTTTAAAGGCATTTGGCAAACTCTTTTTAATGGCTTTAGTTTAAACAGCGGCAATGCTGGATTGGATGAATTAATGTCTCGTGGAGGCATGAGTTCCATGCTCAATACAGTCTGGCTAATCCTTTGCGCCATGGTATTCGGGGCTGTTATGGAGCACACCGGCCTGCTTCAATGTCTTGTTAATTACGCACTGTCTTTTGTCCACAGCACGGGAAGCCTAATAGCCACCACTGTAGCAACCTGCATTGGCGCAAATATCATTACCTCTGACCAGTATATCGCCGTGGTTTTACCGGGACGAATGTACAAGATGGAATATCAGAAGCGCGGTTTGGACATGAAGAATTTATCCAGAACTCTTGAGGATGCAGGAACAATAACATCGCCATTAGTGCCGTGGAATACCTGTGGAGCTTATATGAGTGGCACCTTAGGGGTGGCGACTTTTGCCTATTTTCCTTATTGCTTTTTTAATCTAATTTGCCCAGTAGTGGCTATTATCTACGGCTTTGCAAACATTAAGATTACACCAGCTCCTGCGGAACAAGCTCCTTAACAGGACGCTGACGCTGCAACTGATTTCAGATCAGCCTGAAGTCAGATACCAAACTTATATTAAGCAGACCCGCTTTCGATACCCCGATCGAGAAAAATGATCTCGAAATGGGTTTTAGAAGACTGACAAAAAAATAAAAGACACCTGCCCTGCTAATGCGCTTTTTTAATTCTAGCTCCTTTTATTTGGCTTTTGCGTGCAATCCTTTCAAACAACACTGCCGAAAAATCCTAATTTCGACAAAAATTTAAACTACGGCTGGCAAGCGAATCTCATCAAACCCCTTAACTCAGCAAGAAAGCACCCAACGACTTTAACACTTGGCAGCGTGATCTGATTCCCTTTGATCGGCGATCATGCTCTCCTTCTTAGCCTTGCTCATCTTTTTTGTTTTGTATTCTAACTTTAAGGCCCCCGAATGAGTTGCCACTGAAGTGCAGTAAACTAATGCCAGTGGGCCCTTTCCTCTTAGAAATTTCGCCCCTTTTCCAGAACCGGCGCTGTCTTGATGCTCTTCAAATCGACGCTGAATATCTAACGTGACTCCTGTGTACAAAGAGTTATCTTTGCAGCGGATCATATATAGGAACCAGGTTTTTCCGCTGGCTACTGATTCTAGCTCTACTGCCACTAGAGAGCTTGCCAATGTTCATTTTCACTGCGCACTGCACCATCGCGCTCCAGCTTTATTAAATGCGCGGTAAGCGTCTTTTTAGCCCAAGGAATTAAGTGTTTTCCAACATCGTCGTAGACCACTAGAACCAGCTCATCCAATGTGCATCGCCCTAGCTCTTTAAGCCCGCCTATAACTTTGCTTTCTCTCTTCAATCGATGAGCGACTAACTGTCTAATTTCTTTCCCTGGATCAGCCATGACCTCGCCATGGCCTGGCGCTAAAAAGCGCAGCGGCATTTTTTCTAGCTGGCCGAGCGAATCAAGATAATGAGTCATATCTCCATCAGGGGGGAGAATCACAGAAGTAGTTCCCTGAAGAATATGGTCGCCGGTAAAAAGCAGCTGGTCTTGCTCTATGAGAAAGCAAAAATGATTAGAGACATGGCCAGGGGTATGAATAAGTCGAACACTGTACTCATCCGTTTGAATAACATCGCCATCTGACCAAAGCTTCGATGGCTTGAATGTTTGATCATGACTCCCAAACTCCGGAGCGGCCAACCCTACTAGCTCAGCACCCGTAGCTTCCTGCAAGCGTAAAGCGCCAGGGGAGTGATCGCCATGGGTATGTGTAATGAGTATGTAGGAGAGCTTCCGACCGGCGATAGCGGCAATGAAATTATCAAACTGCGCATCATCTCGGGGCCCCGGGTCTAAAAGAGAAAGCTGCTGATCTCCGATTAGATAGGAATTAGTTCCTGGGCCTGTCATCGGCCCTGGGTTTCTGCCTAAAATCCTGTGCACCGGCACCTTGGTGTTTGGCAATGGTACGGGGATGCCCGCCTTAGATACGTCCATAATTCTTCCGCCTGTAGCTTCTGTAATTTGTTGATGGAGGAAATCATAAATTAAACAGCCTGGATCTTCCTATTTCTGTTCTGTCCTTATTTCTGTTCCCTATATCTTCTCTAGCCTTGCTTAAGCTTTTAGCCTTACGTGAGCCTTAATCTCCAGCTTAGCTTTCTTTTTTTCATACCCTCTAAATTTTGCCCCAGCTTTGGGCAATTGCAACTGGAGTTTACCATTAAAGCACGACATACTTATCTGGCCTTAAAATAATTTAACGCTCTAAAGTAACGCTATCAATCCAATAATAATAACTGTTTATAAGCACTTTTAAAGACAGATATTGGCGCTTTCAAACCTTAACTCGGTTGACAAAAGCCCAAGGAAAACTCGAATGCACAAAATTAAGACATTTAATGCCATCTCCCAACGGGGCCTCGAACGCTTCAACGATTCTAACTACGAAGTTAACGATAACGTGACCAATGCCAGTGCCATTTTATTGCGCAGCCACAAGCTCGAAATGCTTGAGATAGGGAGCACCGTTAAAGCAGTGGCTCGCGCCGGCGCAGGGGTCAACAACGTACCCGTCCAAGAATGCACAGAGCAAGGTATTGTGGTTTTTAATACCCCAGGCGCCAATGCTAATGCGGTTAAGGAACTAGTAATTTGCGCCCTTTTACTTGCCTCTCGAGGCACTGTACAAGGGATCAATTTCGTTAATTCACAAGCACAAAATCAAGACTACGCTGAGCTTGCAAAATTAATGGAGCAGGAAAAAAAGCAATTCAAAGGCAGCGAGATATCAGGAAAGACTTTGGGCGTCATTGGCCTAGGCGCTATTGGATCTATGGTTGCCAAGACTGCAATCAGCTTAGGCATGGATGTTCTTGGCTATGACCCTGCTTTATCAGTTGCAGGCGCTTGGCGACTTCCTAGCGAGGTCAAGCACATTAGCAATTTAAGCACATTGATGGCGAAATCAGACTTTGTCACCTTGCACCTGCCAGTGTTAGATTCTACACGCGGCCTTATCAATGATGATATGTTCGAGGCAATGAAACCGGGGGCATGCTTACTTAATTTTGCCCGCGATGAAATAGTCGATAAAGATGCCTTGGTAAAAGCATTAGAGGCGGATTTGATAGGAAAATACATTAGCGATTTCCCGCGCCCCGAATTAATGGCAAACAAAAAAGTCATCATGCTGCCTCATTTAGGCGCTAGCACACGGGAGGCTGAAGAAAACTGCGCGGTCATGGCAGCAGATCAGCTAATGGATTTTTTGGAAAACGGCAATATCAAAAACTCTGTCAATTTTCCCAATTTGTCACTCGACCGAGCAATGAATGCCGAGCCACACACCCGCCTTGCGATCAGTAATAAAAATGTCCCTAAAATGCTCGGCCAAATTTTGTCAGTACTGGCTGACCAAAACATTAATGTTTTAGACATGATGAATAAAAGCCTTGACGAAGTTGCCTATAACTTAATTGACTTAGAAAGCGCACCTTCTGAAAAAGCAATAGCCGCTATAGACGCAATTGCAGATGTTATTCAAGTAACCCTGCTATAAAACTTTTTGACTACTTAGGAAAAACTCAAATGAAACGCGTATTTAATTTTGGTGCCGGTCCTGCCATGTTGCCACTGGCAGTAATGGAGAAAGCCCAAGCTGAATTTTTGAATTACCAAAACATGGGGGCATCGATAATAGAGATAAGTCACCGCTCCAAGGAATTTGATGAAGTTATCAATAGCTGCGATGCCTTGATTACCGAACTAGCGGGCGTCCCAAGTAACTACAAAATACTGTACGTTCACGGCGGCGCTCAGATGCAGTTCTCAGCGATCCCTCTAAACATTATTAATCGCAACCCATCCAAAAAAGCCTCATTCAGTCTCACCGGCACTTGGGCAGAGAAAGCGAGCAAAGAAGCTGGACGCTACGGCAACCCTATCAATATTTCCAGCAGCGCCGACAAAAACTTTAACTATATTCCCGCCTATGATGCTGACGCATTGGATCCAGAAAGTTCCTACTTACACATTGTCAGCAACAATACGCTTTTTGGCACGCGCTGGCATGACTTTCCCGACACTGGCGACATCCCTCTTGTTGCAGATATGACCTCTGAGTTCATGTCCCGAAAAATAGACATCAGTAAATTCGGAATCGTGTTTGCAGGACTGCAAAAAAATCTCGGCCCAGCAGGTCTGGCGGTAGTTATTATTCGTGAAGATCTGTTAGATCATGCACTACCTGAAACCCCAAATTTACTTAACTACCAGACCTACGCTAAAGAGCACTCTCTTGCCAACACCAACAACACCTTTGCCATCTATATGATGTCACTAGTTATGCAGTGGTTGAAAGATCAGGGTGGGGTCGAGAAGATGGAAGGCATCAATAATGCTAAAGCAAAAATTCTCTATGATGCAATTGATTCCAGCGAATTCTATCTGGGCGCAGCTCATCCCGATCATCGTTCAATCATGAATGTAACGTTCAATTTAGCGAATAATGATTTACTTCCCGCCTTTATAAGCCAAGCTGAATCGCAGGGCCTTTATGCACTTAAAGGACACAGAGTGGTCGGCGGCGCCAGAGCGTCAATTTACAACGCCATGCCAGTTGCAGGATGCCAGGCCCTTGCAGATTTCATGAAAAACTTTGAAAAAAACAACGCCTGATAAAAAGGGGTTTAGCTGAGGCGGCTGCAAAAATAGAGCCGCCTATGGCCTATCCCCGAGAGAATGCTTCGCTATCCTTAGCTATCCTTCGTTATACTTGGCTATGGCTGAATTTCGAAAAATTATTCATTGTGACTGCGATTGTTTCTACGCATCAATCGAGATGCGCGATAATCCTGAGCTCGTTGGCAAGCCTATCGCTGTAGGCGGCTCTCCCGAAAGGCGCGGAGTGGTAGCCACTTGTAATTATGAAGCTAGAAAATTTGGCATACACTCAGCGATGGCGTCGGCTACCGCTAGACAAAAATGTCCAGACCTCATCATTGTAAAACCAGAAATGGAAAAGTACCGCGTCGCTTCAAAACAAATTCATGAGGTCTTTAGTCGATACACCTCCCTCATAGAGCCATTGTCGCTGGATGAAGCCTATTTGGATGTCAGTGATTGCCAACGGCACGATGGCAGCGCGACACGAATAGCTCAGGCGATTAGAGATGAGGTTCATGAGAAGGTAAACATCACTATCTCTGCAGGGATCGCCCCTAATAAATTCCTCGCCAAAATAGCTAGCGATTGGAACAAGCCAAATGGACAGTTCGTTATTCGCCCCGAACAAATTAATGATTTTGTTGCGAAGCTGTCAGTTAAAAAACTCCACGGGGTCGGCAAAGTGACTGCTGCCAAGATGCAGCGTTTAGGAATTTCTACCTGCAAAGATTTGCAGCTAATGGATGCAGATTTACTGCGCCAACATTTTGGGGTTTTTGGAGAACGCCTACATCAGCTTAGCCAGGGCATAGACCAAAGGCCCGTTAAGACCGAGCGCACTCGGAAATCTGTAAGCCTTGAAAACACCTATGCAACTGACCTTCCAGACCTAGAAAGCTGCCTCAAGAAATTACCCGATCTAAACCTGCAGCTCGCCAAGCGCTTGGCAAATTTGGATTCAAAGCCGCTAATACACAAGCAGTTCGTTAAAATAAAGTTCCACGATTTTGAGCAAACTACAGTCGAAATGCTTTCCTCCACCACCGACATCAACAACTATATGAAACTTTGTCAGGACGGCTTTTTTAGAGGAGATAAACCGGTGAGATTACTCGGTTTGGGGATAAGACTGCAATCACCTCCCGCAGTTGTTTCAGCTGAAGAATCCAATCAACTTAGCCTCACTCTGGACCTTTGTGAAGACGGGGCAGCACTTTGATTCGCTACCGACCTCCACAAAAACCCGGTTCCACTTACGTAACCGCTCAGGGCCAAATTACCCTTAAAGCCGAACTCCACCAACTTTGGAAAGTTGAGCGCCCGGTAGTTACGCAGTCGGTCACTGAAGCCGCCGCACAAGGCGATCGCTCTGAAAATGCTGAGTATATCTACGGCAAAAAACGCTTACGTGAAATAGATCATAGGGTGCGATATTTAAGTAAACGCTTAGAGGCTTTTACCGTTGTATCCCAACCTCCTTCGAATCAGTCTAAAATATTTTTTGGAGCCTATATAAAACTAGAAAATAATGACGGGGTAAGCAGCGAATACAGAATTGTAGGGCCCGATGAGTTAGACCCGAGAAAAGGCTATATAAGCATTGATGGGCCATTGGCCCGGGCACTGCTGGGAAAAGAAATTGATGATGAGGTCGAAATCGAATCACCGGCTGGCACAAGCAGCTACGTGATCTTAGGTATTCGATATGATCCTGGCACATGATCCTGACAGTGTCTTGCGACCCCAACAAATGATGTCTTGTTATCGTCAACGCATGCCCTTCACGTCCGAGTGCAGTGCTTATTAATTAACAAAACCGAGCAAACCGAGCGCCACGTTTAATCGCTTGGTTTGCCTCTATTCCTTTAATCCTTTCTATTAAACTAACCCTTACTCTTAAACTGGGCCAGTTGATCAGGAGTTGCATCCGGCTGGTACTGTCCCTTCCATTCGGAATAAGGCATACCGTATACAAGCTCACGGGCCTCTTCATAGTCTATATCAAGCCCCATCTCCTTTGCCTCGGCACTGTACCATTTGGAGAGGCAGTTACGACAAAAGCTCGCCAGATTCATGAGATCGATATTTTGAACCTCTTTGTTAGCGTCCAAATGGGCTAATAGACGCCGAAAAGTGGCCGCCTCAATCTCTACAGTCTTTGAATCTTTATCTGTCATAGTTTTAATCCATCAAGCAGCTTCATCATCCACTGCCTCACCTTCGTTCGTCAACGGGACATCCTCATCCAATACCTCACCATCAAGTTTCATGGGTGTAGCACGGTGCTTCTTGTCGACCGACCTTAGCTGCCGTTCAGCGGCATTGAAAGCATCGCGAATAGCCACATAAAGGTCTTCGTGAGCATGATTATCATGCTGATCCTGATTTACCCTTACCTCAAGCTGTGGAGTATGAACCTCTATCCCTACAGAATAGACTCTACCTTTATGGTGATTGTTGTGAGGGGAATCTAATACGACTCTGCCCCCTATAATCTCACTGCAGAATCGCTCAAGCTTCTCGATGCGCTTGTTAACAGCGTCTGTCAGTGCGTCAGACTGGTCTATATTGTGAAATACTACTTGAATCTCATTAGTCATATTTTGCAATCTCCTTATTCAAATAAAAGTTACATGGGGTGGATCTCAAAGTACCTCCTTTGACATTGAAAAGAATAGGCATCATCTTGAAAGATAGGTGCCGCCGAGAAACCTAAGCGTCGCAGACCAAAATAGCCGTCGCAGACCAAGATAGCCGTCGTAGACCGAAATAAGCATCGCAGGCAGAAAATTAAAGCCCGTTTTATTTAAGTGTAGAACTAGAGAAGAGTTTCCGCTGAATAAGTATCTAACCCGCCAAGGATTCCTGACTAAGGCCGCAATGAGGCGCATCTTAGCAAACGGGGATATAGGGTATTCACAGGGGTTGGTATATTTGAACTGCGTGGCAAAGCTAAATAGCGGGCCATTTAGGAAGAATTTTGCTTCGAACTTGGGGCTGCAACTTGCTCCCATTTCCTCACCTTTTTAGACAGTCTCTGTAGACTACCCCTTTGCATACTAATTGTAAAAGGCTGTTGTTGCGCTAAATCAATTGTCACTAAAACACCAGTGCCAAGGCTCGTAAATAATTCCATATGCGTTGTTTCGAGGATAACTCATGGTGAACCCAAAGGCAGCCGCATTTTCTTCAAGCCATTGAAAGGCAACAGTATTTTCAAAAACCTCCGCCAAGGCATCACAGCCATAAGTGCCAACATCAACGGCTCTACCGGTGTGGTGCTCACTGAACCCTGGAGCGGCATTAACAGTCAGCACTTCCTCTATAGTGATGCCTGAGCCCAGCTTTTTTGCGAGTAAATCAGCTTGATATTGAGTTGACCGATAGGCAGAGATAAGAAAAATATCAACCTGCTCGTTAGCTGCCGCCAACTTCATAGCAGTCCAAGCGGCAAAGCTTTCTGGGGTAAGTTGCTGGGGCCGGTCATAAAAATCCCGTTCAGTGGCAACCAATTGACTAGGCTCTTCGCAGAAGGGCAAACTACAAGAATCACTATAGTCCGCTGGAATGCCTAATGCGTTGTGAATGCTCTGGACTGGCTTAGGGAGATTCAAAAGTTACTTCCGATTTATACGGGATTTTTTTACTAAATACCTGTTGGATCAGATGATCCAGCAGACTAGAAAAAACTGCCAATTATCGAGGATAGCTGTCGAAAACTGTTTCGATCCAGCGTTGTTCGTTTATGTAACCCTGGCCCCAACTTTCATACGTTGAGTCCAGACCTGCTGCGACGATTTCCTCTTTAGTCATGCGCTGAGATTTCATCACTCGTATAGCCACTGAGGTGTCTTTTACCACTCCATAAAAATCCATCAGATCAGACTTGGTCGCTAGAGGGCCGTGACCAGGAATAATACTTGTGTCGTCGCTTATCCATGAAAGCGCTTTTTCGACATTGCTTATCAACCCTTGCACAGAGCCGCCATTGGCTAAATCGACAAATGGAAAACCTCCGTTAAAGAAATGATCTCCCATATGGATCACGTTAGAATCTGCGAACATCACTACGCTGTCAGTATCAGTATGTCCGGCAGGCATATGAATAAGAGTAATTTCCTCGCCGTTAAAATGCAGTGTCACGTCATCATCATAGGTGACAACAGGCAACGCAGAAGCCGGAGCATTTCCCGCCTGCAGTCTTTTGCGAACATTTTCGTGGGCTATTATCAAACTCCCCTCACCAAACTCCTCATTACTGCCTGTGTGATCACCATGAAAATGGGTGTTGAGCACAAACTTAGGTACAGAAGAGCCTAAAGCTTCAATGGCATCCCTAATTCGCCCTGCTAGTGGCGCAAACTGGTCATCTATAATTAAAATTCCATCGGCTCCAGCAGAGACTCCAATGTTGCCGCCAGCACCAATCAGCATGGACACATTCCCGGCTACGGCTTGGGTTTGAATCGTTACATTTTCGTACTGACCAAACACACCACCTGCGGCGACACATGAAACAAATATGATTAGTGCGAGAAACGGCTTGATTGTGCCCATGATGACTCCAGCGAAGATCTTGTAAGTTAAGGGTCTATGCTATGTTTGCCTTAAGCTGAATGCAAGTGAAGTAGGCAGACCTGAAGGTTACTAGGGCAAAGCCAAACAGAAGCTTATTTCCTGTGCTCGGATTACCCTAGAATCACTATCGATATTATCAGTGGCATTAGTTGAAATCACCCGCTTGAGGTTTGTTACAAATAGGTAGCCTTCCTATCATCGTAGGTTTCGGTGGCATCAATCCCGCGGGTAGAAGCACGAATCAGCACGGGTACAGAAGATTAGTCTATGGCGCCCTATCTGAATCG
>MDTF01003844.1_pt1 | contig 12829 bp, 10 predicted proteins | sample 811191 | NCBI WGS metagenome assembly MDTF01 (sample SAMN05326649, study PRJNA326480) | marine metagenome | isolation source: seawater | place: Southern Ocean | collected 2011
ATGAAGCAGCAAAGAACCTCTACTCATGTCTAAGAAATATAAAAAATGAAGGCTATAAATCAATTGCTGTGGAAAAAATTCCAAATATAGGTCTCGGTAAAGCTATAAATGATAGATTGCGGAGGGCATCAAAATATTAGACGTCTAGTTTAACTGTAGTGCGCCTGCTAGATGTTGAGTCCAGAACTTCATGACCCGAAGTTTTACGTTACAAGTATCTTTGACACACACAATCCTATATAAATTGGTTACGTGATACGCGCTCGTAGTTCAACTGGATAGAATGCCGGATTTCGAATCCGTCGGTTGTAGGTTCGACTCCTACCGAGCGCACGTAAAAAATTGCAAAGTTTTTTGGCTTGAAGAAAATCTGCACTTTGTAAATCTTTTAATTTTTAATTTTTCTGGCATTGCTTAAATCATATGAATATTAATGAAGGCTATTTTGGGAAAATCACTGATGAAGCAAGATCAGAACACTTATGGAAAAAATCTGGTAATGATTGGAAATGAAGACATGAACCAGAATAAATGAGACTATGAATTCGGATTTATTTGCACCTGTATTTATTTTAGGTCCAGGTAATTGTGGATTTGAATTATTTATATCACTATTAAATAATCATGAAAAAGTTGTAGTAATGCCATATTCATTTAAATTTTATTATTAAAATAATTATTTAAAAATTCTGGTCTTATTGCTTTTCCTTTAATAATTTTTTTGGAAATTAAATCATCGCAAAAATTAATTAAGTTTAAATCATTATATTTCTGTGAAACTATTTGTAATCCAAAAGGAAAACCATCTTTTGAAACAAAAGATGGAATATTTATTGCTGGCAATCCTAAAAAAGTCCATATCAGACAATAATCATCTTTTTCATCACTTATAGATTTAAGGGCGTAACCTGCTGTTGATGGACATAATATAAAATCATATTTCTTAAATAGTTCATTAGTTTTTTTTGATACTTCAATTTGATACTCAAGAGACTCCTCATATTCTTTATTGGAAATTTTGGTACCTGCTCCAATTCTTTTTTTAGTTAAACTTTTTATTTTATTCCAATTATTTTTAATCTCGTTTTCAAAATGATAAGAAAGAGATTTAGAATAAATTTTGTCATGATGTCTATGAATATTATTTAAAAAATCTGGTGTAGAAGTGTCTCTTTCATCAACATCATGCCCAATTTTTTTCAATTTTTGAATCAATTGTTTAAAATTTGATTTAACTTCTTTATCAATATTGATCTCAATATTTTTACAATTAACAATTAACAATTTGAATTTTTTATTTTTAGAAAATTTTTTCTCATTATTGTCTACTAAACTAGCAAATGGATAATTATGACCTTTTACTCTTATATGGTTAAAGAAATATTTGATGTCATCAAAGTGTGACGTCATTAAACTAATCGAATCTAGAGTATCTGAAGTTTTAAGTATTCCTGTTCTAGGAATTGTTCCAAAACTTGGTTTAAAACCGAAAATTCCATGATAGCTTGATGGTCTTATTGTTGATCCTGCTGTTTGAGAAGCTAATGCTATCGGACTCATTCTTGAAGAAACTACCGCAGCCGAACCACTGGAAGAGGTTCCTCCGTAAAGTTTATCATCAAAGATATATTTGGTTTTATTTTGATGATCAACTGCAAATTCTGCAGTTTGTGTTTTTCCAGCTATTAAAAATTCTTTTGTTCTTAAAGTGTGAATTATTCTTGCATCAAATCCTGAGTCATAATTTTTCCAAGCTTCTGATCCCATCGTTGTCGGCATGTCCATTGTATTAAAAATATCTTTAACAGCCACAAGAATACCAAAACTATTTTTAAAATTTGAGTCATCTTTATTTTCTAATTTTTTATTTATAATCTCAGCTTTATCCATTAATAAATTTGGATCAAAAAAACTCCATGCCTTTAATTTTTTATCAAGATCTTTTATGTAATTTGACTGATATTTAATTAAATCTAAAAACAATGATTTATTATTTTTTAAAAATTTATTTTGCTCAATAGCACTCATAAATAAATATTTAACATATTTTTTTTCTACATTTTTTTTTATATTAAATTTTTTAATTTTTAATTTAGGTTTTAAATTATTTTTTCTATTAAATTTTGGAAAAATAAAATCATCATTGATCTCATTTATTTTTTTTTGCCACAAAATTTCATTTGAAGCATCTTTAGCTTTATTCTCTACAAAACTATTAACTGGTAAATTTCTGTTTTTTGTTAGTTTTTCAAGATTTTTAAGTGATTCTTCATGATTGCTGTCTCTTACATTTTTAATAAAATTATTAAACTTTTTTTCATCTAAATTTGTAATCTTTAAAAAATATTCAAGAATTTTTGGTTTGCTGCTGTCATGCAGTAGTGAAATATTTCGAGCCTCATTTGTGTCCATTAATCCATCTCTTAAATCTAAAGAAGAAAAATCTGTTCCTCTACCAAATCCTCTTTTCAAAAATTTAGAATAATCATGGACACCTGGCATTATACATTCAACACTTTTATATTTTTTATATGTGCCTTCAACATCCGCTTCTTTCCAACCAAGAAAATCTCTCACAAATTCTGTTTGCCTTTCTGCATCCCAGTAAATAAAATCCGCTAAATGAATTCTATTCACTCCTACTTTCTTTAAGTCTTCTGTATTTGGCCAGTTAAACAAATTTAAATCTTTTTTTGATATACTTTTACCTACCATTTTGTCTGGTGTAACTATTGAAGAGTATTTAAGAAAATAATCTACTGAGTAATCAGGATTATCTAGATAAGTTTCTTTTCCTGATTCTGCCACTGACTCCCCAAAAATAAGCAGAGGAATTTTAAATTTAACTGCAATATGCAAAGGGAAAGCGTCAACCCCCATATGGCAATGCCAACAGGAATCTCCAATTTTTTCAATAGACTCTCTTGCTAAATTATTTACAAGATTTCTATTAGGAGTAAACTCTATTAAATCTACAGATAAACGCTCAGTTAAATTTTTTAAATTTTCCCTCCCAATCTTAGTGAACCAATTATGGCTAAAGGTAACCGCAAGAGGGTTCATCTTATAAATTTTTTTAATAACATATAGCTGATAAGCGCTATCTTTACCTCCAGAAATAGGAACTATACAATCATAATTATTTTCAGATTTTTTTTTATATAATTCTAAAATTTCTTTTAATTTTTTTTCTCTAGAGGACCAATCAATCCGCATTTTTTGCTCAGAAGATCTGCAAGCTTTACAAATACCAAGATCATCATCACCAAAAAATTGTTGGCTTGCAGGAAGTCTGCACCTTGTACATCTTTTAATTTTTAATTTTTCTGGCATTACTTAATTTATCTAATATTTTGTATGCTTCCAAACCATACTCAGCATCTAAAGATGATTTCAATTTTTTATTTTTAAAAACTTTATTTAATTCAATTGCTATATTATCAAACAGAGTATTTTTGTTGTTGATATAGTATTTTTTACTATTAGACAATTGATAAGATAAAGTTGATTTCAAATTATTGCTCATTTTAATAATTTCTATAAAATTATCATTTTGATTAATAATCATCTTAAAATTACTAAAAAATATCTCTATTTCAAAAAATGAGTAATTTGTTCGAGCAGTGCTAATAAAAGAACATGTTGCATTATTTTTGTAAAATTGAAAATAACCTAATATTCTCGGGTCTTTCTTAAAAAAATTGTTACTATATTTTAATTTTTCGATTTTATCATTTAAAACTACATTGTTTATATTTTTAATTTTACCTACATAAAAATTTAATAAATCAATCATATGAATACCAATTGAATGTAAACCTGAAGAACTTTTTGCATTTACATGAATAATCTTATCTTTTTTAAATTTATTAATTAATTTCTTTGCAAAAAGATATCTATTTTCTAATCTTCTATTGTTTATTAAAAGTTTTATTTTACTTTTTTTACATAAATCATAGATTTGATTTGCTGAAGAAATTTTATCAGCTATTGGTTTTTCACAAAAAATGATTTTTGGTCTATTTTTACTTTCACAAATATTTTTAATTACATTTAAATTATTTTTATAATTTATTGCCAATACCAAAATATCAGAGTTTGAAAGTAATAATTCATCTAGTGTTTTAAAATAATTAATTTTAAATATTTTAGAATATTTTTCTGATTTATTTTTATTTAAATCGTATATGCCATTTATATTAAAAAATTTTTTATATTTCAAATATGCTCCTAGATGGGAGGCAGGTTTTTTTCTATAACTATCCAATTCATTTTCGATAGATATTTTTCCAGATCCAATAATTGATATTGAAATTTTACTCATATTTTTGACACTTAAATTTTTTTATACTTTATAATATTTATTATATATCATTAACTATTTTTAAAAAATTCTAATATTTTTTTAGAAACATATTTTGCTTGAAGCCCGGTTAGGCCTGGCCATATTGGTATATCAATCATTTTTTTATATGCGCTATAAGCGTTTGGGTAATCGTTATATTTATATCCAAAATTTTTTTTATAATAAGGTTGTATGTGAACTGGTGGAAATGAGACTCTGGTTTCTATATTATTTTTTTGTAAATATTGAATTAATTTGTCTCTTTTATTTTTTGGGACTTTTATACAATAATTATACCAACTATGTTGAGAAACATAATTGGGTAAGGTAGGTATTTGTATATATGGATTATCTCTAAAAGAATTATTATAAATTTTTGCAATTAGATTTTTTCTTATTACATTTTTCTTAATTTTTTTTAATTGTTCTATGCCGATACTTGCACTAATATCAGTCATTCTATAATTATTACCAAGCATAATATGTTTGTATCTTGAAATTTGACCTTGATTTCTTAAAATCTTTATTTTTTTTGCTAAGTTGTCACTATTTGTAACTACCATTCCACCTTCTCCAGTAGTCAAATTTTTATTTGCAAAAAAACTAAAAGTATGAGCTAAAAATTGTTTTCCAACTTGATGGCCTTTATATTTTGCTGAAAATGACTCTGCACTATCTATTATAATTGGGATTTTGTATATTTTTCTTATTTTATTTAAATCATCATAGTCTAAGGGCAAACCTTTCATATCTGTGGCAATAATAAGCTTAGTTTTTTTTGATATCTTTTTTTTAATAAAATTAAAATTCGTATTAAAAGTATTTTCGTCTGAATCACACAAAATAAGCTTAGCATTTTTGTACAAAACAACATTGGCAGTAGATATATAAGTTAATGATGGAACTATTATCTCATCCCCAGGTTTAATTTCTAAAGCAGATAAAATTACATCAAGAGCAGAAGTTCCGTTATTAATCGCTATTGCATGTTTGACATTAAGAAATTTGGAAACTTTATTCTCAAATTCTTGAACTTTTTTTCCCATAGTAATCCATCCAGACGAAACTGTTTTGGTTACTGCATTAATTTCTTTATATGTAATATCTGGTTTTGCTACTGGTATTTTTTTTTTCATAAATATTTATTCAGTAACTCGCCCAATTGATTTATATGTTATATAATCTATATCTCTAATTACTTCTGGATTTAAAACATTCCAACTATCATAAATTAAACAAGGTTTTTTTATTTTTTTTAAACTTTCTATAAGATTAATATCTAGATATTTTTTATTATTATTCATAATAATTATTATGTTCGAGTTACTGCATCCAGAATAAAAATTAGAGGAGATTTTTCCAAATTCTCTAAGTTCAGCATTATTAGCACAAAAATCGTGTAGATAAATATTTTTAAATTTTCTTTTTTTGAAAATTTCTATTAAATCAATCGCAGTTGAACCCCTTATATCTGAAGTTTCTGGATCACCTTTAAAAGCTATGCCTGATATAAAAATTTTTGAATTTAAATTATTAATATTATTTTTTTTTAAAAATTTATTACATGATTGAAAAACTTCTTTAACTATTTTATCGCTTATCTTTCTTGCTTCTATAGACATAGAAGCTTTTAAATTAAATTTTTTAAATGAATAATTTAGTAAATATGGATCTTTAGATAAACAAGGACCTCCCACACCAGGCGATGGAAGTGGTACATAATTTCTTTTATAACCAGTGTTTATTTTGCCAATAATATCATTTAAGTTCAAATTAAATTTTTCTGATATAAGAGCCATTTGATTGGAATATCCAAACATAGCGTCCCTAAAGGTATTATCAATTAATTTTGCCATTTCCGCTGACTCAATTTTTTCTAAATTTACAACAGATGTATATTTATTAAATATTTTTGAACTTTGATCATAACTATTTTTATCAAAAGATCCTATTAATTGAGGTAAAAATTTTAATTCTTTTAATGCTAAACCCTCAACAGTTCTTTCTGGACAAAATGAAATACCAATATCTTTACCAAATTTTAATTTGGTTCTTTTTTCTACCAAAGGAATCACTATATCTCTGCAAGTACCTATTGGAACAGTTGATCTTAATATAATTAAATCATTTTTTTTTATATTTTTACAAACTATATCAATTGCATTTTTTAGATGTTGCATATTTGGTATTTTGGTGCCATTTTTTAATGGCGTTCCTACTGAAATTATATGAACATCGGCATTATATTCTGGATAATCAATAATTTTAAAATTTTTATTAATATAATTATCTAAATATTCTTGCAAACCATTTTCAAAAAAAGTTCTTTTTTTTGATTTTAGCTTTTTTCTTATATCTTTATTATTATCATAACCAATAACTTCAAAATTATTTTCAGCTAATATTAAACCTAACGTCAAACCCACATAACCTAGCCCTAAAATAAATATTTTTTTTTTGCTTAATTTAAGGCTATTTAAACTTTCATAAGAGAGAATCTCCTGACATCTTTTTTTTTTATCTAAAATAGGAATTACTTTTAAATCTTTAAAATCATCATAAATATCTTGATTTAATTTTTGATTAAAATCTATAAACTTAAATTTTTTATTTCCTATTTTAGATAATTTATCATCTAATTTATAACCAGAAATTAACGACCTTCTAATATCACCATCAGTTACTGATTTTATTATTTTTTGGTCTTTTATTAAAAAACAAATACCACATTGATTTTTTTGTATTAAGTTTAATGCATCAATAATCTTTTTATTGAAGTCTAATAAAAAATTATTTTTATCTAATTTCATTATAAATTAGATAATTTCTAAATTTTCATTTTTATGTGATTTTTCTGCTGCTAAAATTAATTTCATCGTATCTATTCCGTCCTCTAAAGGCGCAAAAGTATTTTTTTTATTCTTGCAGCAATCTAAAAAATGTTTGATTTCATTTATATAAGTTAAATTAAGATCAGTAGGAAATTTATTAAAAACTTTTAAAATTTGTTCTTTTGGATCATAAATTGTAACTTCATTTTTATAAAAATCCCATTTTATATTTCCATTTTCACCTTTAATCTCTAAAAATTTCTGGTGTTGTCTCCCAAATATATCTGTATGAAGAGAAGCAATAATTCCATTTTTCATTTCGACAATTAGTTCTGAAATATCATCAGCATTTAACTCTAAATTACTAATCTTACTATTGAAAGCTTTAACATTTTTAAATCCTCCAAACAAATAATGCACCAAATCAAAAATATGACTTTGATCTAAAATTGAACCTCCACCCATTGACTTTTCTGCCATATAAAAGGTTCTGTAATCTTCATACGGATGCCAGTCAGGTAAATATTCAGAAAACTCACCTCTTACGTAATAGATATTACCAACTGCTTTATCTTCAATAAATTTTTTAATCATTTGAACCTGTGGTGTAAATCTAAAAATATATGCCATTAGAACCACAAGTTTATTTTCTTTAACATTTTTTTTTAAAATTTCTATTCCATCCAAATTACTAGACAGAGGTTTTTCAATCATTAAATTAATATTTCTAGATGATAAAATATTACACTGATTAATATGTAATGAGGTTGGTGAGCATATAATCGCTGCATCATAATTTTTATCTTCACTTAACGCACTTTCTAAACTTGAATAAACATTTTTAATTCCATAATCTTGTACTTCTGCGATTCTATCATCTCTAGTTTCGACACATGAAACATCCTCCTTATTGATCCCTATTGTTAATAAGTTTCTTAAATGTCTTTTGCCTATTGATCCACAACCTACTACTAATATTTTCATAATATAAATTTATCCATTGTTAAAATTTCATCTTTAATTACATTTGTTCCTATCTTTTTTCCAACAATAAAATCAAAATATTTAGGCTCAATGCCAGTGCCTGGTCTTTTAATTGCAATATCATTTTTTTTGATTAGTTGCCCTTTATTTAAGTTCTTTTTAGCAACAAGACTTCTTCTTAAGGATAGTTTTGTATCCAATTCCTCATCTACGATTTTTTTAATTTGACTTCCTTGAATTTTTTTTATTTGTTTCAAGTCTATAATGAGGTTTTTTAACTCTTTTGGTTCAATTGAAGCTTTTTGATCAACACCAGGTAGCTCTCTAGAAAGTGTAAAATGTTTTTCAATCATATCAACCCCCATTGTAGCTGCTACGATTGCAGGCAATGTTCCAAATGTATGATCTGAAAATCCAACAGGTTTACCAAATATCGTTCTAAAAACCTTTAGGACATTTAGATTTGCATTTTCAAATTTACATGGATAGTTTGAAGTGCATTGGAAAACACCCACATTTAAGTTCTTATCATTTAAAATTTTATAACTATTCAAAACTTCGTCTAATGTTGACATTCCAGTAGAAAGTAAAACATCTACATTATATTTTGAAACTTCTTTTAAAAAAGGTAAATTTGTAAGATTGCACGAACTTACTTTAATTGTCTTTACTCCAATTTTAATAAGTTCCTTAAAACTATCTATCTCAAACGGTGTACTTAAAAAATCAATTTTAATTTTATTACAAAAATTTTTTAGTTTAACCATTTCATTAATTGATATTTCACAATCTCTAATTATTTGAAGTTGAGTCTTGTTTTTAAATTTAGTTTCATTATTTTGGTAGGGTGCTTTTTGTGCTAGACTAGAAATATACTTATCAGCTTTTAAACTTTGAAACTTAACACAGTCAGCCCCACTATTTTTAGCGGCAATTATCATTTTTTTTGCTAAATCAAAGCTACCGTTGTGATTAATTCCTATTTCGGCAATAAAATAAGGGGAATTTTTTTTTTTATTAATTTTTGTATAAATACTATTGTTCATTATTAAATCGAATTTATATTTATCATAAAAAGTTTTTAGCCTTAAATTTAATTAATCTAGATTAGTAAATTATTTGTATTAATTTTTAGTATACAAATTATATATAGTTTTTCTTAAATTTTTAAATAAAAAATTATAATTTATTTTAAGCTAAGATTTGATTTTAAATGTAATCAAATATAATAGATCTAGTATAGAAATAAGGTTTATAATAGTTTATCATTAAATAAATGAATCATGGACTTATAAAAAAAATTAATGATGCAAAAAAATTTGGTCACTTGACAGTTGTCCTTTTAACTGATAATTGCCGCCGCAGTTCAAATAAAAACTACCTTTACTAGATTATAATCAAAAAAGAATAAATAGCCTCATGTGTGTTTGGGAAATGGGTCATGCTATTTCTGTTGTATCTAGAATTACAAAAAAATATCAAAAAACGAGTATTTTTTAATCATCCTTAAGCACAAATCTATAGTTATCTACTAAAATTTCTGGTTTGAATTTTTCGGTTAAAGTAGATCTTATAATTTTTCTTAAATTAATTTTTTTTATCTTTCTAATGTCAATTTTATATAATTTTTCTAAATCTTTTAAATAAAAGATTTTTTTTGACCATTTGTAATCTTTTTTTTTATTTCTATTTTTTATCAATTCTAGATTTAAACTTTTGGAAATTAAAAAATTTAATAGCTTTATAATTTGATAATATTGTAATTTTCTAGTTTTAAAAATTAATTGATCTAAATTTATATTTTTTAAGATTTTAAATTTTACTAAATCAATTATCAGACCATCATCTATTTTTTTAGAAATTAAATGAGCCGTTACTCCAAATTCCCTATCAGAATTTAATATTGCCAAATTAAAACCACCTACTCCACGATAACGTAGTGGAGATGGATGAAAATTAATATTTAGTTTTTTTGCTATATTTAGAATCTTATTATCTAAGATTAAAGGATTTCTATAAGAAATAAGATATTCATAATTTTTTTTTTTTAAAAAATTTAATAAAGTTATCTTTTTAAAAGATTTATCAATATATTTATAAGTAAATTTTATTTTATTTTTTTTAAGAAAATTTATTATTTTTTTAAAGTAATTATCTTTTTTTCCAACTATAATAAATTTTAGATTATTTGATATAATCTTGCTCATACCATTTTACAGTTTCTTGAAGACCATAATTAAAGTTATCTTTAAATTTTTTTAGTTTATATGTTTTTGTCATCTTTGGACATCTTCTTTTAGTGCTGCCCATTAGTATTTTTGATGGGATTATTGTAATCTTTTTTTTCAAAATTTTTTCAAAATTTTTTATTAGTGCCTTAATTGTTATTTCTTTAGTCTGTCCAATATTATAAATCTCAAAGTTTTTTCCCTTAGAATCTAAAGTTAAGATTTGATTGACAGCATCTTCAACGAAACAAAAAGATCTTGTTTCATTGCCTGAGCCTTGAATCTTAATTTTAATAATTTTTTGATTTAATTTATTTTTAGTTAATATTTTTTTTAATAATTGTGGAATTACATGGTCATGGCCCATATCTGGTCCAAAAATATTGTGTGGTCTGAAAATTTTAACATTTAAATTATTTTTTTTTGAAAAATGATATGAATAAAATTCTGAATAAATTTTTCCAAGACCATAGCTATACCTCGGATTCATAACTGTTGGAACTATTAATCTTTCTTCCGTGTCAGTTGGAATTTTATTTGGAGTTTGGTAAACTTCTGACGATGACGCTAATAATAAGTTTTTTATATTTCTAAATTTAGCAAATTTTAAAATATTAAAAATACCCATAGTTGCTACATCTAAAATTTCAATTGGTTTTTTATAAAATGTTCCAGTTCCATTAATATATGCAAGATGATAAATGGTGGATATTTTAGAATTTTTTATTTTCAACAAATCATTAAAATTACAAATATTTCCATTAACATGAAAAATATTTTTCATAGATTTTATTTTTTTTTATGGATCCTCTTGAATCATTATCAAATATTATAACATTACTTTTAATAGCTAATTTTTCAACTAATGCCCTGCCTAAAAAACCAGTTCCACCAGTTACTAATACAGTTTTTTTCATTGTTGTAATTTAATAGATTTGTATTTAATTTAATTTTTGGTTAACTAATTTTAATTGTTTTTTAACATTCTTAATATTTAGATTTTTTAACTCAAGAGTACAAAATTCGGCATCTTTCTTAATATATTTCCAAAACCAACTTTTATTTGAAATATTTTTGTTTTCATCAGCCAAAGCATTATTGTCACTTAAATGATATGCTTTAATATATTTGTCAAGCTTAATCAAATATTCCTCTGGTTTAAATTTTAAAGTATTTGCTGATACTTTCAAATGAGCAACATCAACTAATAAACCTACTTTATCACCACAATTTTTCATAATTTTTTTTGCATCTGAATAGTGCGACATTAAAAAAGGATTTTTATCGAACCTTGAAAGATTTTTTTTTGTAATTACATTGTTTTCTATTAAGAGCTTAACACCTTTTTTTTTTGCATAATTTCCTAAAATGTTTAACCTTTTAATAAAAAGCTCTAGACTTTTTCTATGGTTATTTGTTACATTTCTGGACAAAGATTTTCCAAAATCTTTAATACTTGGGTCAACCAAAAAACCTGCATGAAAACTAAAATATTTTGCTCTTATCTCTTTTGAAAAATTAATTGATCTCTTTAAATGTTTCATAGTTTGGTTAAAAATTTGAGTATCAGTTGATGCTAGATTAATTATAAAAGGTTTTTTAGGTACTGGGAAATAATTATGTATTTGTGGATTTATATTCAACCTTTTAATTTTTTTAAGTATATCTTTTTCAAATTTTCCTGATGAAAATTCGATATCATAAATTTTATTTTTGATAAAATCGTTAGCAATTTTGGGTGTAGTTTTGTTTTTAACAAGTCCAGTGGAAACATAAATTTTCATAATTGGATAATTATACCTTTTTTTTTATAAATCAAATAAAACATGTCAAAATATCAAATAAAGTAGAAAAGCGAAAGCTTATATAAACTTAAATGATAGTAATTTTTTTTGATTTTAAACTGAACATATATACTGTCTGCCCAACTTTCAAATCTATCTTTACATAGTGATTGCGACAAGAGAATGGTGTCATAGAGCACGTTAGAGTCAAAATTTAAAAACTCCATTAATTCCTAAATATCTCAGTCGTGTGCATCGATCTATAGTCCAAATTTAAAATAAAAGAATTGTTATTTAGTGGGTAAAAAAATTCATCAGTCGTGTAAAATTTATGCTTTTTAAAATGCAGCACTCTAAAGAAATTGCTGTAACAAATGATACCAGTAGAGTTCCTATAGAATACCCAAATAAAAACTTTTTTACTGGTAAGCTATTAGTGTTGTGTTATCTTGTTAATGCGGATATTTTATATCAACACAGTTGTTCTGAAGTCAGGTGCCCTATCCAATTGAACTACAAGCGCGTATAGTATTAATATTAGGTTTTATGGAAAAAAATATTAATTTAATAGTTGAAGAAAATGAAAATAATCTTAGGCTTGATGTATTCATTAATAAAAGAGAGAGTTTAATTAGCAGAACTAGGATCAAGAATCTA
>MDTF01000778.1_pt1 | contig 12826 bp, 10 predicted proteins | sample 811191 | NCBI WGS metagenome assembly MDTF01 (sample SAMN05326649, study PRJNA326480) | marine metagenome | isolation source: seawater | place: Southern Ocean | collected 2011
AACTTCAATTAAGTCTTTAATCACAGCAAATTTTTTAAATTCTGATTGTTCATGAATCACTGCAGATTTTATTAGATAAATAAATGGTATGGAGCTACCATCCATAATAGGTATTTCTGAGCCATCAACTTCAATTAAAATATTATCTATACCTGACGCAGATAAAGCAGACATCAAATGCTCTACGGTTGAAATCTTCAATTTATTTTTTCCAATAGTTGACGATAGACGAGTTTCTTTAACGGCTTCAGGCTCAACTTTTATTTCAACTGGAACTTTAGTATCGATTCTTTTAAAAATTATCCCACTATTTTCTTTAGCTGGCTTTAGTACAATTCGAACTTTCTTTCCTGAATGAAGGGCCACCCCAACAGCGCTTACTTTATTTTTTATTGATCTTTGAAAAATCACTTACTCTTCCTTCTCATAAAGGATGGAATATCATATTCTTCTTCATCTGACATTATTACTTCATTAAGACCATCTCCATTACGGGTATTCGACCCAAAGACACTTGGGCTATCTGCATCCTCACTATTTAATGTCTCTTCATTCTCTTTATCGCCTAATCCTATTTCTGCATCCGGTTTTTCTGCATCTGGTTTATAAATAAATTCTCTCATAATTTCATTATTAGTCTGAATTGAATTATTTGCTAAATTTAATTTTTCTTCTTCTTTTAAATAGGCTAGACCTGTTGCAACCATTGTAACTCTAATACTATTACCCATTGAATCGTCTATTACATTTCCAACTATTACATGTGCATTCTCTGCAGCATATTGTTTAATTATATTCATTACCTCAAAATATTCTTTCATTTTAAAATCACTACTTGCTGATATATTAACCAGCATTCCTTTAGCATTATTTAAGTTAACATCTTCCAGTAAAGGGCAAGCAACTACTTGTTTTGTAGCAATGGTTGCCCTATCTGAACCTTCTGCAGTCCCTGAACCAATCATTGCCATACCCATTTCACTCATTACAGTTTTAACATCTGCAAAATCAACGTTAATTAATCCTGGGTTATTTATAATTTCAACAATGCCTGACACAGCGCTATATAAAACGTCATTTGCAGCTCCAAATGCATCTACAAAAGTTACGTCTGAACCTAAAACTCCCATTAATTTCTCATTTGGTATTGTTATCAGAGAGTCAACATGGTTTACAAGTTCATCAATTCCATCATGGGCAATTTGAACCCTTCTACCTTCAAAATTGAAAGGTTTCGTTACTACTGCAACAGTCAAAATACCTAACTCTTTGGCAATTTGAGCTATAACAGGTGTTGCTCCAGTTCCCGTTCCTCCACCCATTCCAGCAGCAATAAAGAGCATATCTGCGCCCTCAAGAGCTTCACTTATTTTATCTTTATCGTCTAATGCAGCCTGTTTGCCTTTGTCTGGTCGAGCCCCTGCCCCCAGTCCTTGGGTTAATATCTCCCCGATCTGGACAATGGTATTTGCTTGGCTTTTTTTTAATGACTGGAGATCGGTATTTGCACAAATAAATTCAACGCCCATCACATTCTTTTCAATCATATAGTCAACAGCATTCCCTCCGCAGCCGCCGACACCCATAACTTTAATAATAGCTTTTTGTTTCTTTCCCTCTACGACTTCAAACATAAATTACCCCGTATCGCATTAAAAGTTTCCCTGAAACCACATTTTTGCTCTTTTTAGAATATGGCTAATAGAATTTCCTTTAGCAGCCTTATTAATACTATTTTGCAAGTCATTCTTACCCATAATTAATAAACCTACTCCAGTTGAATATCTTGGGTTTTCTACGACCTGTAAAAGCCCATCAATATCTCTAGGTATACCGATTCTAACAGGCATACCAAATATTTTCTCCCCTAACTCAACCATTCCTTTTAGCAATGAGGATCCTCCAGTAATAACAATACCTGAAGCTATGGTGCTGCCCATTCGACTTCTATTTATTTCATTTTGGATTTTTTCAAAAAGCTCTTCAATTCTAGGCTCAATGACTTGAGCTAATGCTTTCGTGGTAATTTCCATTGGTTCTTGACCATCCACAAGGGGTATTTGAATAATTTCATTTATAGATGACAAACTTGGCATAGCGGAGCCATATGTTTCTTTAATATCACCTGCAGACTGGGTTGTAGTTCGAAAAGCAGTGGCGATATCATTAGTGATTTGATCTCCAGCAACTGGAATTACTGCAGTATGTTGAAATGCACCATTCTTAATTACCGCTATATCTGTAGTTCCTCCACCTATATCTATCAAACACACACCTAATTCTTTCTCATCCTCAGTTAAAACAGCCTCACTTGAAGCTAAGGGCTGAAAAACTAAATGGGTTACGTCTAAACCGCATCGTTTGATGCATTTAATAATATTCATACGCGCAGCAATAGAGCCTGAAATAATATGGACCTTAACATTTAGCTTGCTGCCGCTCATCTCTAAAGGCTCTTTTATATCTTGTTGGCCATCAACAATGTATTCTTGGTCTAAAGTATGCAAAACTTCCTCATCTGTTGGAAGTGTTATTGCCTCAGCAGTTTCTCGGACTCGATCGATATCCATTTGAGTAACTTCTTCATCTTTAATTATTACCATGCCATGCGAATTTATACTTTTAATATGGCTACCAGCAATTCCAGTGTATACCTCAGTTATTTTGCAATCTGCCATTAATTCTGCTTCTTCCACAGCTCTCTGTATCGCTTGCATTGTGTTTTCAATATTGATAACAACACCTTTTTTTAAACCTTTTGAAATATGCTGGCCTTTACCAATAATTTTTAAAACTCCATCAGGCTGAAGCTCGGCAACAATTACAACGACTTTTGAGGTCCCTATATCAAGAGCTGCAATCATATTATTCTGATCTTTTTTACTTTTTAAAATATCGGGCATTACAGTATTCATAAGGTAGTCTTTTTTTCTTTTTTTATTTTATATAGTTTTTCATTCAATTTCTTTACTGCAAATCCATCTTTATATCTTAAGTCCACATATTCAATTCTACTTTTTGATTCAGATAAAATAAATTGATAATTTTCTATCAGCACTTTTAATTTTTTATTAATATTATTACCTTCTTCTTTACCTAAGAAAAATCGCATTTGATTATTTGTATAAACCTCCCAAGACAATCTGTTTGATAATGAAATTGTACCAACTTGCATCAATTCTTTCTCAAGAATTTTATTTAATTCATTGTATTTTACTGCCATTTCACCAACAAACGCATCTGGGCCAATAAATAAAGGCAAATTACCTTCATAAGCAGCATTAAATATCTCTCCGTAGCTATTAACTAAACCTCGATTACCCCATCTACCAATAGGTTTGTGAGATTCAACTTCAACCAATAAACCAAATTTATCCCAATCCCTTCTAATGCTAACATCCCTTATCCAGGGAAGTTTCTTAAAAGCTTCTCTTGTTTCTTGAAGGCTCACCGCGAAAAAATTTTTTTTTATGAATTTATTCTTAATTAAATCTATTTGACTCCTATTAATATTTTCATACTCACCTTTTATACCTATTTCACTTATTGGAAAATTTGAACTGGTCATTAATATATAGCTAAGGATTATCGATGTAAAAAAAATTAATATGTACACAACGACTGTTGCTTTTTTAATTAGTCCTTGATTTTTAAGCATTTGATGTGCCTAAAATCATAATTACTAAATCATCAAATTTAAGCCCTGCATATCTTGCAGACATAGGCACAAGGCTATGATTTGTCATTCCAGGAACAGTATTTACCTCTATGATATGAATATTATTACTTGAATCAACTATAAAATCTACTCGACCCCAACCAGAACATCCGATTGCATTAAAAGCTTCTCTACATTCTATATTAATATTTTCGATCAAAGGTAAACTTAGGTTAGCAGGGCAAATAAACTCAGTATCATCTCTTAAATATTTAGCTTCATAGTCATAAAAATCTGTTTTAGATACAATCTGAATAATTGGAAATAGTTTATTATTAATGATTGGTATTGTGTATTCTTTTCCAATAGCCAAGGACTCTGCAATAACAATATCATCAATTTTATATGCTTTTTCAAAAGCAAGAATAAAATCTTTCTCATTACTTACCTTTGTAATACCAATACTCGACCCTGAATTTGCTGGCTTGATAAAAAAAGGTAAACCGCATAAAACAGAGGCTTTTTCAAATTCGCCAATGTGGCTAACCTTCATAAAATTGGGTGTGTTAATACCTTTTGATTTCCATACGGTTTTACTTCTAAATTTATCCATACCCAAAGATGATGAAAGGATGCCACTTCCTGTATAAGGTAGATTTATTGTCTCGAGATATGTTTGAATTTTCCCATCTTCACCATCTTTTCCATGGAGGCAAATAAAGGCTCTATCAAAATTTTCCAATTGATATAATTTATCTTTTTTTGGATCAATTGGTACAGCATCTATATCTTTTCTTTTGAGTGCATCTAAAACTGCCCTGCCACTCTCCATTGAAATGTCCCTTTCATTTGACGTACCACCCATTAATACAGCTACCTTTCCAAAGTTATTAAGTTCCAATTGGCTCTCCAATTATTTTTATTTCCCTCTGTAAGTGAACTTTTTTATTTTTTAAGACAACTTCCTGTATGTAGTCTATTAAGTTCTCAATATCTAATGCAGTAGCATTTCCTAAATTAATTATAAAATTTGAATGTTTTTCTGAAACCTGTGCCCCACCAATTTGGTACCCTTTTAAACCACAGTCTTCAATTAGTTTTGCAGCAAATTTGTCTTTTGGATTGCGAAAAGTTGAACCAGCTGTTGGCCAATTTAAAGGCTGAGTATTTTTTCTGTGAACTAACAGCTCTTTTATCTTATTTTCTGCTTCTATTTTGTTTCCTTCTGGAAACTGAAACCAAGCAGCAAGAAAGCTTTCTTCTTTATTAATACTTTTTACTTGTCTATAATTTATTTCAAATTCTAATTTATTCCTAACAATCTGATCGCCATTCAGATTGATCATTAATACTTTTTGAACAAAATCCCATGTCTCGTAACCATAACAACCAGAATTCATGGCTAAAGCTCCGCCAACTGTTCCTGGTATACCTGCAAAAAAAGCTGAGTCGGATCGTCCTTCCTTAGCTGTAAATTTTGATAATTTTGAACAACTAACCCCTGCCTCTGAATAAATTAAATCATTATCTCTATTTATCTTACTTAATCCTCCATGCATAACCACTACAGTCCCTTTAATACCTCCATCCCTAATAAGTAAATTAGAGCCTAATCCAACAAATGTAATAGGTGCCTTAATTTTTTTATTTTTTATATAGGATGCAAGAGTATTTTTATCGTCGCAGATTAAAAATTGTTCTGCTTTTCCTCCAACTTTCCAGCTATTAAAGTTTTTCAATTCTACATTTTGATAAATTGTATTTTTATTCATATTTTATTTTTTTAATAATTTCTGAGTAAAATTAGTAATCGATCCGGCACCCATTACTATTAGTATTGAATCATTTTCGATTAAATTAAATATTGTTTTTTTTGCACTTTTGAAATTGTCTAAGTAATACATTTCACGGTGCTTTATGGATTTCATTAAAGCCTTAGTTGAAATATTTTTAATACCAATCTCTCCAGCTGAGTAAATATCAAATAAGAAAATTCTATCCGGAATTTTTAGAACTCTAATAAATTCGTTATAACAATCTCTAGTTCTAGAGAATCGATGGGGCTGAAACACTAAATTAATTTTTTTATTTTTGAACCTTTTTTGTGTAGCTTTTAATACAACTTCAATTTCTGTTGGATGATGTCCGTAATCATCTATGACAGTAATCATCTTATCTTTTATAGAAATATCATTATAAATCTCATATCTCCTTGATACTCCCTCAAAATTAGCTAAAGCTTTTTGGATATTAGATTTTGAAACTCCGTATTCCAAAGCTATCGAAATTGCTGCTAAAGAATTTCTTACGAAATGATCTCCTGGAAAATTGATTGAAATTTCAAACTCATTATGATTATATTTATTATCTATAACTCTAAAATTTAACTTACTCTTTTTATACTTTATATTTTTAGCTTGAATATCAACTTTAGCCGATAAGCCATAAGTAACTACTGGCCTTGATATTTTTGGAATAATACTTTTAACATGCGGATCATCTGCACATACAAAAATAGTGCCATAAAATGGGACTTGGTGTGCAAAATCTAAATATGCTTTCTTTAAATTCTCAAATTTATTTTGGTACGCACCCAAATGATCGTTATCAATATTTGTAATTATTGCATTTACTGGGTTTAGGTGAAGAAATGAAGCATCTGATTCATCGGCTTCAACAACCATTAAATCACTACTACCTAGCTTTGCATTAGTGTTCATTGAATTAAGTCTTCCACCAATAACATATGTTGGGTCAAGCTTTCCCATTGTAAGTATTGATGCGATCAAGCTTGTTGTTGTAGTTTTACCGTGCGTTCCAGCAACTGCAATACCTTTTTTGAATCTCATTAATTCAGATAACATTTCAGCTCTTGGAATAATTGGTATTTTTTGATCAATTGCAGCCATAACTTCAGGGTTGTTCTTTGAAATTGCAGTTGAAACAACTAGTACATCAATTCGATTAATATTTTTTTCTAAATGTTTATTAAAAACTTTTATACCTATTTTTTTTAAATGTTTAATTATTTCTGACTTACCAAGATCTGATCCTTGTACATTAAATTTTAAATTATGCATTACCTCAGCAATTCCACTCATCCCAGAACCACCAATCCCTACAAAATGAATATTTTTTATTTTATTTTTCATTATTTTTTTCTTCACAATATGAATATATTTTATGAGCTACATTCGAACTTAATTTATTTTTCTGTGCTCTTGAAGCCATCAACAAACATTCTTTTCTATTTATTTTTAAAAGAACTTCTAAGAGTTTATTCTTAATTTCATTCTCTTTAATAATATAACTCCCTTTCTTATCTTCTAGTATTTTTGCATTATAATACTGATGATTATCAACAGCATATGGAAATGGTATCAATATTGAAGCTATACCTGCCTCAATAAATTCTGAAACAGTAAGTGCTCCTGATCTAGCAATAACAATATCAGCCCATCTATATTTCTCCTCAATATCGTATATAAATTTTTCTGTGCTTAGTAGCCATGAAGATTTTTTATTCTGCTGTAAAAGCTTATTGTATGTTCTAACTAACTCTTCATAGTGTTTTTCACCTGACTGATGAATAACTTCTATTTTATTAGTTAAACTTAATTTATTTAATATCGGTGGTAATAATCGATTAAATGAACTTGCTCCCAAACTTCCACCTAATATTAAAATTTTCATAGGTCCTGTTTTATTCTTAAATCTTTGTTGAGGGTTTTGTATATTTGATATTGTTTTTCTTATTGGATTACCTATCACCTTTGATTGTTTTAAGCTATTTTCAAACCCAGAATATATCTGATTAGCAATTTTTGAAATAACTTTATTTGCCATTCCTGGTATAGCATTCTGTTCATGAATAATTAAATGTATTCCAAGCACTTTAGATGCAATTGCCATAGGTATACCTACATAGCCACCCATTATTATTACAAAATTAGGTTTCTCAACTCTTAATACTTTTATAGACTGAATTATTGATATAAAAAGTATAAATGGTAGCTGAAGCCAAGGTAGCAACCCCCGCCCTCTAACTCCAGAGATATTTATTGAAAAAAAAGGAATCTTATATTTATCTACTAAACTATTTTCCATACCTTTTGGCGTTCCAACCCACGAAACGTGATTAGATTGTTCTAAAAAATACTCTGCAATTGCAAGACCAGGGTATATATGACCGCCTGTTCCAGCAGCTACAACCATGATCTTAAATTTATTTATAATGTTGCCCTCTTAGGTTTCTTTTATTTTCGTGGTCAATTCTAAGCACAATAGCTAAAGCAATAATACTCACTAGTATGCTACTCCCTCCAAAAGATAGTAAGGGAAGTGTTAAACCTTTGGTTGGGAACAGCCCTAAATTAACAGCTATATTTATTGTGCATTGAATCGAAAACCATATAGCTATGCCTTGAGCCATTAAGGCTGCAAAATGTTTATTATTTTGAATTGATTCTTTTGCAATTCCAAACATTCTTACTATTAAAAATCCAAATAAACCTATAACAATACTAACTCCAAATAAACCAAATTCTTCACCAATAATTGCCATAATAAAATCTGTATGCGCCTCAGGTAAAAAAGAAAGTTTTGCAACGCTATTTCCTACTCCTGCACCAAAAAACTCACCATTACCAAAAGCCATTTGTGCCTGTGTTGTTTGATAACCTGAATTAAAGACATTTTCTGGCGCCCAAGGATCTAAAAAGCCTTTTATCCTTTCTTGTCTGTATGGGGATATTAGGATTGCTCCCCAAACTCCAAGTGGAGCTAATATAGCTAAGCTTAAAATAACTCTTAAGGTTAAGCCGCCCAAAAATAGTATTCCCATCGCGATTGCTGTTATTACAATTAAAGCACCTAGGTCAGGTTCTACAAAAACCAAAGAACCGGTAAAAACCATTACTCCCAACATGGGTAAAAATCCTTTAACAATAGTTCTCATTTGTTTTGATTTTCTTAAGACATAATCAGACGCATACATTACTGTAAAAAGTTTAACGAGCTCTGTTGGTTGAAAATTTGCTATTGCTAAAGAAAGCCAACGTCGACTTCCATTAATCTTAAGCCCAATACCAGGAATTAATACTAATATTAAAAGAATTATCCCTATTAAAAAAAGATAAGGAGCCCATCTCTGCCAAAAATAAACTGGAATTAAGAAAGTTATGTACCCACAAATAAAAGCTATTAGAATATAGGCTGACTGTCTTACTAGGAAGTAATAATGTTGGTATTGATATTTCTGTGAACCAGCTGCTACGTCAATAGATGCAGAGTAAACCATAACTAAACCCACACCCAAAAGTAAAAGGGTAGCCCATATCAAGCTGTAATCATAAATTGGTAAGTTATAATTTTTTTGAGATGAGAAAAGCTTCATAGTCTATAATTTTTCCACGATAGATTTATACTCATTTCCACGCTCTTTATAATTTTTATACATATCATAACTTGCGCATGCGGGAGATAATAAAATAATATCATTAGTTGATGCGGCTTCATAAGCAGATAAAACAGCTTCCTTCATTCCCTTATGATTTGAAATTTTAAGAGAATTTATAAAATTAAAGTTTTCTTCAAATATATGTGCATCCTGACCAATTAAATATAGACCTGAAACTTTCTCTTTTAAATATTTAGATAAGGGTTTTAAAATTTGATTCTTGCTATCCCCTCCAGCGATTAAAAAAATATTTTTCTTGTCAAAACTTTTCAAAGCTGAAATTGTTGCATTTACATTAGTTGCTTTTGAATCATTATAAAAATCAATTCCTTCCTTATTTTTTAACCACTCAAGTCGGTGATGAACACCTTTCAAATTATCAATATTAAACCCATTGAGTTCAGGGAAAGCAGATTGTATAGATGCGATTGCAGCCATAATATTTAATTTATTATGCTCCCCGATTAATTTTAAGTTTGTTAAATCAGCAACTAAATTACTACCTCTTTCAAGATAAGCACCTAAACTATTATTGGTTAAAATGTAATCCCCTTTAGTGTTAGGATTTGAAACGCCAATAGATAAAGTTGCCTTATTCTTTAGAATATTTAAATTTTGTTCATCTCGATTAATAATATTAATTCTTGATAAATCAAAAATTTTTGATTTTACTTTAAAATATTCTTTGAATGAATTATATCTATCCATATGGTCATCTGAGATATTTAGAAAAACTCCCACATCAATTTTGGCTTTATGTACCATTTCAAGTTGAAAACTTGATAATTCTATAATTAATAAATCTAGAGCATCTAATTGTTTTATATCTAGTATTGGGTCCCCTATATTACCGACTGCCTTTGCTTTCAGTCCAAATTCCAAAGCCATTTGCTCAATCATTGAACAAACAGTAGTTTTGCCATTTGTGCCTGTAACACCAATTACTTTTGTTCCTAATAATGTATTTTTCTCAAAAAATAATGAAATATCATTATGAAAAGGAACTCCATTTTTTATTATCTTTTTTATTATTGGATGTCTTGAGTCTACTCCAGGGCTTATCGCAACAAAATCTACAGTTTCAAAAAAATTTTCTTCTAAATTCCCGTAGAAATATAAATTTTGTTTTGTACCGAATAAATTTTTAGCATTATCTACAGCCGCTTTTCTTTCATCATAAAAAGATATTTTTATGTCTTTATCTAAATATCTGGCAATAGATAAGCCAGTTTGCCCGCAACCCAAAATTAATACATGATTAATATTTTCATCCATTAACGAATCTTTAAGCTAGCTAGACCAATAAGAACAAGCATCATTGTAATAATCCAAAATCTCACTACAACTTGGGTTTCTTTCCAACCCTTTTTTTCATAATGGTGATGAAGTGGCGCCATTAAAAAAATCCGCTTTCCTTTTCCATATCTTTTCTTTGTGTATCTAAAATAACTCACTTGAATGACGACTGAAAATGTTTCTATTACAAAAATACCAGCCATAATCATTAAGATAATTTCTTGCCTCACTATCACTGCCAATGTTCCCATTGCTGCGCCTATTGATAAAGAACCTAGATCCCCCATAAATACTTCTGCTGGGTATGCGTTAAACCAAAGAAACCCTAAACCAGCACCCGCTAGTGCAGCGCAAAATATTGTCAGCTCCCCCGTTCCTTGTATGTATGGAATACTAAGATAGTTTGCAAAAATTGTGTTGCCCTCAACATATGCAAAAACTCCTAATGCGCTTATTACCATTACGGCTGGCATAATAGCTAATCCATCAAGACCATCAGTTAAGTTAACCGCATTACTACTTCCGACTATTACTAAATAGCCAATAAAAATAAATGCTGATGCTCCTAACGGTACGCTTAAATCTTTGAAAAATGGAATTAATAATGCTGTTTCTTGATAGGTTCCTGCTGAAAAAAATAAATAACTTGCAACAGCAATGCCAATTATTGATTGCATTGTAATTTTTTGCAATGCGGTAAGACCATCGCCCTTTTTCTTCTGAATCTTACTAATATCATCAATTAAACCTATAAACCCAAATGAAGAAGTCACAATAAGTAAAAGCCATACGTATGTATTACTGAGATCTGCCCATAGTAAAGTTGAGATAATAATTGAAATTAATATTAAACCTCCTCCCATTGTTGGGGTTCCTGATTTAATAAGATGACCTTCTGGTCCATCATTTCTTATGTATTGGCCCAGACTATATTCTCCTAATTTTCTAATAAACCAACCGCCAAAACAAAATGAAATTAATAATGAAGTAATAACTGCTAATACTGCTCTTAGCGAAATATAATTAAATACATTAAAGCCTGGGATATCTATCGCTAACCATCTAAATAATTCTAGTAGCATTTTTTATTTCCTATAAAATAATTTTATCAACGACTTCTTCCATTTTCATAAAACGAGAGCCTTTAACTAGCACATTTGATTTGGCATCAATTATCTTCATTAGCTTACTCAAAAGGCTCTCTTTTGAGTCAAACCAATATTCATTTTTTCCTAATTGTTGCATAGTTATTTTTGTATGTCTTCCAACAGCTAAAGTAAAATCTATTTGCGATGCTTTAATATAACTGCCTAATTCCTTATGATATTGATTTGTATCATTTCCAAGTTCAGCCATATCTCCAATAACTAAAATTTTTGTGCCTTTCATTGATGCTAAAACGTCAATTGCTTGCCTCATAGAGGTTGGATTAGAATTATAAGTATCATTAATTATTACCGCCTTATTGCTATTCATAATTTCAAGCCTCCCAGGAAAAGGCTTAATTTCTTCTATACCTTTTTTCATTGCCTTTATAGGAATACCTAGGGCGTAACTGCATGCACATGCAGCAAGAATATTTTTTATATTATGCTTACCTAATAAATTTATTTTAACCTCAAAATTTTCATTGGGAATACAAATTTTAATTTTTTGATCATTCAATATTTCACAGTTTATTGTTGCACCCTTAGCAAAGCCAAAAGTTATTTTCTTTAAATTTCTCAAATCTTTGGCTAAAAATTCATAATAATCGTCATCTCTGGGTAATATACAAATTTCAAGTTGATTAGAATAATCAAGAATTTCTTTTTTGGCTTCTGCAATATTGTCTTTGGATTTAAAATTTTGAATATGAGCTTCGCCAATATTGGTAATTAGAGCAATCTGGGGTTTCGCAATTTTTGTAAGTTCAGCAATTTCTCCTGCATGATTCATGCCTAGTTCTAATACAACATGGCTATGAGTACCCTTGAGATTTAAAAGTGTAAGGGGTAAACCAATCTCGTTATTAAAATTACCCGATGTAAATAATAATTTATCTTTTTTTAAATAATTATGCATAATTGAAACAAGTACTTCTTTTGTTGAAGTTTTTCCATTGCTGCCTGTAATTGCAATTATTTTTGGTTTAATTTTTTCCCGAAGAAATAAAGCTATATTTGCTAATGCTGTTTTGCCATTTTCTACTAAAATAGTTCTATCTGAGTGAAATAGCGGATTTGAAACAATTGCAAATTTAACTCCACCTTTAATTACTTCCTCTACAAACTTATTACCGTCATGATTTTTTCCTACTATTGCAATATATAAGTCAGACTGTCTAGAATCTCTTGAGTCTATCGTAATTGATGAAATTTTATCTTCTAAAGATTTTCCTGATCCAAAAAAAGAACCTTTTGTAATTTCTATAA
>MDTF01016859.1_pt1 | contig 12823 bp, 14 predicted proteins | sample 811191 | NCBI WGS metagenome assembly MDTF01 (sample SAMN05326649, study PRJNA326480) | marine metagenome | isolation source: seawater | place: Southern Ocean | collected 2011
CGTTGATAGGCTGGATGTGGAAGCGCAGTAATGCGTGTAGCTGACCAGTACTAATAGCTCAATTGGCTTGATTTATGCACTGAAAAAAATTTTATTGAAGATTTAGATTTGATACTTTTATAAATATTAGCATTTTTTTAAAAAATTTTAAGACCACTTTACGTTTTAAAATGATTTATAGAATATTAGATTTAATATATTAAATTACATTAGTAATAATTAGAGTTTAATTATTAATTAAAATGTTAAATAAATTTCTTATGGTTAAAAAAAATCTATGTTTTGATCTGGATAACGTAATCTGTGAAACCATAAATAAAAATTACGAAAAATCAAAACCAATAAAAAAATCAATTAAACTCATAAATGAACTTTATGATGAAGGATATAATATTATAGTTTTTACTGCTAGAGGAATGGGTAAATTTAAGGGTAATATTAAGCTTGTAGAAAAAAATTATAAAAAATTATCTATTTCTCAGTTAAAAAAATGGAAATTGAAATATCATAAAATTCTTTTTGGAAAGCCATCTTATGATATCTTTGTTGATGATTTAGCCTTTGGTTTTAAAAAAAATTGGCAAACAAACTTTAAAAAATTATTAAAACAATAGTATGCAAGCATTAATTTTTTGTGGCGGTTTTGGAACTCGTATCAATAAAAGTTTAAAAAAAAAAAAATTAAAACCACTAATTAAGATTAATAAAAAAGAAATTCTTTTACGTATAATTGAAATATACCAAAAAAATGGGATTAATGATTTTATATTATTGGGAGGTTACAAAATTGATGAATTAAGAAAATTTAGTAAAAAAGTTAAAGGTGCAAATATTCAGGTACTTGATACAGGCTTGAAAACAGAAACTGGAGGAAGATTGCTTAGAGCAAAAAAATTAATTAAAAATGATAACTTTTTATTAACCTATGGAGATTCTCTTGCAAGCTTCAATTTAAAAAAAACTTTTAAGGAAAAAAATAAGTCAAATTTTATATTCTCTGCTTTTAGATATTTTGTCCCATATGGTGTATTTGGTCATACAAAACAAAAAATAAATAAGATTTATGAAAAAAACTATTCAGTTTTAATCAATGCTGGCTTTTATATGCTTGATAAAAGAGTCTTTAATTTTATAAAAAATGATGAAGATTCTTTCGAAAATAAAATTATACCAAAAATTATAAAGTCTAAAAAAATAATTATTAAATACACATTAGCAAATATGTGGTATCCAATGGATACAATTAATGATAAAAAAATTATTGAAGATAGGTTAAAATAAATTATGAGCTTTTATTCAAAATATTTTAGCACTCTTAACAAAAAAATTCTAGAGCATGATAAATTAGGGCTAGATTCACTTGTTAAAAAACTTGTGGAAGTTAAAAAAAATAAAAAAAAAGTAATTATAGTTGGAAATGGTGGAAGTGCAGCAATGGCTAGCCATGTATGTGTAGATCTAACGAAAGCCTGCAATATAAGAGCTGTTAATTTTAATGAAGCAGACTTAATTACATGTTTTGCTAATGATTATGGATATGAAAATTGGGTTAAAAAAGCTGTAGATTTTTATGCAGATAAAAAAGACCTATTTATTTGTATAAGTAGCAGCGGAATGTCTAAAAATATAATTCTTGGAGCAAAACAAGCAAAGAAACATGGATGTAATGTGATTACACTTAGTGGATTTAGTGAAAATAATAAACTCAAAAAAGAAGGTCATATTAATCTTTGGGCAAAAAGCAGCAACTATAATATTGTTGAAATGACCCACCATGTCTGGCTTTTATCAGCTGTTGACTTAATTTCTAAGGCCAAATTCTAAATGAAGATTCTTGTTACTGGAAATTTAGGGTATATTGGTGCTATCTTAACTGATGTTTTGTCAAATTCATATGAAGTTATAGGTTTAGATAATGGTTTGTATGAAGAGTGCACTTTAAAAGAGGAAGTTAAGCCAGCAAAACAAATAAAAAAAGATATAAGGGATATTGAAATTTCAGATCTTGATGGAGTTGATGCAATTATTCATTTAGCAGCATTATCAAATGATCCATTAGGTGAATTAAATCCAGATTTAACAAACCAAATTAATTTTTTAGCAGTAAAAAAAATAGCAGATTTAGCAAAAAAAGCCGGAGTAAAAAGATTTGTATATGTTTCATCTCAAAGTATGTATGGAATATCAAATTCAGTCAATGAGCTTGATGAATATGATAGTGAAAAAAACCCCGTAACAGAATATGCAAAAACAAAATGGAATGCTGAAAAATATCTAGTTTCATTAAATGATGAGGATTTTTTAGTAGTCTGTTTTAGGCCATCAACAGTATTTGGAGCAAGTCCACGTTTAAGGTGTGATATTGTTTTTAATAATTTTATGGCCTGCGCTTATACTACTGGAAAAATAGAAATTAAAAGTGACGGAAGCCCCTGGAGACCAGTTGTGCATGTTCGAGATGTAACGTCTGCTTTAATTGCAGGCTTAAAAGCACCAAAAAGTATAATTGCAGGAAAGTCATATAATGTAGGAATTGAAAATGGAAATTATACAGTAAAAAATTTAGCAGATATTGTACAAAAAGTTATGCCTAGTTGTAATATTGTATTTACAAAAGAACACTTAATAGATCCTAGGTCTTATAAAGTCAGCTTTGATAGAATATTGGGAGATTTAAAAGATTTTTATAAACCAGAATGGAATTTGGAAAAAGGAGCTAAAGAATTAATAGAATTCTTTGAAGAAACAAATTTTACAGAAGAAGATTTTAGAGGAAAAAAAACTAATAGAATTAAAAATATACAATCAAAAATCAATCATAAAATTGATAATAATTTAAGATTTATAAATAAATAAAAAAAGAATGAAAATTAAATCAAGCCATATAAAAGGGGTTTATAGTGGTAGATATCTTCCTTTTAAAGATAATAGGGGGGAATTTAAAAGAATATTCTGTAAAAAAACCTTAAATAAATCATTTCCTAATAATATTAAGCAATCAAATATATCTTATAATAAAAAGAAATATACTATGAGAGGCTTTCATTATCAAATTGGAAGTTCAGCTGAAAATAAGATTATAACCTGCTTAGAAGGTAAGGTTTATGATATCGTTGTTGATCTAAGGCCTGCTTCAAAAACTTATTTAAAATGGGAACATTTTGAAATTAATAGCAAATTAAATGATTTTATTATTTTGCCAAAAGGTTGTGCCAATGCTTTTTTAACACTTGAAGAGCATAGCTTAATATTATATTTAACTGACCAATACTACAATCTTAAGATGGAAAGAGGGATAAGATATGACAGTCCTTATTTCAATTTTTCATGGCCCAAAAAACCAGTTGTAATATCTAAAAAAGATAAAAAATTAAAAAGGGTGAAAATATGAGTTGGTCTAAAGTAGCAAATAAATTTACAGGTGTAAGTCTTTTAAAAGAAACTGCGCCAGCAAAAAAAATTAGAGAAGATATTCTCAAGCTTTCCAAAAAATATTTTAAATTAGCACACAGCAAAAAAAAATTTATCCCTGGAGAATCTTTTATTGCAGCTTCTAGTAAATATCTTACAGATGAGGATCTAACTCATTTAGTAGATTCTTCTTTGGATCTGTGGCTTACGGCAGGAAGATACTCTGATCAATTTGAGAAAAATTTAGCAATAAAATTTGGTGCAAGAAATTCATCAACTACAGTATCAGGCTCATCTGCAAATCTTTTAGCATTTTCTGCCCTAACATCAAAAAATTTAAAAAACCCAATAAAAGATGGTGATGAAATTATAACAGTTGCGGCTGGTTTCCCAACTACAGTTGCTCCAATTATCCTTAACAGATGTGTACCAGTTTACTTAGATGTCGAACTCTCTACTGCGAACATCGATATAAAAAATCTCAAAAAAGCACTATCTAAAAAAACTAAAGCAGTTTTTTTAGCCCACACACTTGGAAATCCTTTTAATTTAAAAGAAGTAGTTAAATTTTGTAAAGATCATAATTTATATCTAATTGAAGACTGTTGTGATGCTTTTGGATCAAAATATGAAGGTAAAACAGTTGGAAGTTTTGGAGAATTTGCAACTTTGAGCTTTTACCCAGCTCATCATATTACTACTGGCGAAGGTGGTGCTGTGTTATACAATGATTACAAATATAGAAGAATAGTAGAGTCCTTTAGAGATTGGGGGAGAGACTGTTGGTGTAAAACAGGTATGAATAATACTTGTGGCAAAAGGTACTCACACAAGCTTGGAAAACTACCCTTTGGTTATGATCACAAGTTTGTTTATAGTCATGTTGGCTATAATATGAGAATGACGGATATGCAGGCAGCACTTGGTTTAAGTCAGTTAAACAAGGTAGATTTTTTTATCAAAAAAAGAAAACAAAATTTTAATTCTCTAGATTTAAAATTTAAAGAAAATGGTCTAGATAAATACTTTCATTTACCGAAGTGTTATAAAGAATCTGATCCAAGTTGGTATGGATATCTCATTACTTTAAAAAACAATAAAAAATTTCAAAGAAACGAACTAATTCAATATTTAAATTCGAAAAAAATTTTAACAAGATTACTGTTTGCTGGAAATCTAGCAAAACAACCGGGTTATATGGATAAGAAACATAGAATTGTTGGTGATCTCAAAAATACAGATAAGTTTATGAGAGATGCTTTTTGGTTGGGTGTTTGGCCAGGTTTAGACGAAGAGCACTTAGAATTTGTAGTTGAGCAGATAAAAAATTTTATTTCTTCAAAATAAATTATCTTTATTTTTTTTATTTTAGTAATTTCTTTAATCCATTATTCAGAGTTTTAAATTTTTTTATTTTAAAAGTTTGAGAGGTTTTATTCATGCAAGCTTCAAAAGAATTAAACATGTTTTTATCAATTTCTTTAAAATAGTTTAATTTTAATTTCTCATAATTTAGTCCCAAAATATATGATATCTTTTTTAAAATGGTAATTGGAGTGTAGCTTTTACCTGATCCTAAATTAAAAACTCCAGAATTAAAATTTATAGATAAAGTTTTCAAAAAGAATTTAGCAATATCTTCTATATTTATATAGTCAAGTTTTAGATTGGGATTATTTATATAAATATTTTTTTTATTTTTAATTGATTTAATCATGTAGGGTATTAAAGAGTCTTTACGTTGATGCTTACCGTAAGCATAGAATATTCTAAACCAAGCTAGTTTAATCCCTTTTTTTTTGCATAAAAATAAAGCTAATTTATACAAAATATTTTTGGTAGAAGGAAAATTATCAGCAAAATTTAATTTTGCATTTTCTTTTTTTTTCCCTGATTTTGAATAATATTCAAAACAGCTACCACTAATTATTATTTTTTTTACAGAATCAATTTTAGAAATTACAGATAAAAACCTTGATGTTAACCAAAAATTTTGAAAACAGTTTTTTCTATTAAAATTTGGAATTTTATCCCAAGCCAAATGAAAGACTACTTCTGGAGCAAAAGTGGATATAATTTTTAAACTTTTTTTGGATAATGTTAGAGAAGATTTGATCCAGGTAATATTTTTATTTTTAATATTGTTTTTTTTATTTCTATATAAACAAATTGCACTAATATTTTTTCCTTTAATTTGAGTTAAAATTTCCTTACCAATAAACCCTGTAGCACCAGTAATTAAAATTTTCTTATACATTAGTTCAAAGTATGTTATTAGACCACATATAATGCAAATTGCAATTTCAAAGACGCCACTAAGAATCAGTTTATTTGGAGGTGGAACAGACCTAAAGTCTTATTATAAAAAAAAAAATGGTGCGGTATTAAGTTTTACTATTAATAAATTTTTATATGTTGTTGTAAAAAGAAATCAAAGTTATGTAGACACTAAGTATAGAATTTTTTGGAGTAGAACAGAGTTTACAAATGATATAAATAAAATCAAGCATCCCTTAGCTAGAGAAATACTTAAATATTTTAAAATTGACTTTCCTATCGAAATCTCAACATTTTCAGATATACCGGCAAATTCTGGGATGGGGTCATCAAGTAGTTTTGCAGTTGGGTTAATTAATGCAATTTCTAGTTTATTGAGTTTAAAATTATCGAAAACAGAAATTGCAAAAATAGCATCACATGTAGAAATTAATATTTTGAAAAGAAATATTGGTAAACAAGATCATTATGCGGCAGTTTATGGTGGTCTTAATTTTATAGAATTTAAAAAAAATGAAAAAGTTCTAATTAAAAGAATTAAGATTAGTAAGAAAATTTTATCAATGTTTAGATCAAATTTCTTACTTTTTTATTTAAAGAAAAAAAGAGATGCAAGCAAAATTCTTAAAAACCAATTAGATTTAAAGCCTCAAAACTTTGTGTATTTGGATAAATTGAAGTCTTATGTAAATAAATCGATTAAGATTATTAAGTCTAACGATAAATATACTTTAAAAAAGATTGGTTTGATGATGAATAAAAGTTGGGAACTTAAAAAAAAAAATAATAAAAAAGCATCCTACAAAGAAGTCGATGACTTTTATCAGTCATTATTAAAAAATAATTTTTATGGTGGTAAGCTTCTTGGAGCAGGAGGTGGAGGCTATATGTTAGCAATTGGTGAAATAAAAACGATTCAAAATTATATGTTGAATTTTAAAAAATATAATATTCTTGATATTGAGTCATGTAAATATGGATCAAAAATAATTTATAAAAACTAATGAAGAAAATTTTGATAGTTGGTTCTGAGGGTTACATTGGATCAAGTTTATTATCTTATTTAAGTAAAAATAAAAATTATAAAATAACAACATTGGATACCGGCTATTTTAGAGATGGAATTATAAAAAAAAATTTAAAAAATAAACTTAATTATAATCTAGATATTAGAAGGTTTAACTCAAAAAAAATTAAAAATTTTGATACCGTGATATGCCTGGCCGGACAGCAAAATGATCCAGGAAATTTTTCAAAAAAAAAATTTTATGAGATAACAAAAAAATACACATTACAATTAGCAAAATATTGTAAGAGATATGGAGTTAAGTTTATATTTCCCTCTAGCTGCAGTATTTATGGTTATAGTACTACTTTTGTAAACGAAAAATCAAAACCCAAACCATTAACATATTATTCTAAAAGTAAAATTGAGATAGAGAAAGAACTAATAAAAATTTCAGATAAAAAATTTTTCCCAATCATATTAAGATTTTCAACAATTTTTGGTTTTTCTAATGCAATTAGAATGGATTTATTAATAAATATGATCTGTGCAATGGCCGTGTATCATAAAAATATTATCTTAAATTCTAATGGAAGGTCTTGGAGGCCCTATTTGCACGTAGATTTTGCATGTAGGGCAATTAAACTTTGTGTAGATAAAACATTTAATATTAACGATCCTAAAGTTTATAATGTTGGATTTAATAATTATAATTATAAAACAATTGAAGTGGCCAAATTAGTGAAGAAAGTATCAAAAGCAAAAATTATTTTTGAACTTAATAGTGATAAAGCAAATGTCATAGCAGACAAAGCCGTTAAGGATGGAGTTGATAAAAGATCTTATAGAGTAAAATTTGATTTATTTAATAAAAAATTTCCTAATTTTTATAAAAATAATAACTTAAAAAAAGATATTTCAATTTTATTTAAAAAAATAAAGAAGATTAAAAATGATAACAAGAATTTAATAAGCGATTATAGATTTTTTAGACTACAAAAAATGGAAAAATTAATTAAAAATAAACATGTAAATGGAGACTTGTATTGGATAAAAAAGTAAAAATTCCTGCTGCCTATCCTTCTATAACAAATATAGAAATTCAAATGGCAAACATTGCTATGAAAAATGGATGGGGCAAGAATATGAACTTATATATTAATAATTTTTCCAAAAAATTATCAAAATATGTGGGTATGAAATATTGTCTTCCCGTTTCACACTGTACAGATGCAATCCATCTTGCCTTATTGGCACTTAATATTAAAAAGGGGGATGAGGTTATTGTTCCTGATCTCACATGGGTAGCGAGTGTAGCGCCATTATGTTATGTGGGTGCGAAACCTGTGTTTGTGGATATTTCAGAAAAAAATCTATGTATTAATCCATTAAAAATTGAAGAAGCAATTACTAAAAGAACCAAAGCAATTATTGCAGTAAACTTATTTGGAAATATTGGGGAAAATTTAATTATTAAAAAGATTTGTAAAAAACACAAACTTCATTTTATTGAAGATGCAGCTGAAAGTTTGGGTGCTAAAAAAAAATCAAAAAAAGCCGGTTCATTTGGAGATATTAGTGTTTTTAGCTTTAATGCTACAAAATTAATTATGGCAGGTCAAGGAGGAGCTTTCTGTACAAATAATAAAAAATTATTTGATAGAGCTAAAATATTTGCTCATCACGGCATGGTTAAGTCTGGAAAAAATCCAAAATATTACTGGTCAAAATATATTGGGCATAATTATAATTGGACTAATATTCAAGCAGCTATTGCTTCAGCTCAACTAAGCAGAATCGATGAACTAATAAAGTATAAAAAAAAAATATATCAATTTTATAAAAAATATTTTAATAACTTAAAAGATGTTACCATAACACTAGAGGATAAAAGTTATAATCAAGTATTTTGGATAGTTTATGCAAAAATACACAAACCTATAAATAAAACTAATTTTTGTAATAAGTTTAAAAAATTTAATATTGATATACGACCAATGTTTTATCAATTAAGTCAAATGCCTCCTTTTCATAGTAAAAAAGATATAAAGAAAAATGAAATATCAAACTTAGTTTCAAAACAATATATCTGCCTGCCTAATGGTTATGATCTTAATGAAAATAAAATAATTAAGATTTATAAAGCTTTTAAAAAGATTTTGAATAATTAGTTAAATTATCAATTTTATATTTTGAAGTATAATATATAATTAGCTACAATATTAATAGTTTATGATTAAAAAATTAAATATTTTTGTTATGTCTTTTAACAGGCATCAAATTTTGAGGGAAAAAATTAATTTTTGGAAAAAATATAGTTCATATGATATTAATTTTTTTATTATAGATGGGTCAAAAAAAAAATTAGCAATTAATAAAAAAAAAATTTCAAGTAATATTAATTATATTCACTATCCTACTGAAGATTATCATAAGAGATTAAATTTGATTCTCAAGTATAGTAATTCTAAATATTCGCAACTTCAAAATGATGATGATTATTTTGATCCGGTAGTTCTACTCAAAAGTTGTGAGAACTTAGAGAAAAAAAAAAAATAAAAATTATACGTCAGTAATTGGAAAATCGTCAATTTATAGTACCTACAAAAAAAAACTTTATATTAAAGAATTATTTATAAGTGATGAATTTAAAGAAAATAACAACGATGAACCTTTAAAACGCCTGAAATCTAATTATGTGGACCAAGAATATAGTCCGGCATTATATTTTTCCATAATGAGAACTAGTCTGTTAATAAAAATAATTAAAATTTTTAATCTTTGCAGAAGAGATTATGGGGATAGTATGCAAATATTTGCAGAAACGGTAATTACCACTTTAATTACGTTAGCTGGAAAAACTATTTATTTGAATGATTTATTTTGGATAAGACATGATTCTGATATCAAAAAAAGAACTGAATATAAGAAGATAGAGAGTATAATAGGAAAAGGACAACACAATTATGCTGAATTAAGCAGATTTCTTTATACAGCCCATCAAAAAGAAAACTTTCTTCACAATTTTTTTAAGAATATTACTCAAGTCTTAAACATTAAAAAAAATGTTCCTCAATATATTGATAAAATTGATCATATTTTTATGACTTTTCATAAAAATAATTATGAAAAAAATATAATTAAAAATAAAAAAAAAATTGTTTTAAAGTGGATAATAATACTAATTCCAGTTTTTTTAAAAAAATTTCTAAGATTCAGAATTTTTAAAATTAATGGAGTAAATGTAGATTCTATATGTATGAATAGCTATAATGCAAATTATAAATTTAGTAAAAAATTTTTAATAAATTTACAAAATCATATAAACAAAAGAAAAGAAAATGATTACAAAAATTAATATTAAAAACAAAAATTTTTTAAATTTTATAAAGACAATTGATACCGATTTCGAAGAAAGTAGAAGTACAGAAAATACACCCTGGAAATTTAATGGATTAAAACATTTTTTCTTTAAACAATATATTGAAAATAAAAAAGTATTAGGAGTAATGGCGTACAGTAAACATCTGAATAATTATCATCTAAATTTCTTATATATTGATAAGGATTATAGAAGCAAAGGTATAGGTAAAATAATGATGGATCATTTCTTATCGCAAAAAGGTAAAAAGATTTTTACAACTCATGTTATGAAAAAATTAGATAGAGCACTAAAATTTTATAAAACACTTGGTTTTACAAGCTATAAAAAAAGTAATGATACAAAAAGTTTTATAAAAAAATCTAAAAGATATGATCCCAATGTCAACAAAGATAAATACTTTTTAAAAAAAGAAATATTAAAGATAGATTTAAATAAAAATTACTATCCCATGGAATTATTCAATATTCTAAGATCTAAAATTCATCAAACTAATGATTCAGCATATTTTATCTATAATAGAAAAAAAATTTATGTGACAGTCAAAATAACAGAAAATAAATGGTAAAAAGAATATATAATTAAATTACATATTCCTTTGGAAGGAATAAAATATAATCAATTCATAATATTTATGAATGAAAAAAGTTTAAAATATATAAAGAAAATATAAGGACTAAAGATAAGTATGAATAATTTGTCAATTATAGGCTTTGGAAGCATTGGTCAAAAACATCTAAAAAATTTCATTAAATTAAGTAAAAGTAATAAAATATACATTGTTAGTGAAAGAAATCATAAATCCAAAAATAAAAGAATTTTTTTTTTAAAAAAAATAGAAGAATTGATCGATAAACAAGTTTCACTAATTTTAATTTGCACTCCTGCTAATCAGCACTTAAAAAACTTATCAATATGTTTAAAATTTTTACAAAAAGATGTCCGTTATTTTTTAGAAAAACCAATTACAACTGACTACCTATCATCAAAAAAATTTTATAACAAAAATACACCCGAGCTCATGTCAACAATGCTTGTGGGCTATCAGTTTAGTTATTCCAAGGCCTTTAATAAATTATGCAAACTTGTTAAAAGCAACTATAAAAAAAAAATTCTTAGTGTAAATGTGGTGTGCAACAGCTTTTTGCCAAATTGGAGAAGTAATAGAGATTTTAGAAAATCATCTTCTCTTAAAAAAACAGAGGGTGGGGGTGCTTTATTAGAATTAAGTCATGAAATTGATTATATAAGAAATTTATTTGGGTCTCCAACCAAAGTTGTTTCTTCTACAATTCAAAAAAATCTTTTTAAGTCAAATATTGAAGAGTCTGTAAGTGCTTTTTTAATTTTTGCTAAAAATTTTACATTGCATTTACAACTAAATTTTAATCATGAATTTAATGAAAGTAGATACTGCGAAATAAATTTTGAGAATAAGAGATTATTTTGGAATATATTGGAAAACAGTATAACAATTATTAGTAAACATAATAAAAAAAGAGTAATTAAATTTAAAGATAATTATTTTGAAACACAATCAAAATACCTATTAAGTATTGTAGATAAAAAGAAGAAATTAAAATTTAATTCATTTTATGATTCAATGAAAAACTTAGAGATAATAGATAGTCTAAAAAAATCTAAAAAAAAAAATAAATTTATAGAAATATCAAAATGAAATTATTTTCATTCATTTTTGCTAGAGGAGGTTCAAAGGGTATTAAAAATAAAAATATAACCAAAATTAATGGCAAACCCTTAATTTTTTATTCTATATCATTAGCAAAAAAAATTTCAGGAAAAAATGTTTATGTTTCAACAGATAGTCTCAGTATTAAAAGAATATCGGAAAAATATGGAGCATCTGTTATTATGAGACCAAAAAGTATTTCTAAAGACAAGTCGTTAGAAATTTTTGCTTGGAAGCATGCTATTAATTATTTGAATCAAAGAAATATTTTTTTTGATATATTCCTTTCATTACCAACAACCTCTCCATTAAGAAATCTTTATGACATCAAGAAAGCAATTAGTTTGTTAAAAAAATGTGATCTTGTGGTAACTGGAAGTGTGAGTAAAAGAAGCCCATGGTTTAACATGGTACAAGTAAATAAAGATTTAAATGTTGAGCTATTAGTAAAAAATAAAAAAAAAATTACTAGAAGACAAGATGTTCCAAAAACTTATGATTTAACTACAGTGGCATATGTAGCAAAAGCATCTTATATATTAGGTGCGAAAGGTATCTTTGATGGAAAAGTCAAACTTAGTGAGATACCTGTTGATAGAGCATTAGATATTGATGATAAATTTGATTTAAAAATTGCTAAATTATTAATGAAAAAATAAATTTAAAAATATTTAGTTTTTAAATGTTTATATAAAGAGTTTTGCTATATTTTTTTAATAAAATAGCACAAAGTTAATTAATTTAATGAACTTGAAAAATAAAGTATTTATATTAATCAATATAATAAAAAATTGCAAAAAAAGATAAATTCTTTACTATCAATACATAATAAAACATTAATAATATAATATAATATAATAAAATAAAATAAATGGTGATAATGATTTTAGGCTGTAGTGGCAGAATTGGTTTCTCGTTAACTCGAGAATTGCTGAAAGGAAATCACAAACTAATACTTGTGGATAAAATAATAAGCTTAAAATTAAAAACTTTTTTATCTAAAATTCCAAAAAATAATTTCTACGTAAAAAAAGTAGACCTAAATAATGAACAAAAA
>MDTF01000067.1_pt1 | contig 12820 bp, 5 predicted proteins | sample 811191 | NCBI WGS metagenome assembly MDTF01 (sample SAMN05326649, study PRJNA326480) | marine metagenome | isolation source: seawater | place: Southern Ocean | collected 2011
CCGTCTAACAAAGTGTATAACGATTTTGTTTTTGCCGTGTCTGGTTCAAAAATTTCAAAATCTTGTAAATTAGAAATTGCAGAATATAAACTATCTTGAGTTATATTTTCATCCATCATGTAGATGTTGCAAACATCCCCAATTGTTGGTGGGGGCTTGGTCCAAGTATCTCTTTTATTTTTGTAAATACCATTTGCCTCATAGGCATCTGTAATAACGTCACGAAGTTTTTGCTTTTGTACGTTTCCTAGGTTAAAAGCAGATGATATAGTCTCTTTAATATCATTAGCTGTATGCAAAGGCAACATTGGCTTAGAGTTTGGAGTTGCGTCTAATGCCAGAGGGTTATATGGTAAATGAAACGGGTCGTAAACTTTAGCGTTTGTGGCATTTACAAAATCATCTTTGATATAATCTCCTTTATAATCAAAAATTAATATACCTAAGGATTCATCACCTAAGTTTTCATTTAATTTAGCGTTCATTTGATAAATTAATGATTTTGTAAACTGAGTTTTCCCCGTACCCATCGTCCCAATAATACCTGTATTAGTATGCATTACCTTGTCAGTGTTGTTAGGTTCCCATATGACTTCTTTACCATCTTTTAGATGGGTTCCAAAAAGAACCTCTATACCAACTTCAATATTATTTGTTTTAGTCGCTTTTATTGAAGTATCATTATTAACAGCTGCTATTTTTGATAAGACTGATTCTAGTTCAACTTCTGCAATTATTGTATTTGATTTAATTAGTTTTAAATCACATGTGCCATCTGGAATTAAATTAACTAATAAATTAGCTTTTTCAATTCCTGTGTCTTTTTTATGAAAGAGTTCAATTAATTCATCTATGGATTTCACTAAAAAATTATAACCATCTTCTTCTAATAATTCTGCAAGCAAATAATCTTCAGTCCGCTTTAGTTTGCGACCTATAGAGGCGTTTCCAAAATGGATTAAGCCGAAAGTGCCATAGGATTCGTCTAGTGCTGTAGAAAGATCAAAATTGTTATTTAATAAGTCTATTCTAAGTTCATCAAAAACATATTCCCAATTTTGATTTTCCCAGATTTTATACAATTTCATTTTCTCTGCATTGGTAATAGCCAACTTCGCAAAGAAATTTCGATAGAATTCTCCAAGAAAGCCTTTTTTACTTAAGTGTGCTCGTAAAAGTGCAGCGGTTTTCCTACCCTGTTCTATTCCTTTACTAATTAAATTAGATCCTCCAATCTTTAGCTCCATAGGATAAAGGTGCATAAGAACTTTGTCTTCACATCGTTCAACTCCTATCATTAATAGGTCATCACTAAAAGAGAGTTCTTTAGAGTGTAAGTTCTTCGCTGAGAATAATCCATCTGACATCTTCAATCCAGCACTTCCTGAAATTCGCAGAATCTCTTCAAGAGAAACTGGAATCCAAACAATATTAGGATGATTCAAGAATGTCAATGATGACTTAATCCCTGAAAGAATACTAATCTTTTCCCTTGGGAATTGGTTGTCTTGTCGAATAAGCTTTAATAACCAATCCCCATTTATAGCATTAAAGAAGTTGATCACTTTCAGGGTGTCTTCTTTCTTGTTATATTTTACTTTATTTTTAATTAAAAAATCACCAACAATATTAGCGTATTGAGATGTTTTACTAGAAACAGTTATAGCATCATAACCACTTGAATTGTTATACTGGTCACTATAATGTATAATTACTAAATCATCTTTCTCTTTAAAGAAATCTAGATCAACTTTAGGATCAATATAGGTTACCCATTGAGATTGGGTGTATAAATTCTCTAACTGTTCTTTCACTTTAAAGTCAATCGTGGAACAAATAGCTTTATTTCGTTCAAAATTTTCTCCACTATAAGAAACATTCATTACAGCATTGTATGAACATGCTAGATTAGTTAAGTCTGTACTTTTTGTTGTCATATGAGCTGAACCGAATCCAGATCGATATGTATCTCCCATAGGAACGGAAGAAATATCTGACATTAAGCCATTCATAGAAAGTCCAGATTTTATATCATTTGTTTTATTGGTATTTCTTTTAATCTGTTCTCGATCAAATTGAAAGAAAGTAATATGTGCATATTCATAGGGTTTTTTCTCCTTTGGAAATGGCTTAGAATAAAACTTTACTTTATCTAAAAATGCGTTTAATAGGTCTTCTTTTTCGAAAATTCCTGCTTTCAATTTAACACCCATTCTACTCTCAACGTCTTCTACTTTATCATAATATGTTAACTCTTCAAATTTAGAAACAAGCAGGTCTGAACCGTAGATGTTGATGTCGATTGGAGATAAGTCTGATGGGCGTTTAGAGCTGTGTTTAGTTAGATAAGTTCTATAGTACTCAAATATTCCCTGAACTACTTCTTTACAATCACCAAGGTTAATAACATTTAAGATGATAGGAGAATAGTTTGATTGAGAAAACAGAAAATCAAAGTTGTGTGTAAATCCTTCAATTTTTGAAGTAATTAATTTCGTTACAAAACTTTTTGGCACCGATTGTTCTGATTGCAAATACTCAGTATAATAAGTCCATTCTGGTGAATCATTAGAATCAACTGGAGTATATACTTTACCGTTATTCTCTAGAAATGGAACAAGGTTTGTTGGATTTAGTCTTTTAAGTATTGCATCGTATACTTCTTCATTCCCTAATTGTTCATTTAAATATAATTGATAAGCAATGTTTACAGGATGAAGAGGTGAGTATTTAATGAGTCCTTCATTAAATTGTTCTTCGACAACTCCAATCCAAACTAAATCTTTTTCTTCTTTTGTAAGTGGTCTATTCTCCGAGATCGCATTTAGCTCCTTCAAATATACTTTTACGTAGTTTTGAGCTAATATCTTAACGTCATCTTTTAAGAAGACAAGACTAGGCAAAGATTTTAAATCTGTATAATACTTTCTTAGACTGTTAAAAGCCGTTTTTAATTCCTCACTCAATGATAATTCATTACCTTTTAGTTCATTGTCTGAAATCTCAGTCCAAAAAAAAGAGTCAGACTCAATTATCTGTTTTTCAAGTAATAGATTTTTTCTAAACTCACTTCTAACAGTACGTTCGTTATTTCTAAATTTAAGTTTTAAAATATCTTCTTCGTATTCATAATTAAAGTTAGAAGAACTTTCTCTTTTTCTTTTCCAAACTTCAATACCAACAATTGGTTTAGGTGCTTCAGATTCTTGTCTGATTGCAATGGGTACTATCGTATTGTCAATAGTGATTGAAAAAGGAACGACATCTTCAGAAAAATCACCTCCAAAGACTATTTTAAATTCACTTTCTTGATTAATAGTGTAGTTCTTATTAATTTGAAGTGTTTCTTTAATTGTTGAACCAATTCCTTCATTAAAAATAAGTTCATCTGCTTCCTCAAGCATTAATTGAGGAATACTCTTATTACTTATTTGAAATTTAGTTTCGAAATTTTTTAATAAAATCTCAGTTGTCGCTAGTTGTAGTATTTTAAACTTATAAACTTTGTTTGTTTGTATATCTTTGTAGTGTATGATGCTAAAGGGCTCATTAGTATCTGCATTCTCAACTAAAATTTTAAGGCTATGACCACTGGATGTTACACTCAGTTTTTCTTTTCCTTTTTTTATGTTTATTCCTTCTGTTTTAGTTGGCTGGTCAAATTTTAATTCCAGATTAAAAGGGTATTCTCCCTCAGGATTAAAAATGATAATACTGTTTGACCTTTTACCAGCCTCACCATTACCATCAGCTTTGCACCATACTCTTTTAAATGCATCTTCACCAATGATATTTTGAAATATTGGAGCAACTCTACTCTCCTTAGCATCTTTCCATTTTATTATTTCCGAATAATCATAAGATCCCCAATTTTTCTTCGTTAGATTCTGTTTCCCTGTTTCTGATACTAATCTTTCTAGTTCAGCTTCAGGATTACCGTGTAAGTGCATATTCTCTAATCTGCCAAATAACTCAAAGTTTCCCTTTAGCGCCTTGGTTATATTCTTTGATTCTTTATACGTAGAAAGTTCTGTATTTTTAAACAGACCTAGATTGTTGTAATCAGTCGATTTGATTTTCTCACTTACTAAGGAATCAATAACTTGAGTATAATCAAAAATAGAATTATTATCTTCAACAACACTTGTTGTTTTGCGTTCCAGCACCTCTTTTAAAATTATTTTTTCAAACTTTTCAAAAAATTTAGCAGCATCAATATCTTTAAGTAAGGTATTTTTAAAGCTCTTATAATGTAATGGCATTCCTTCTTTAATCAAACTACCGCTGCCTCCAAGTAAACTATCAAGTTTACCACTAAAAAGAATTAAAATTGCTGTCCCTTCAAATTCATTCTTTTGATCAGCAACTTGATTTCTTAACATTGTGAAATAATCCTCCGAAGCATTCTCACTTGAAGCTATCAGCACATTTGTTTCTCCAATTTTAAGGAAAAATGTGTCATAATTAGAACCATCCCCATCAGGGTGTTTGTAGCTGAATTCACCAGAAACTGGATTAGCTTGTTTCAGTTCACTATATAAACCTCCCACATGCTCATCATCTTCCAAATAGAGATTGAATCGATCACCATGAGCTATTTTTTGTTTCTGAAAATAATCGACAATTAATGTCGATATATACTTATATAATTGATTTGACATATTGTGCATCTCCGCTATCGCTTTTTTTCTCAAGTAAATTAATTCGTTCAAATAATTTGATGATTTCTGCTTTTGATGTTTCATCAAAAGTTAACCCTCTTTTATTTAGTCTATCCCAAAGTTCATTCAACCTTATTTTCTCTTCGCTACCAACACAAAGTTTAGTTTGGAACAGGAGAAGTTCTTGATTGAGAACTGTTGTTAATCCAAGTCTGCCTCTAGTTTTTATATAACTATTTTTACAAAATGATATTAACCAATTCTCATACTTATTTTTTGTTGCCACTCTAGGTGAATTATCAAATTGATATTTAACTCTTTTATAAAAAGAAACAAGTTCTACACTTAATTCATCTTTAAATTTACTTGTGTTTCTATCAAGAAAAGAATTAATTTCTTCTTCACATTTATGCCAACTTTCTCCAGTATTAAGTCCATCTATATGATCGGTGTAAAATTTTGAGATTTCTTTAATCTTCTCTATTAATTGTTTTTGTTCGTTAGATGATAACTCTGGCCATTTTTGTGTTACACAAAGATAATCTCCAATAGAATTTCCATTAATCGTAATGTAGTTAAGTAATTCAATAGTGTTGGCATGAGCAAATAAACCCTCTAAATCATCAGCGAGTTTTTTCCATCCATATTTGTATGATAATCTTGACTCAGAAAGAGTTTCCCAATCCATTGAAAAATAGATGGGACTAATACCGTCACTTAGACCAAATGTATTAAAACGATGTGCTAATTGTGTTAGGTAAAAGAAATAATAGTATTTAAATAAGTCTTCAATATGTTTTAAAAACTTCTCTTCATTAGAAGCCAAAAATTTAAAATCTTGCAAAAATTGAACCTTTATCTCTTGAAACAAATTTACATATCGATCAGAAGAAGTGTTTGTTTTTTTATTTGTTAGTACTGGCAAACACTCAACAATCAATTGATAGAATAAATTATCATTATTAGTTGAAGTTAATTCCTCTCCATTTAAAGTATCAGCATTCAAAAAAATATCATAAAAGAAACGTGCAGTTTCATTAAGTTGTGGATGATTGTTTAAGAAATTCATGTAAGGTAAAACCTGCTTGTTAAACTTTATCAAACCAGAATCTTCTTCAAAGAATAGATTAATAACAATATCTTTAAATTCTTCTGTATTATCAGAGTTTACCTTATCGATTACTTCACTTAGAATATGGTTTCTAAGTTTCTTTTTAAAAGACGAATTTTTATCAGTAGCAAAAGATTTATCAAATGTTTTATTATTTGAAAGTCGAAAGCATTCTCCAATAACTCCTTGAAAAGACTGAAAATCCGGAACACAAATCGCAGTGAATTTAGTGCTAAAAGGTAAGATTTTAATTGAATTACCCGTTGGATGTCGTCTTTTCCATATTCCATTTTTTAAGTAATTATCTTCAAGACCTTTAGCGCCTTCAAGTAGTAATTCAACTTTCATCATAAGGCACGGAATTTATATTCACCAAAAGAATCTTTAATTAATTCATAATCTGCAGCTTTTCCAATATTGACTTCGTCAATTTCAAGTGCAGCGGCATCATTGTCTTGATTAATCAGTTTATTAATTAAATTTACAAAAGAGATGTAATTGTTAGTGTCTTTTTTGTTTGGTCTGTATCCATTTAAAATTCGATTTAAAATTTCGTAAAGGCCAAAGTTGATATTTATTCGAATTGGGGTATTCGAATTATCTAACTTAAAATATAGAGTAAACTCTTGTACAAACTTAGTAAGCAATTCATCTGTACTTGGAGTTGGTTTTTTAAAATCAGGTACTGCTTTGAAATCTTTAAAAACTCGGTATTTGGATTGATTTCTTCCTAAGTTTACAACAACTTTTTTAGTCTTTTTTGGGTCACCGTACCATCTCCTGGCAGATTCTTGAACTAAAAAGTAAACTTCTTTTATTGCAGAAATTTGATTGTTATTAAATTGATGTAAAGTCCTCATATACTTTTCAAAGTATGGATCGCTCAAATGAGCAATTTCTTTTCTCTTACCAAAGAAATTAAGCCGCATAAACAACTTTGTTAACTCTTCATTCTTTAATGTACTGCAATCTAGCTTTTCTTCTATACCCTTAATTACATTTTCATTAATAAATTCAGAATAAAGTGAGCTTGGTTTTTCTGAATTTATTAAATTAATAAGACTTGTGTCTAATCCATTGTAACGATAAATGCAAGGATCTAGCTTTGAAATTTTTTCGAAAAGTCCAGAGAGCTCTGGGTGTTCAAATATGTAATTTGGTATTAGACAAGAAAGGAAAACTGCCTCGCTATATTTTTTTACTTGAGATTTATATAAATCTAAGTTCTGCCAGTTCAAACCAAGGGGAACAACAAGGTCAAAGAAGAAATTTAGTAACGAGCGAAGAGACACAATCTCTTTATTCTTAACAATTGCTTGAATAATTAGATTCATTATAGCTTCACGATTTTCTTCTTTAATAAGAAACTCGTAATTATATCTTACAGGGCAGTGTTGTGACCAATCTAGTTTTTTAAGTTCTTCATAAGCTTTATAAATAATGTTTTTATCATCGTTAAGCGTCAAACGATTTAAAAGTGTCGAAATAATAAGCGATGTCGGGCCTTCTGGTGTTAAAGAGTATATGTGGTAGTCCGTAAAATTTACGTGATGAAATGAACTTTTATCATCATAATGATCTTCATAAAGTAAATCTGTATCTAATATCTTTTTCTCAGAAACGTATTCAAGTAATAATTTATATTGTGATCCATGTTCTTCTAAAAATTTACTTAACGTTCCTAAATTAATTGCTAGAATTATTTTATTGTCAGAAGTTTTAATATTTTCATCTCTAAACCCCTCGAGGACTTTATGCAAAGTGTCATTAGAGCTATCTTTTGGATTGTGAGATTCTGTTGCATCATTATGAATATTAAAGGCAGACATATCCGCTTTTAATTCATTGTTAAGTCTTGATAATGTATGTGATTTACCATCTCCCACATTCCCGCAGATCATTATTAATGATGCACCCGGGATATGTGCATTTTCAGTGATCACCTTTTTTAGCTTAGACTCCACTTCACGTTCAATATGCAGATACTCTTTAAACTCATCTAGGTTATATGAGTTACCATCTGCTATTGCGTGCTTAGATGACTCTCTAAGTTTTTGAAGTTCATATACTAATGGATGTGCTTTATTATTATTCAATTCTTGATTATTTTATCCGAAATTAATTTAATTATTTTAAATAAAGAGTAATATCTTATATCTATTTAATGATATAAAATATTAATTCTCTTATTTCCTTTCTAATAGTTCTTCTATGAAAGCATCTGGGTTATTAAAATGACTTTCATCCTCTCTTATTTTACTTTGTATAATTTCAAAACCACCATTTGCATATTCTTCAATAACATTAATAATTTCTTCTGGATCTGTAAGGCATTTATAACCTTTTTCGGATTTAGATAGTGCCAGTAATATTAATGCGTCAGCGAGTTCACCACCGTTATTATTGATTACACTAAATTTAAATGCATCTCCCTTACTTCCCGAGCCCAAAGGAATCCTTTTGTCATTAATGAAACCTATTATAGCGGCCCAAGTATACCCTTCCCATAGTTGTGAAAAGTATTTACGATCAATAATTCTTTGTGACCCTTGTACCCCACAGAACTTATCTAAAATTCCTTCACGGTGTATAGTTCTATATTTTAATCTTTTATCTGACAATTCGCTAACTAATGACATGTTTTTAATTTATTAAAGTTATTGTTGAATAGGCTTCTTTGCGATTCATTTTCTCATTTCCCGTATCATTTTTAATTTTTAAGAAGAAGAAACTTTTTATAAAGTCATTTTTCTTAATTTCTTCAATTTCATCTTCAGAGATATCTTTAGTAATCACGATGCTTTGCTCAAATGTCTTTGATATAGATTTTAAATAAGCAAAAGTGGCTTTATCATCTAAATTTGATGTTGGTGCATCTGTAATAAAAGGATATGAAGTCTCTTTATAATCATTAGTTAATGAAATAATAGCATTTATTATACACATCTTCATTAATGTATAATGTCCCGTATTATAGTTTTGCAACTCTCTACCTTCATCATCTACATTTAAAACTCTAAAAGTTTCTCTATCAATTTTAATATTACCATCAATTGTTTTGTTTACACCAGTGATTTCTAAAAAATTCAAATTAGCCTCTGACTCAATTAAGCCAATTAACTTATTGTATTCATTCTGTTCTATTTCAGAAATATGATTTGCCAAGTACTTTGTGTATTTTGCTATTTCTTCTTCAATTACATTAACATTAGTATCAACTCTTTGAATTTTGGACATTTCTCTTTCTAGTGCGGCTATATCCATATCGGCATCTTTAACAGATGCTTTTGCGCCCTCAATTTTTCTATTTAAATTTCTAATTACCTCATTTAAGGTTTTGTATTCACCGTGTTTTCTGCTGTGTGTTTGAGCACCTTCTGATACATCAATACCTCTTTTTGTATATAATTTGTCTATTTCATCATTTACTGTTTGTAGTTTTTCTTCATAAATATTTCGCTCTTGATGATATTCATTAAGCTTTTTTTTGTGTTTAATTATTTCATCTTTAATAAAATTATAATTTCTGCTTAAACTGCCAAGTTTTGCTTTAAATGTTAAAACTTCTGTATTTATTTGTTCATTTTCAGGAGTTAAATATTCAGGTTTAATTTTCCTGTTCAACTTTGCTTTTATATTATCATAAGCTTCAGAATTTTTTTCAGCAGGCCTATCACAAATCATACACAATTCATTTTTAAGCATCTTATTTAAATATACGTCACCTGGCACATCCATAGGTAGTTCGTATTCTTTGCTTATTAAAGATTGTCTATAGTCTTCAAATTCAATTAACCGTTCAGTTGCGGTTTGAAATAAATGCTTTGTACCGTAAAGCATCCACAAACTTGAAAACCTTTTTCTTTCACTTATATCTAACCTTTCTGTTTCTTTATTAACATTATATATATCATTAGCAATTTCATTTTTCTCCTCGCTCAATTTTGGAAATTCTGCTAAAGCAGATAATGCTGATTCAACATCTTCCATTTGAGCTATACGTTCTAAAAGTGTTATTAATTTATCTTCAATAAATTGTTTGTTGTTTTTTGTTATTTTATTTTTGTCTTCAATTTTTCTTGTTAGATCATTGTATAGTTTTACATTTCCTGATAATTTCCCAACCTCTTTCCGTGCTGTTTTAGATATTTTATCATTTACTGCAGAAATAATATTATTCATTGTTTTATACAGAGGCACATATGATATATAGTCAATGGCCTTTCTAAGTGTACCCTTATTATCAAAGTCTATTAATTTATCTAATGCCTCACCCTGAAACCAGATATAAGGACTAATTTTAGATGGAAATAAATTTTCTATTATTTCCTTAGCTTCTTGTCCTTGAGCAATTTCATGATTAGAGTTTTTTTGATTAACATATTCTACTGTTAAGGTAGGAGTAGATGTAGTCCAAGTATTTGAATCAAAGCAATCTTTCATATTCCTTCTTGAAATTAAATACTGTCTCCTGATTGTGTAATCAATAGATTTTGAATTTTTTTTCGCAGTTGTTTTAACAACTATTTCTACAGTTGTTTCTATTAAATCATCAATCTCCTGCGATTCGTATTTAGCTTTATCATTTACTAATGATATTCCAAGACTTTTGGTTGAAACCCATTCTTTACCAGTAACAAATATCATATCATTTAAAACCCAATAAAATGCATCAAATAGTTTGGATTTACCCGACGCAATAGATCCTGTTATTATATTTAGACCAGCGGTGAAATTAATTTCGTGTTTATCTCCATAATAACATTGGAAATTTTTCAACTTAATTGATTTTATTAGCATATTTATTTATTGAATTTTGTGGTACAAATCATTTTCTAAAGTCCTTGCAGCGTTTGCTTCTTGAGTGTATGAACTATCTACTTCAATCACATAATTAACCAGTTTTTTTGAAATCTCAAGTAAAATAGTTTTATCTAAACCTGTATCGCTAAAATTATCAGTTGCTTTGGTTATGCTCTCTAATAGCCTGTCATTAGTTGTTAGTTTCTTCATTGCTTATTTAAGTTTATCGTTCTCTATGTTTTCATTAATTAATTCAAAAATGTCTAAATTATATTCTTCTGCTACTCCTCGAATTTTATCATTTATAACTTCCATCATATTTTCACTTGAATATAAAAAATTTGCGACTCTCTTGAGCTCCCCTTTAAATATGCGAACTTCCATATCCTTAAGTTCTGAATCTGCGTTACTCATTAAATCAATCGAAGGAACAACAACCATATCATAAATATTAGCGTGGTCTTTACCTTTAAAAGTTCTTAGGACTCTTCCTCTTCTTTGAATAAATTGCCTCGGATTACCAGTACTTGCACAGAATATCGCGTTTTTAGTTATTGGAATATCCACCCCTTCATCTAAAGCCTTCATGGCTGTTAAAATCTCCAACTCACCATTTTTAAATTGATTCAATACTTTATCTCTATTTTTTGTTTCTCCTAAAAATTGATACGTTTTATAGCCAAAACCATTGATGATTTTTGAATATTCATTTATTATTCTCATATCCTCTTCCTCTATCGAAGAATCGCAATCTTCACTATTATCCCGATCATATCCCTCGGGTACATAAACGAATGTATACTTTAACGATTCATTCTTTAATTTAACTTCACGGAAAATTTGTTCCAAACAAGTTTTTTTATTCCTAGCTTTATGAACAATTCTTTTTCTTTTAATTAATAATTGAGTAGCTGAATCTCTAAACTTACCAGTAGCAAAATCAAAAAATCTCAATAATTGCCTACTTATTTCTAAATATTGCTCCAATTCATCATGATCTAAATTGACGAAATACGGGTAGTAATAATATGGCGTTAAAAAGCCTTCATCAATAGCTTGTCGCATTGAAAACTTATATGTGTATATTGGTGGGAAAGAGTTGAAAAATTCATACAATTTTACTGACCCTTCATCATCATATATTCTCTCAGGAGTTGCAGACAAACCTATTCTCCTTTTGATTCCATTAGGTAAATTTCTTAATGATGTTGCTGCTCCTAAATTGTGTGCTTCATCTGCAATTAGAGTTGTATTCCCAGAATTGATTTTTTTAATTAACTTTTGACATTTTACCTTATTAAACGTAGCATAAGTAGTTATAAAAACATAATTATTATTTTCACCTATTCCATATTGTTTGTTGAATAATATTCTATTCAAGTCTTTATCCCAATTCCTATTATTTGCTGAGGTAATTATATTGGTTAAATTAAACTTCCCGGCCTCCTGCTCCCATTGACTAACAAGAGTTCTAGTAGGGACAGTTATTATTACGGAATATTCTCCAGTCTTTTTAAATTCTTCAACGATACAATTTAAAGATGTTAAAGTTTTACCCGTACCCGTTGCCATAGCAAAGATACCTTTGTAATTGTTCTTAACCCATGCTAGATAAGCCTCCTTTTGATATTCTCTTGGCTCATCATATGGGAACTTAGGTGTACTCGAAATTAATTTTAACTTTTTTTGAAACCGTTCTTTTTTCTTTTTAATGATTCTTTTCACTTTATCTCCAAATGATGAATTATCAATTTTCAAAGAATCTTCTAATAAGTCTTGCTTGTTTTTATCATTACCAAAATTATTGATTACAACTTCAATTTTTTCAGAAGAAATATGTATGTAATCAGGGTGTTGACCACTTAAAACTTTCTCAAAAATAGCTCTTTCAGAATCTACACGTTCCTTAAAAACATCACCTTTCCATGGTGCATTGACTTCAAAACTCTCAGAATTCTTTGTCAGTGCAGATAAAGTAAAATTAATGCTACCATCAGTAGAAATATAATCATGGCCGTCATAAAGAACCATCCTTTTACAATGAGCTAAATCAACATTGTTAAACTTCACTGGTTGGATTATTAGCCTTTTATGCTTCTGCAAATATTTTAAACAATCAAAAAAATGTTGACCATAATCACTGAACTCAAATTCTAATTTTTCAAGGTCATTAAAAATATCAATTATTTTATCTTCATTTTCTAGTGCATTATGATCAATTAGGTTCTCTTTATCTTTTAGACTA
>MDTF01002368.1_pt1 | contig 12820 bp, 9 predicted proteins | sample 811191 | NCBI WGS metagenome assembly MDTF01 (sample SAMN05326649, study PRJNA326480) | marine metagenome | isolation source: seawater | place: Southern Ocean | collected 2011
GTTTTAGGGGCTAAAGATGCCGCTGGCCAGGTTCTATTCCATGATAGCTATGCGCTAGATCCGATGATGATAGCTGCAAAAATTGGTGATATATTGGTTGCTGAGGGTTGTGGATCCGAGCGCCTTACAGGGGCTCTGAAGCGTATTGATGATGCCAAACGTGCTGATAATGCATCAACTTTAGCCAGTCGATTACCCTATTTTTGTTCAGGCTGCCCACACAGCAGCTCCACTAAAATCCCAGAAGGTAGTCGGGCATATGCCGGAATTGGTTGCCATTATATGGTGCAATGGATGGATCGAGATACACTGGGCTTCACACAAATGGGAGGCGAGGGTGCCAATTGGATTGGGGAGTCTCTATTTTCTAACCGAAACCACGTGTTTCAAAATATTGGTGACGGCACCTACAATCATTCCGGCATTCAAGCAATTCGTGCTGCAGTAGCCTCAGGTACCACTATGACCTATAAAATATTATTTAATGATGCGGTGGCAATGACCGGCGGGCAAACCAATGATGGTGGGCTCAATGCAGCTCGTATCGTAGAGGAGATGCGTGGCATTGGGGTGCAGCATCTGGCTGTAGTCTACGATGAAAAAGAAGATGTAAGCGCCGCAAGCTTTCCCAGTAGTACTGCATTGCATCCGCGGAAACAGTTAATCACTGTGCAAGAAAAATTTAGAAATTTTGAAGGCGTATCGGTAATCGTGTACGTGCAAACCTGCGCAGCTGAAAAACGCCGCCGCCGCAAGCGGGGTACTTTCCCTGATCCTGCCGAACGGTTGTTTATCAATCCATCCGTCTGCGAGGGCTGTGGCGACTGCGGTGTACAATCCAATTGTGTGTCTTTGTTACCTTTAGAAACTAATCTAGGGCGAAAACGCCAAATTGATCAATCCAGCTGTAATAAAGATTTTAGTTGTGTAAATGGCTTCTGTCCGTCTTTTGCGACTATCAAAGGTGGCCAATTGCGCCAGCCTGTAGCTCAGGAAATTAAAGTACCTGATTTGCCAATGCCAAACCTGCCTGTGATAGCTGGCACCCATAATGTGGTGATCACTGGGGTGGGAGGCACGGGCGTTGTGACCATTGGCGCACTGTTAGCGATGGCTGCCCATTTGGATGGCAAGGCTGCTGGGGTCATGGAAATGGCTGGACTGGCTCAAAAGGGTGGGGCGGTGCACATCCATTGTCGAATCGGTAAAACTCCTGAGGATATTTCGGCTATCCGCGTGGCATTGGGTGAATGCCATACTTTGATTGGTGGTGATCTGGTGGTGTCGGCACAGGGAAGCACTTTGGGTCTTATGGCATCGACTGGGGCTGCTGTTGTTAACAATCATGAGATCATCACTGGTGATTTCACGCGGGACATTAGTTTCCGTATTCCTGGCGCTGATCTTGAACTTGCAATTTTTGCACGTCTGAACGCGCAGGCGACTTTGATGAATACGACAAATTTCGCTGAAAATGCTTTAGGCGATACCGTTTATGCTAATATGATCCTACTTGGGGCTGCCTTTCAACGAGGGTTGCTACCTATCTCGGAAGCAGCTTTCTTAGAGGCGATCTCGCTCAACGGTGCAAAGGTAACGCAAAACCAACAGGCCTTTGCGCTTGGGCGATGGAGCATCGTTAATCCCGATGCTCCCACTCGGTTTCAGATGCAAAAACCTTTAGAGCAGGATAGTGAAGTGGCCCGACTTACCAATCTTACAGCTTACGGCTCGGGGCGCTCAAAAAGCTATTTAAAGATGCGTACAGAATTGGGCAATACTCCTTTAGCTGCGCAGGTTTTGCAATCTTATCATAAAGTTTTAACCTATAAAGATGAGTATGAAGTGGCCCGGCTGCTTTGTAAGACTAAAGAAATGGTGGCCGAGCGGTTTGAGGGAGATTTTGAAATTTCCTATCATCTCGCACCGCCTTTGGTGTCTCGCATCGGGCCAAATGGTAGGCCACAAAAACGCCAGTTTGGAGCATGGTTTGACCGTGCCAGCCATGGCTTGGCCAGATTGAAGTTTTTACGAGAGACACCGCTTGATATTTTTGGTTACACCACGGAGCGGCGTATGGAACGGCAATTAATCATTGATTTTGAGGATTTGGTGGTGCGGATGCAGCGTGAGTATGATCCGGCCAATCATGATACTTGGTACGAACTCATGAGCTTGCCACAAAGTATCTTAGGCTTTGGTCCGGTTAAGTTAGCCAATGCGCAGGCTGTGGCAAAACGTTGGGCAGAACTGCTGCAGGATTTGGATTAGTAGGGTTCCTTAGCGCAGTTTGCGCTTAGCAGGCTAAACTCGATTCGGTTTGTTGCAAATATTGACTATCGTGGCTTCACTATGCTCTGTCTAGTGCCCGTGAAGATGTGTGTTGTAAAGGTTGTCAATTGGAATTTTGACAGTGGCTTGGGTGGTAGGACCGTATTGGGTGCAGCGCAACATCGGATACAAGATTTAGATAATAGCTTCCGTGCGATCATAAAAATGCACCGTAGGGGATGCGGAACTTAGACGATATTTTAGGTTGTGCTACAGAGTTGATACGAATTTTGTCCTGTCAGGGCTGCGACCTAGTAATTTTGGCTTGTAATACAGCCTATGCTACGGGCCCTGCGCCGGACGCCGGAGAGTTAGTCGCCCACAAACAACCGAGTTTTTTTGGGGGGGGGCTTTGTGGGAATGATCTAAGCGCTAACTGAGCGGTAATGAGGCGATGATTTGTCTCCGCCACAGGTGGCGTTATTGAGGTAGATTATCTTCCATGCTGGCCACGGTGTCCAGCCGTACGTTTCAACTGGAATTAGCTTTTCTTGCCATAGTCGTGGATGTTGAGGCCCAGGCGTCTAGTGGTGTCGTGGATACGATTGAGGATGGAAGTTTTATTCTGGCTGAATCGCTGGTCCAAAGCTATTTAGATGCGCTGGATCGCAAGATGCCTTATCCTCAAGCTGCAATTCTAGGCTGCACACATTACCCGTTGATGCATGATATTTTTTAAAAAGCTCTCGGTCCAAAAGTTAAAGTCTTTGGCAAGCACGTTTAGTGGCTGAAAGCTTAGCGGATTGTCTGTCACGTCATTCGGACAAGATGGGCAAAGATACTAAAGACAAATTTCTGACTACTGGTGATCCGGTGAAAGTGTTACAATAGGCCGCTCAGGTTCTGAAACGGCCTTTGACTTTTGAAACTGCTTAATACTGTGACAAACAGTGGTTGAAATCTACGCGAATTCGTCGCATATCCTAATGGAATAGAGGTTTAAAATGGCACATAAGGTTATTATACTAGGCGCTAGTGGCTATACTGGGGTGGAATTGGTGCGCTTAATTGCATCGCATCCAGAGATGGTGATCTTAGCTCTTTCTGCTGATCGCAAAGCGGGCCTTGAGATGGTAAATGTCTTTCCGCATCTGCGCCATTTGTCGTTGCCTATACTTCAAAAAATTTCTGATATCGATATGGGCCAAGCTGATCTGGTATTCTGTGCCTTACCGCATGCTACCTCTCAAGCTGTAATTCGGACGCTGCCTGCTCATGTGAAAGTGGTAGACCTGTCGGCAGATTTTCGAATTGGGGACCCTGAGGTTTACAGTAGATGGTATGGAAAGCCTCATGATGCGCCAGACCTGCAAAAGACCGCAGTTTATGGCCTGACGGAATTTTATCGTGAGGATATAAAAAAGGCTCGGTTGGTGGCTGGTACGGGCTGCAACGCGGCTACGGGACAATTTGCTTTACGCCCTTTGATTTCTGCCGGTGTGATTGATCTTGAGCAAATTATTATTGATCTGAAAACTGGCGTATCTGGTGCTGGGCGTTCGGCCAAAGAAAATTTGTTGCATGCGGAATTATCGGAGGGATTTCACGCCTACGCGGTGGGAGGGCAGCACAGGCATTTAGCTGAATTTGATCAAGAGTTTTCAAAACTGGCAGGTCGTCCAGTGAATGTACAGTTTACGCCGCATCTACTACCGGCCAATCGTGGAATTTTGGCGACAGTATATGTGCAAGGCGATGCAGAGGCAATTTATAAGACACTAAAAACTGCCTATGTAAATGAACCATTTGTGCAGGTTCTGCCGATGGGAGAACATCCCAGTACGCGCGACATTCGTGGATCAAATTTTTGCCATGTAGGTGTAGTGGCTGATCGAGTTGCAGGTCGTGTGGTTGTGTTTGCGGCCTTGGACAACTTAACTAAAGGCTCTTCTGGGCAGGCCTTGCAGAACGCCAATTTAATGTTGGGCAGCACTGAGACTATGGGTCTGATGATGGCTCCGTTGTTTCCATAATGCGTGGCCTCAAGAAACAACGCCGTGTCCAAGTAATATTTCTTGCTTTAATCTGCTTGGCTGGGGCCACCGTTTTGATTGGCTTTGCGCTGCGCGATGGCATTAACCTGTTTCGCTCTCCAACACAGGTAGTGGAACAGGCCCCCGCGCCGGGTGAGATTTTTCGTCTAGGTGGATTAGTGGCTGATGACAGCATCAGTACCGGGAAAGGTTTTCAGTTTTTCTTTGATATCACCGATGGATCAAATACTATTGCCGTCAAATATGTGGGCCGTGACCTGCCACCAGATTTGTTTGAAGAAGGCCAAGGAACCATTGCCACTGGTAGATTTAAAGATGGTCTGTTTGAGGCAACCGAGCTTTTGGCCAAGCACGATGAATCCTATATGCCCAAAGAGGTAATAGATGCCCTCAAAGAGCAGGGTATCTACCAAGCGCCAACGGATTCTTAGTTCCGTATTCGCCGGCTATGATCGCTGCATGACAGGGGGTTGTGACTATTTGCGCCTTAAAAAATGTTCGGTGTTTCTTGCCAATACCTGCAAGGCCCGTATATCTGGTTCATGTTTAATGAAATCGCCCATTTTAGCCTCAACGTAGCCCTCGGATTCGCTTTGTTCGGAACTATAATTCCACTTTTGGGGGCCACATTGGGCCGAAGTAGCTGGATGCAACTGGCGCCAGTATTTTCGATGCTACAATTTTTATTAGTTGCCTTTGCCTTCGGGGTGCTGACCGTAGCTTTCATAAGTTCAGATTTTTCGCTTCAGGTTGTCGTGTCTAATTCGCATACCCTCAAGCCGATGCTGTATAAAATTGCGGGAGTTTGGGGCAATCATGAAGGATCGTTACTACTATGGGTTTTAATTTTAACGCTCTTTGCAGCCTGTGCTGCATTCTTTGGTAAGACATTACCACAAAGCTTACTGGCAAGAGTTCTGGGAGTTCAAAGCTCTATCACTGCTGCATTTCTTGCCTTTGTTTTGTTTACGTCTAATCCGTTTGCGCGTGTAGAATTTCCACCGTTTAATGGCCAAGGCCTCAATCCGCTGTTGCAAGACCCCGGCTTAGCTTTCCACCCACCATTTTTATATTTGGGCTATGTCGGGCTGTCGATCACATTTTCATTTGCGATTGCCGCATTACTTGAAGGCAAGGTTGATGCTGCTTGGGGTCGCTGGGTGCGCCCATGGACTTTGGCGGCATGGATTTTCCTGACCATCGGAATTGGCCTTGGCAGCTGGTGGGCTTACTACGAGCTGGGATGGGGTGGATTTTGGTTTTGGGATCCAGTGGAGAATGCCAGCTTTATGCCTTGGCTTATTTCGGCGGCTCTGTTGCATTCTGCCATTGTGGTTGAGAAGCGCGATGCCCTCAAGGCTTGGACTATTTTACTGGCTATTTTGGCTTTTGGCTTTTCATTGATAGGGACCTTCATTGTGCGGTCTGGCGTGCTGACCTCGGTGCATGCATTTGCTAATGACCCAGAGCGCGGAGTGTTTATTTTAATGATCCTGGCAGTTTTTTTTGGGGGAGCTTTGTTTCTTTTTGCTCTGCGTGCTAATGCTATGGATAGCAAGGGTGTGTTTGCAATTGTGAGCCGTGAGAGCGCCTTAATTGCCAATAACTTACTGCTGGCAATTAGCTGCTTTGTTGTTTTTGTCGGTACGGTTTGGCCCTTGGTGGCTGAGCTGCTGATGGATCGAAAACTCTCAGTTGGGCCCCCGTTTTTTAATATTGCTTTCACGCCCTTTATTGTGGCGTTAGCGGTTATTTTGCCAGTTGGCTCAACTCTGCCATGGAAACGGGCCAAACATGCGCATCTTTCGCGGCTTTGGCCTGTTGGGGTATTTTGTCTGGCCTGTGTGGGCCTGACTTGGACTATGCAGACCGGTCGCTCACTCATTGGACCGGTCGGGCTGGGCCTTGGTGTCTGGCTCGTTATTGGAGTACTCATTGAGCTTTATCAACGGACTGGTAGTGATGCCGGAAAATGGAAGCGTTTACGACGTTTGCCTTTGGCCGATTGGGGCAAAGCTACGGCACACGCGGGATTGGGCATAACAATCTTTGGTGTGGCAGGTATCACAGCTTGGCAGGTCGAGGATATTCGGGTTATGGAGATTGGTGACAGTGCCACGATCGCTGGTTTTACAGTGACCCTTGATAACGTCGAGGACCTCCGTGGTCCCAACTATCTGACGACAATGGCTGATATTGAACTATCACGAAATGGAAGGTTTTTAGCCAACCTTCAGCCAGAACGGCGCTATTATCCAGTTGCGGAAATGCCAACGACGGAAGCTGGTATTGCCAGTGGTCTATGGCGCGATGTGTATATTGTTGTTGGCGATGCACAGGCGGAGGGTGGCTACGCAGTGCGTACATTTATAAAGCCATTGGCTAATTGGATTTGGACAGGGGCCATCATTATGGCCTTAGGTGGCTTACTGAGCTTGTTTGATCGGCGCTATCGCGTTGGATCTGTGGCAATGCGCCGTGATACTAAAGAGCTCGATGCATGAAAAAGGTCCTTTGGGTTTTGGGGATGGTTGTTTGGGCTGGTCTGGCTCAGGCGGTGGAGCCCAATGAAATATTGCCAGATCCAGTGCTTGAAGTCCGGGCGCGGTCTATCTCTCAGGGTTTACGTTGTTTACAATGCCGCAATGAGAGTATCGATGAGTCTAACGCTGGTATTGCCAAAGATTTAAGGGCTTTGGTTCGCAAGCGATTGCTGGAAGGTGATAGCGATGTTGAGGTAACAGATTACATCGTTGCCCGCTATGGCGAATATGTTTTGCTACGCCCCAACGGTCTTGGTATTAATTTAGTACTGTGGCTTGCTGGGCCTTTGTTGTTTCTGATAGTGCTTGTCGGTCTGCTTGATGTGCAACGTCGCAGTAAACGAAGTATTTTGACACAAGCCTTAACTAAAGAAGAAGAAAACGAAATTAACAATATTTTGTCTTCATGATCTTAATATCCCATTTTCAGGCTCTGGGCCATTCGGTAAGGATCAGCATTAAAGAGAGGTTACCATGATTTACGAAACAATTAATTGTGAGATCAACAATAACATTGCTGTTGTTACACTTGACCGCCCTTCAGTGATGAATGCGCTTAACGCACAGATGCGTGCTGAGATTACTCATGCAGTTCGTGAAAGTGGAAAAGTAGCTGGTGTTGTGGTATTAACTGGTGCGGGCAGGGCATTTTGTTCGGGCCAAGACCTGGGTGCAGGTGCAAATCCTGCGGATATAGATCTTGAACGTACGCTTAAAGATGAATATGAGCCGATGTTGGAGGCAATTACGAAATGCCCAGTTCCAACTATTGCAGCAGTTAATGGACCGGCCGCGGGCGCAGGTGCTAATCTTGCTCTTGCAGCTGATATTGTGATTGGAGCTGAATCAGCGTATTTTTTGCAAGCCTTTACCCGAATAGGCCTGATCCCAGATGCCGGTGGCACATATATTTTGCCACGCCAAATGGGCATGGCAAAATCAATGGGAGCTGCGTTGTTCGCCGAAAAGATTTTTGCGCAGGAGGCCAGCGCTATGGGGATGATATGGGAGGCCGTATCAGATGACTCGTTTAACAAACATTGGCAGAGGCGCGCGGCGCAACTAGCAGCGGGCCCTACACTAACTTATGGGTATGTTAAAACTGCAATTCGCCGTAGTTTCGAAAATTCTGAGGCTCAACAGTTGGATCTAGAGGCTCGCTTGCAGGGAGATTGTGGCCGCACCCGTGATTTTAAAGAAGGTGTAACGGCCTTTCTAGACAAACGTATGCCCAAATTTGAGGGTCGCTAAAAATTTTAAAATATAAAAAAAGCACCGTCAAATTGGGCTTTTTAATCTAACGTTTTTCGATATCTACGTAATCACGGGCGACCTCGCCACAATATAATTGCCGTGGCCGGCCGATTTTCATAGTAGGATCTGAAATCATTTCTTTCCACTGCGAGATCCACCCAACTGTTCGGGAAAGCGCAAAGATTGGAGTAAACATTGATGTTGGAAAGCCCATAGCTTCCAAGATTATACCGGAATAGAAATCGACATTAGGGAATAACTTTTTCTCTGCAAAATATGGATCGGTCAAAGCTGCAGCTTCTAGCTCTTTGGCCACTTGCAAGATCGGATTATTCTCTACACCCAAAAGTTCTAAAACTTCATCGGCAGATTCTTTTAAAACTGTAGCGCGTGGGTCGATATTTTTGTAAACACGGTGACCAAAACCCATGAGCCGAAACGGATCATTTTTGTCCTTCGCACGTGCAATAAATTCGGGGATACGTTCGACTGTGCCAATTTCATTCAGCATCTCTAAACAAGCTTGATTCGCGCCTCCATGGGCTGGGCCCCAAAGACAAGCAATGCCAGCTGCAATACAAGCGAACGGGTTGGCGCCAGAAGACGAAGCTAGTCTCACGGTTGATGTTGATGCGTTTTGCTCATGGTCCGCGTGCAAAGTGAAAATACGGTCCATAGCACGGGCTAAGATTGGATTTACTTCATAATCTTCTGCAGGCACTGCAAAGCACATTCGCAAGAAATTTGACGCATAGTCGATGTCATTACGTGGATAGACGAAAGGTTGACCAACGGTGTATTTAAACGCCATTGCAGCGATCGTTGGCATTTTTGCTATCAAACGGATTGACGCCACTTCACGTTGATGAGGGTCACTAATGTCTGTTGAATCGTGGTAAAATGCAGACATAGCACCCACAACGCCTGTCATAATTGCCATCGGATGCGCATCTCGGCGGAAACCACGGAACAAGTGTACCATCTGCTCATGCAGCATAGTGTGGTTGGTCACCAAGTTTTCAAAGTCTTCCAGTTCAGTGCTTTCGGGTAGGTGGCCATACAGCAGCAAAAAACATACTTCCAAATAATGGCTCTTACTTGCAAGCTGATCGATGGGGTATCCTCGGTGCAACAATTCTCCTGCAGCACCATCGATGTACGTTATAGTTGAATTACAGGATGCCGTTGAGGTGAAACCTGGATCATAGGTAAAAACATTAGCTTGAGCGTACAACCTACGAATATCAATGACATCTGGACCAGAGGTCGGGGACAGAATTGGCAACTCATAGGTTTTTCCATCTAACGTAAGGCTAGCATTTTTTTTTGTATTATCAGTCATCTATTTCTCATCTTCCCGGTAGAGCATTGCCGCAACGAGCTCGCTCAACTTACATCGATTATTCGCGCAATTGTTTCTTCACGGCCTAAAACAAGCATCATGTCAAATATACTCGGCGTGGCCAGACGACCTGAAAGTGCTGCCCGTAAGGGCCCCGCCAACTTCCCCAGCTTTGTGTCATGGGCCTGTGCGAGTTGGTCAATCAGGGCTTCTAGTGCTTCTCGGGTCCAGCTAACATTTTGCAACTGTGGCGTCAATTCTTTCAGTATGCCAATGGATAGTACATCGAGAGTTTGTTTTGCCTTTTCATCCAGTTCCAACGGTCGAACATCAAACATAAATGAAGATTTTTCCATTATTTCTGCCATGGTCTTTGCGCGCTCTTGGACGCAATAAGCTCCCAACAAAAAGGCTGTTTTTTGTTTATCATTTAGTGCTGGGGTAGCAATGGCTTTTAAATAGCCTTCTAATTCATGCAGCAGTGCTATATTTCTTGCTTTTGCAATATGTTGACCAGATATGTTGCCAAGTTTTTTGAAATCAAACTGCGATGGGGATTTTCCAATATGTTCCAGATCAAACCAGCAACGCGCTTGCCCATCGGTAAAAAACTCATCATCACCATGGCTCCAGCCTAAACGTGTCAAATAATTGCGCATACCTGCAGCGGAATAGCCAAGGGTTTGATATTCCTCCAAGCCAGTCGCTCCATGGCGTTTTGACATTTTCTTACCATCTGGCCCATGGATAAGGGGAATATGAGCATAGATAGGTAATGCCCAGCCCATGGCGAGATAAATCTGAATTTGGCGCGCGGCATTGTTGAGATGATCATCGCCGCGAATAACATGTGTGATGCCCATATCATGATCATCCACTACTACTGCTAGCATGTAGACCGGGGTGCCATCAGAGCGCAACAGTACCATATCGTCCAATTGGTCGTTATTGATTTTTACATCACCCTGCACTTGGTCTTTTATCACAGTTTGTCCGTCGTGAGGGACCTTTAGGCGTACGACATAGGGCGCATCCGGGTGATCGGCCTCTGCTAATTCGCGCCAAGGCGAATGGAATAGCGTGGAGCGCTTTTGGTCGTGGGCCAAGTCACGAAAAGCTACAATCTCATCTTGTGTCGCAAAACATTTGTATGCATGGCCAGTTTTAAGCATTGCATGGGCAACTTCGGTATGGCGGTCGGCATTTGCTACCTGACTGATAGGTGCACCATCAAAATCTAGTCCAAGCCATTTCAACCCTCGGTAAATGGCTTGAGTAGAGGCTTCTGTTGATCGCTCTTTGTCTGTATCTTCCACCCGCAATAGAAATAGGCCATCGTGACGCCGGGCAAACAGCCAATTAAATAATGCGGTGCGGGCAGACCCAATGTGCAATATACCAGTGGGTGAGGGTGCAAAGCGTGTAATCACTGGTGGTAATGGCATAATATTAATCTCTCGCTAACGTTGTAGACTTAGTAAGAATGCTTTCTAAGGCGCATCAGTAAAGAGGACAAGTGTGGCATTGGACCCCATATGTAGACCAAACTATGAGCATCGTTATACATAAGTAGCCAAATTGGTGATATAGTTTTCGGGGTCTCTGAATTGCAAATGGCCAATTTTTAGAAGGTCTCGAGAGCTGATGCCATCCAGCTATTTTACTTTATTAGTAGATACCATAATTGTTAGTTGAATATTCTATTGTTACAGGGATAACCATTTATGCAGTCTTCAGCAGGGTGCTTTAAGGCAATAATTGGGAATAACCCGAAAAGTCCTTAGGAATAGCATATCGAATAATTATGCTCTTCTTAATTTTAGTATGTACGGATTAAACCTACCAATTTACCCTGAACCTTTACCTGATCATCTCGAAATATGCGAGTTTCATAAGCTGGATTAGCAGCTTCTAGGGCGATTGCGCTCCCATTACGGCGAAAACGTTTCAATGTTGCCTCATGATTGTCTACCAACGCTACCACAATATCACCAGTTTGAGCCGTATTGGTTGCGCGGATCACAACTACGTCGCCGTCATTTATACCGGTATCAATCATTGAATCTCCCTTTACTTCAAGGGCATAATGTTCACCACTGTTTGACACCATTTCACTTGGCACCGTAATATTACGTGAATAATCCTCAATAGCTGATATAGGCACACCAGCAGCTATACGGCCCATCATTGGGAGAGATTTTACTTCACTACCATCTAGATCTACGGCCTCCGCTGGACGCTCAGGGCGTGATCCTTTGATAACTCTAGGCTTAAAGCTACGATTAGGAAATGTCATTGATGCTGGCATACGAATTATTTCAATGGCTCGGGCTCTGTGAGCCAGTCTACGTATGAAACCACGCTCTTCTAAAGCTGTGATCAATCGGTGGATACCTGATTTTGAGCGCAGATCCAAAGCTTCTTTCATTTCATCAAATGATGGTGAAACTCCATCTACTTGAGTGCGGGCGTGAATAAATTCTAACAGCTGTAATTGCTTTTTGGTTAGCATGACATGCTCCTTTGCGCACGATGGCGGTATCAGTGTTGTTTTAATGTTCTACTCACGTTCTCCTTTTGTGTCAACTACTCTACCAGTTTCATAATGGAATATAGTCTGTCAAAGTCCCTCGTGTTTGGGCTGGTGCATTGGCTGGATGGACAACAAGCACATTTGCTGAGTTCAAAGCTGTGAGTAGAGAGCTGTCCTGCCGCTGTTCAACATCTAGGGTGCCATCAACAATTTTTCCTCTCATATAATGTTCACGTGGCCCATTGGCTGGTAAATTTTTTGCCAAAGGCGCCGATAGACGCTCGCGTGGACCACTGGGCAACCCCAACATCTTCTGTACTAAAGGTACGACAAACACTTCTCCACATACCATCGCTGAGACTGGATTCCCGGGTAGTCCTATTATGGGGATGTTTGCCATATGACCTGCCATAAGTGGTTTCCCAGGGCGCATTGCAACTTTGTAAAATGACTGCAGCATTCCGAACTCAATGGCTGCTTGGGCTACCAAATCATGGTCACCAACCGACGCACCGCCAATTGTGATGATCAAATCTGCGCCTTTTGTAAGTGCAAATGCTTCAGCCAATGATCCAAGACGGTCGCGGGCTATGGGTAATATTCGGGTTTCAGCCCCAACCCGTTGCAACATAGCGGCAAGGCCGTATGTGTTTGAAGCTATTATTTGATCTTCACGCGGGGTCTCACCGGGTTGCACCAATTCGTCGCCTGTGGCGATAATGGCCACCTGTGGCTTACAGGATAACATTGGATGGGACAGGTTCATGGAGGCCATTAGGGCGATATCTTGAGGGGTGAGCCTACGTGGCGCGGTAAGCTCGTA
>MDTF01009414.1_pt1 | contig 12816 bp, 10 predicted proteins | sample 811191 | NCBI WGS metagenome assembly MDTF01 (sample SAMN05326649, study PRJNA326480) | marine metagenome | isolation source: seawater | place: Southern Ocean | collected 2011
AACACATAGATCATGCAGCTTATAAGTGTTATGTCTTTATTCAGTTAGATAAACTTAATAAAAATTGGACTCGTGACATTATTATTAAAAAAATAACTAGCTTGGGTGTGCCCTGTTTTTCCGGTGCTTGCCCTGAAGTGTATTTAGAAAAAGCATTTGATAATACTGGATTAAGGCCTAAAGAAAGACTAGTTAATGCAAAAGAGTTAGGAGAGGTGTCTTTAGCTTTTTTAGTTCATCCAACTTTAACAAATGAAGATATTAGTAAAACATGTAATGTATTAAAATCTGTAATGGATTCTGCTACTTTATTGCCATAGTTTATTAGCTTTAAAAATAGCTACTATTGGTATAATTTAAATCTTAATATTATTTAATGAGAAACAAAATTAATTTATGCTAAAAAATTCATCAATACTTATTACAGGTGGAACGGGTTCATTTGGTAATGTTTTTATTCCAATGACGCTAAAAAAGTTCAATCCAAAAATGATTGTGATCTATTCAAGAGATGAAATGAAGCAATGGGAAATGGCTCAAAAATTTGAAAATGATGATAGAGTCAAATTTGTTATTGGTGACGTTCGTGACCAAGAACATTTATCTAGAACATTAAATGGAATTGATTATGTCGTTCATGCTGCTGCCACAAAAATCGTCCCAACTGCTGAATATAACCCATTTGAGTGTGTTAAAACTAATATCAATGGCGCAACTAATCTAATTGATGCCTCAATTGATCGGGGAGTCAAGGGTGTGGTAGCATTATCTACTGATAAGGCAAGTAATCCAATCAATCTTTATGGAGCAACAAAGCTTGCGTCTGATAAGTTATTTATAGCTGGTAATGCCTATGCGGGAAGTCATAAAACTCGCTTCTCAATTGTTCGCTATGGAAATGTAATGGGCTCGAGAGGTTCAGTTATTCCTTTTTTTATTAAGCTTAAAGAAACAGGTGAATTACCAATTACTGATCCTGCTATGACTCGTTTTATGATTAGCCTAGAAGAGGCAGTTAAGCTTGTATGGCATGCTTTTGAAGACATGAAGGGTGGCGAAATTTATATTAAGAAAATACCATCAATGAAAATTACAGATATTGCTAAAGCAGTTAGTGAAGTTGCTGTACAAAAAACAATAGGGGTAAGGCCTGGTGAGAAAATCCATGAGCAAATGATTGGACTGGAAGATGCACCTCATACTTATGAGTATTTAGACCATTATAAGATATTACCTGCAATTTACAATTGGTCTTTAGATCCGAAGAGAAATAAAGGTGGCGCTAAGGTTGATCACAATTTTATTTATTCATCGGACAGTAATAAGCAGTGGATGAGTATTGGTGAACTCAGAGAGTGGATTGACAGAAATCACAAAAGGATTGGTAAAATTTAGCTAACTAATTTTTTAAATCTTCTGTTTTATTTTTTTAAATTACAAGATTTGGATAATATAACTCTTTTATCATATATTTGTATTTTTTTCAGAGTCGCTTAAGATTTTAGACAGAGGCAGGAATATACTTTCTACTCTTGTTCTTGCTATAAATTCAGAGTAATCTACTAAAAAGGCAAAGCGAGAACGGATACTAGATGATTTAACTTTTATACCAAGCCCATCAACAAGGACTAATTCAATTTCATTATTGTTTACTAATCTACACAATAAATTATGATGATATACATCATATCCAAAAACTCGATATTTGACCATTTTATCCATAAGACTAGATAGAGCAACCTTTGACAGGCTATTTGGAAATTCTTTAATTGCCCTTGTTTCTATGTAACTCTTTAAAGATAATGATATTTTTCCATCATGATCCCTAATAATATCGTATAAATAACCAATACCTAAATTTGTTTCAATAGTTCCACGATAATGAGAAAAAAAAGTTAGGGTATAGTTTTTGTTTCGCTCTTGGATTTTTCTATAATATTTGATTTCATCTGCTAATGTAAATGCTGGATTTTCACAAGATGCTTTTAATACTTTGATACATAAATTTCTATTCTGAGGATGCATATAGCATTTTCTGGATTTCCCTTCAGAAATGAATTCTTTTTCAGTAATAATAATCATTTATTATGAGAGTAAGTTTAAAAAATTTGGCTTTTTACTGATGATCAAGTTGCAAAGTGTTGAGTATAATTAATCAATTGTATATTTAAATTGATGGAGTTGAAATAATAATTAATATATAAAATACATTTTCTAATTTTAAAACATTATGAGCTCTCTAAAAAAAATATTTGCTTTACTAGATAGAACTTCAAAATATCAATTAATATGGCTGGTGATTTTTTCAATTTTTTTGTCATCTGTTGAAACAATTGGTATTTCAGCTATCATGCCATTTATTGACGTAATATCAAACTTTGATAAAATTCATAGCAACCAATATTATCAGTGGTTCTATAATTTTTTTGGTTTTGAAGAAGATGCTAGTTTTGCTATTTCCTTTGGTTTGGTTTTAATCGCTTTCTATTTTTTTAGAGGGGGAGTGAATTTACTATCTAGCTATTTAATGGCTAGTTATATTCAAAAACTTTATGCCCAAATAACAAAGAGACTATTTTCAGTATATTTGAAAATGCCTTATAAGCTTTTTACCAAAAAAAATACTAGTTATTTAAACAAAACAATTATTAGTGAGGCATCTTTAATGGCAGGAGTATTTGGTGCTATTTTATTGATAACATCTGAAGCTCTTATAGTTATATTTTTATATTCTTTGATGATTATTGTAAGCTGGAAAATAACACTTATTTTTACAATTATTTTATTTTTGGTACTAATATTTTTAACATTAACAGTTTCTAGAAGGCTAAAAAAAATTGGTACAAAAAGAGCAAAAATTCATACAAACTTTTATGAAATTCTGAATCGATTCTTTGGAAATTTTAAACAAATTAAATTACAAGATGAAAATAGATTAAAGAAGACTATAAGTGTTTTTAATGGTGCAGTTGATGGATTCGCAAATATAAATTTAACTAATATTTTTTTAACTGCCGTGCCAAGGATATTTATAGAAACCACTGGTTTTTCTATAATAATTTTCTTTATGGTTGGTCTTTTGTATCTAAATCAGTCCAATTTATCTTATATATTGCCTACTCTAAGTTTATTTATACTGGCTTTATATCGTCTATTACCGTCGGTTAATCGTATTGTAAGTGGCTATAATTCATTGATCTATCATCATAAGTCAGTTGATATTATCATTGAGGAATTACTAACTCCTCAAGAAGACTTAAAAAGTGAAAAGATAAAATTTAATCATAAAATTGATGTAACAAATATTAATTTTTACTTTCAAAAACAAGAAGTCTTAAGAGATATAAATCTTCATATTGTTAAGGGAGAAAAAATTGCAGTTATTGGAGAAAGTGGCTCAGGAAAAAGTACTCTCGTAGATTTAATTATGGGCTTACACTTAACTAATAATGGCGAGATTAAAATTGATAATGTACTACTTGATGAATCAAATATACAAAATTGGCGTTCACAGATTGGCTATATTCCACAAGACATTTATTTATTTGATGGCACTATTGAAGAGAATGTTTGTTTTGGGCGAAAATTAGACCACAATTTATTAAGTAAAGTTTTAATCCAAGCGAATATTTTTAATTTTTTAAAATCTAAAGAGGGCATTAAAACTTTAGTTGGCGAGGGTGGTATCCAGTTAAGTGGTGGTCAAAAACAGCGTATTGCAATTGCCAGAGCCTTATATGGAAAGCCAAAAGTCTTAATTTTGGATGAGGCAACAAGTTCTCTAGATGAAAAAACAGAGCAAAAAATTATGGATGAGATTTATCAAATTAGTCAAGATAAAACTTTGATTATTATCGCGCACCGTTTAAGTACAACTTCAAGTTGTGATAAAATTTATGAGCTAAAGTCTGGCTTAATAAAAAAATTGACGTAAGAGATGGATCATACTACAACGGCAAGCCAAATTAAAATCTATTTGTATTTCTATACAGATTCTGTAGGATTTCCGAAAATTGATAGCCAGAGTTCTGACGTTACATGGCCATTTATATTAGCAGATACTATCGAAAATAAATATAGTACAAAAGTTTATGTTTGTCATCGAGGTTTAGGTGGTGGATTAATTAAAGATTTATACAATATTTTTAAAATAGATTTGGGTTATTTTAAATCAAATAAAAATTCATTATCCTTTGTTATTTTTAACATTGGAATTGTAGATGGTGCTCCCAGGCCCTTTACGTATCCAATCAAAAAAATAAATAAAATTCCAATAGTAGGCAAATTCACTTCTTATCTTTCAAGGCGTTTTCTCAAGCCCCATAGAAAAATACTTCAACAAATATATTCATATAGACTTACATCACCAAGAAAATTTGAACGTTTATTCTCAAGGATGGTTAAGAGCGTAATAGCTAGAGGTATGATTCCAATTAGTCTAGATACTCCACTTACACCCTTAAGGATTGAGGATATTTCGCCAGGACTGAGAGATAGCATCAAAATTTATAATAAATTAAAGCATAAAAGTCAAATAAATCATATAAGCTGTAATTGGGTCAATGATAGCCATCTTGTGGATGATGGACATCATTTCAATCTTAAAGGTAACTCTCAACTAGCTGAGAAGGTATTTCAAATAATTGATAATAAATTAATAATGGAGCTAGATAATTAGAATGGACTATATTCTTTGCATAACTGTATGATAACAAATAAATCAATACTAATTATAGGCGGTTCTGGATTATTAGCACTTAATTGGGCTCTTACTGTTCGTGATAAAAATGAAACTACTCTATTATTTCATCGAAGAAAAATTTCTATGCATGGGGTTAAATCAGATACCTTGAGTTTGGATTCTTTAGATGATTGTTTATTTGCTCTAGATAAACATAAGCCAGATATTGTTATTAATACAGCAGGCCTAACAAGTGTTGAGGAATGTGAGGTTCAGCCAGATTTGGCGCAAGAAGTTAATATTGATTTACCGAAAAATATTTCTATTGCTTGCTGTGACAGGGAGATTAAATTAGTACATATTTCAACAGATCATTTTTTTTCTGGAAATCAAGCATTGACCTCAGAAGAGGGAGTTCCAGCCCCTATAAATAATTATGCAAAGTCTAAACTACAAGGGGAGTATCAAGTCCAGGAAAATTGTAAAGATGCACTTATTATTCGCACAAACTTTTTTAGCTGGGGTCTAAAGTACCGTGAGTCATTTAGTGATTCTATTATTAATAAATTAAGAAGTAATGAGTCAATTGATTTGTTTTCTGACGTATTTTTTACTCCGATATTAATTGAGGAATTATCTAAAAAAGTTCATCAATTGATTGATGCTAATCATAGTGGGATATTCAATATCGCTGGAAGTGAGAGACTTTCTAAGTATGAATTTGGTATTAAAGTTGCTAATTGTTTTAACTTGAATTCAAATCTTATTAATAAAATCAGCATTGATGATAAGCTAAATTTGATAAAAAGACCAAAAGATATGAGCTTATCTAACGAGAAGGTTTGTAAGTTACTTGAGTGCATAATACCAAACACTGATGAACAGCTTAATACACTTAAGGGGCAAGAGAAGAATAAGGTTGCTAATCAGGTGAATATAGATATTATTCCTTATGGAAAGCACTATATTGATGAAGACGATGTTCAGGCAGTTGTTGATGTATTGAGAAATGGAATGCTCACTCAGGGCCCAAAAGTATCAGAATTTGAGAACATAGTGGCTGATTTTGTAGGTGCAAAGTATGCTGTTGCCGTGTCAAATGGAACGGCAGCCCTTCATTTGTCTTGTTTGGCGCTAGGTCTTGGTGATGGTGACGAGGTAATTACCTCCCCTAATACTTTTGTTGCAACAAGTAACTCGATTCTATATGTGGGAGCAAGGCCTGTATTTATTGATATTGATGAGTATTCACTTAATATTGATGTTGCTAAAATTGAGCAAACAATTATTAACTCAAAAAATATTAAAGCAATTTTTCCTGTTCATTTTGCTGGCTTGCCATGTGATATGGTAAGAATTAAGCAATTAGCAGATAAATATAATCTAACAATTGTTGAGGATGCCTCGCACGCTTTAGGAGCAAAATATAACAACTCATCTAAAGTTGGTAACTGTCAATACTCAGATATGACTTGTTTTTCATTTCATCCAGTCAAAGGTATAGCGGCAGGAGAAGGTGGAATGATTACAACAAATAATCCTGTACTTTATAGGAAACTTGTTCGCCTTAGAAGTCATGGCATTACTAAAGGAAATTTTGAATTTCCAGGTATTAGTAATCCAGATAATTCAATTATAAATAAAAATGAGGCGCTTGAAAATGGAGAATTAAAGCGCTGGTATTATGAGATGCAAAATCTTGGATATAATTATCGAATTACTGATATTCAATGTGCTTTAGCAATTTCGCAGATGCAAAAGATAGATTTGTTTTTAGATTCTAGAAGGTCAATAGCTAAATTTTATGATCAAGCTTTTTTAGATATTCCAAATATTATTCCATTTCAAGATCATGGGAGAGAAAATAGCTCACATCATATTTATGTTGTTAGTATTGATTTTGAAAAAATAGGAATCACTAGGAATCAATTTATGCAGAAATTAGCAGACCAAGGTGTAGGGTCACAAGTGCATTATATTCCTGTTTTGACTCAGCCATATTATAAAGATATGGGCTATAGAATTCAACAATACCCAGTGACAAGTAATTACTACAGTAATACATTGTCAATACCTCTGTATTTTGGCTTAACTGATATTGAGCAAAAATTAGTTATTTCTTCAATAACAGCATTATGTGTTAAGTAGAAATATAGTTATCTCCATAATAAAAATGCTATGTCTTAATTAACAAATATCTGCGATGAATTATGAATAAAATTTACAATATCTTAGAAGTTGCCAATACACATGGTGGAAATATTAGTTACATTCTAAAACTACTAGATGAATTTGAAGAGTTTAATAAAAAGAATGGGTTTGGAATTAAGTTTCAGCCTTTTAAATATAACCAGATAGCTACAGAAGACTTTGAGTGGTATAGAGTTTATAAAGAGCTATATATTAATGAAAATGATTGGGCAAAAGTATTCAATAAGGCATATGAAACAAAAGATATTTGGATAGACATTTTTGACTTGTATGGAGTTTCAATAATTCAGAAAAATTTAAGAAATATATATGGTTTAAAACTGCAAACATCTATTTTGGATAATCAAGAAGTTTATCATGCATTACAAGCTATTGATATCTCGCAGTTAAAATTAATTATCAATATTGCAGGAAGAAGTAAGGTGGACATAAAGAATATTGTAGATAAATATGAGGCTTTAAATGTCGAAGAACTATTGCTAGAGGTTGGTTTCCAGGCTTATCCTACAGATTTAGTTGATTCTGGATTATCTAAAATAAAATATTTAAAAGATAACTACAAGCATAGAATTGTATTCGCAGACCATATTGATGGGAAGGTGCAAGAGGCAGAAACTCTTCCTTTGATAGCAAGTATTCTGGGTGCAGATATAATTGAAAAGCATATTATGCATAGCACATTAGAGACAAAGTATGATGGTTTTTCTAGTGTTAAATTTGATACATATAAAAAAATAATTAAAAGTCAAAATAATTTTATTCCGCTCATGCGCAGTGAATTTATTAATGATTCAGAAATTAAGTATCTTAATGACAGTTATCAAATTCCCATATTAAAAGCCAATAAAAACCATTCATCAATAGTAAGTTTGGATGATGATTTTATTTTTCGAAGATCTAGCTTGAATGGTTTGAATAGTAAGCAAATTAGGGATTTGGCTTCTAGTTTCTATGTATTAAAAGTTACAAAAGAAAAAAATAATACCTTGAAAAAAGAAGATTTTAGAAAAGCAAATATTGCAGCTATTATTGCATGCCGATTAAAATCAACGAGACTTCCTAACAAAGCAATTTTAAAAATTGGAAAAATGAGTTCATTAGAGCTTTGCATCAAAAATACATTAAAAATCGACAATATTACTAATGTTGTCTTGGCAACATCTGATAATAAACAAGATTCAGAGTTATCAAAATATACTTATGATGATTCTGTTATATTTCATCAGGGCGATGCAGAGGATGTGGTCAAAAGATATCTTGATATAATTAATGAATTAGAGATAGATGTATTTATTCGAATTACTGGTGACATGCCATATGTTAGTAGTGAAATTGCTAACTACTTATTAAAAAGTCATTTTGAGGTGGGAGCAGATTACACAGTCGCCAAAGAATTTTCTGTAGGGACGTCCGTGGAAATAATTAGTACTTCAGCTCTAAAAAAAGTAAAAAAATATTTTCCAAATGCAGATTACTCTGAATATATGACTTGGTATTTTCAAAATAATCCAGAATATTTTAATTTAAATTTTGTAGACTTGCCTCAGAAATGGATTAGAGATTATAGGTTAACTTTAGACTATCAGGAGGATCTTGACATGTTTAATCATATTGAGAAGCACTTTGATAGGAATAATCTTGATTATTCAATTAAAGAGTTGTATAAGTTTTTAGATGAAAATATCAAAGTAAGCAAATTAAATAGTCATATTTCTTTAGTATATAAAACAGATAAAAAATTAATAAAAATATTGAATGAAAAAACTAAAATTTAAAATAGTATTAGTAATGTGAACGTTGCCTGTAGGGTTGATTCGTCATCAAAAATTGGATTAGGACACCTAATGCGATGCCTAGTTCTTGTTGAGCAATATGATAAAGATAATATATTTTTTATTGTACAAGATTTAAAAGGTAATGCAAATCACAAAATTATTGATAAGGGTTACGAGTTGGTTTATATGCTTGATAACTCTGTTGATGAATTATGTAAAAAAATTGAGTTGTTAAATATTGATCATATAATTTTTGATCACTACGGCATCGATTATAAATTTGAGAAGTTAGTAAAGAAAAAAACAGGAGTTCAAATACTAGCCTTGGACGATACTTATGAAAAGCATTATTGTGATGTATTAATAAATCATAATATATATGCCAATAAAGAAAATTATAAGAACTTATTGCCAGAGTTTTGTGATGTTAGATGTGGAAAAAAATTCACACTCATTCGTGATGAATTTAAAAATATACAAATTAAAACGCACTCAAATAATACAAAGATACCTATCATTTTTGTATGTTTAGGAGCTTCTGACAATCAGAATATTGGTTTATCAGTTTTAGAAATATTGACAGAAGTTAATAATATGATTATTAATTTTGCTACGACTAGCTCTAATATTCATATTGGTAAACTTCAAGCTTTTGCTAAAAAAAATCAAAATATTAATATTCATGTTGATTCATCTATTGCTGATCTAATGAATAATAGTAATCTTGCTATAGTCACTCCAAGTAATACTCTTAATGAGGTAATGTTCTTGCAGCTTCCCTTTATTGCTATAAAAACGGCTGATAATCAAGAAATTATGTATCAATATTTATGTAAAAATAACTATTCTGCCTTTAAAAAGAATGAATTAAGTAAACTCTTAAAAGAGGTGTCTAAATATGTCTGAAAAATGGATAAAAAATGATTATGGTTTTATTGAATTATTAAATAAACCAACACAGCAAGAGTTAGATATATATTATTCTAAAAAATATTACCAAGAGAGTCTTAGTAATACATATGCCTTAAAATATAGCAGCTCAGAATCTCAATATATTATTAATAAAATTCATCAAAAAAACCTTGTAATTGAAGAGATGACCTTAAATAAACCAGGTAAGTTTCTTGATGTTGGCGCTGGAGAAGGCTTTGCTCTTCAGTATTTTTTTGACCTTGGGTGGAAGGTCACTGGGCTAGACTATTCTTCATTTGGTGTCAAGTCACATAATCCAAAACAAGAGCGTTTTTTAATTAAAGGTGATATTTTTAATAATTTATCAAAAATAATTAAAAGTAAAGAAAGATTTCAGTTAATTTGGTTAGATAATGTTTTAGAGCATGTTATTGATCCATATCGTTTAATGGTTGATCTTCATCAAATTTTAGATAAAAAAGGAGTTTTAGTTGTTGAAGTTCCAAATGATTTTTCAGTTATTCAGAAATATCTATTATCTAAGAATTATATAGATAGAGAATTTTGGATTTGTTCACCAGACCACATTTCATATTTCTGCAGAGATGGGCTAACTAAATTAGCCTCTAACTCTGGATGGTGCGCAAATAATTTTTTATCTGATTTTCCTATTGACTTGGATTTATTTAGCAAAAATTCTAACTACATTGAAAATCCTGATTTAGGAAGGCAAAGTCACCTAAAAAGGGTAGAAATTGAAAACTTATTGCATTCAATTTCACCTAAAAAAACAAATGTGTTATATCAGGCTTTATCTGAATTAGATATTGGAAGGAATATTACTGGTTTTTTTACTAAAACAAACTAATAATGATTTTTTTTTTTATAAATATATGAATATACTTGCTTTAAGTGTCTCTTCAAAAGTTCAGTTAATAAGTTCTTTAAAGGATGCTTGCAAAACGTCATCTATAAAGTTGTTTTGTGCTGATGCGTCTAAGGATTCGCCTGCATTATATTTTGGAGATGATTTTGTAATAGTCCCAAAAATTAATAGTAACAAATTATTGGACTTCTTGATAAATTATTGTAGTTCTAATGATATTACTTCTATTATTCCAACTAGTGATCATGATTTAGTTTTTCTTGTAACTGTAAGAGAAAAACTACTAATGCATGGTATTAAAGTATTAATGAGTGACTCATCAACTATTAATAATTGTATTTCAAAATTTAAATTTAATGAAATTTGTCATAACAATATTCCAATGCCTGCTATTTATTCATTTATTGAAGATATTAAATATCCTTGTGTTGCTAAGTTGAATATTAGTCAGGCATCAAAAGGTGTTTTTATTCTTGAGAGTAAGCAAGATTTGAATAAATTATTAGAAAAGTATGATTTTTCAGAGATAAATTTTCAAGATTTTATAGACTCGCAAGAATATACAATAGATTCATTTTATGGAAATAATGGTGAGTTAATTTGTGCAATACCAAGAGAAAGGTTAAAGGTAGTAAATGGAGAATCAGTTATTTCTAAAACTGTTTATATTCCAGCTTTAATAGATCTTGCAGCGCACTTATCTTTACTCTTTAATTTTCTTGGCCATGTAACTATTCAAGCATTTTATGATGGCTCAAAGATTCATTTAATTGAAGTTAATCCTAGATTTGGTGGTGCTTCAAATTTGAGTTTTAATGCAGGCTTAAAATCTCCAGAATGGACCCTGCATCTGATTAATAAAGATAACAAGCTTATAACTGTTGATGATATTAAATATAACCTTAAGATGTTAAGATATTCAAAGGATTTTTTTAATGAGGTGTAAAGCGGTAATATTTGACATGGACGATACACTTTTTTTAGAAGAAGATTATGTTTTAAGTGGATTTAAGGAGGTCTCTTTTTTTCTAAACTCAAAATTCGGTATTGACGCGAAAGATTCTTATCATTTTCTTAAAAATAGATTTATAAAATATGGCAGAAAAAACATTTTTAACCTCTTACTAAATAGAAATATTAAAACCTTAAAGGATGACAATATCGATGCCTTAATAGTTAATTTGGTTGAATTGTATAGAGAACATAAGCCTGATATTAAGTTAAATTCATCGGTTGTTAGTATTTTAAAAAATATTCATCATAAAAAAATAAAAATAGTGGTTGCTACTGATGGTCTTGCATCCATGCAAGAAAATAAATTTTATGCATTGGGGCTCGATAAACTAGTTGATAGTGTTGTCTATTGTTGGAATCATGATGCTGCTAAGCCATCAAAGAAATGTTTTCAAATTGCATTAGAAGCAGCAGGAGTTGGTAAAGAAAACTGTATTATTGTTGGAGATCATCCTATGAATGATATTATTCCAGCAAGAATTCTAGGAATTAAGGCTTACAGGATAACTACTGGTCGATTTACTAGTTTAGATAATGATAGTAGGTTCCCACCAAATAAAACATTCCTAACTTTAGACGATTTTTTTCAGGAGATTATTAAAAATGAAAATTAATGGTAGAAATATATCTATTTCAGATTCACCGTATATCATTGCTGAAATGTCGGCAAATCATAATGGGAATATTGATACTGCCTATAAAATTATTGATATGGCAAAGGCTTGTGGGGCAGATGCTGTAAAAATGCAAACTTACACCCCTGATACCATTACTATGGATATAAAAAGTCCTGAATTCAAAATTGATGGAGGGCTTTGGGATGGTCGATACCTATATGATTTGTATGCAGAGGCTTATACTCCATGGAGTTGGCATAAGCCATTATTCGAATATTCAAAAAAAATAGGAATTACTATTTTTAGCTCGCCATTTGATAATACTGCCGTAGATTTGTTAGAAGACTTGGGTGTACCTGCATATAAAATTGCGAGTTGCGAAGCTATAGATCTGCCTTTAATTAAATATGTCGCCCAAACGGGTAAGCCTATGATTATTTCAACAGGAATGGCAGATGTGCAAGAAATTCAAGAGGCGGTTGAAGCGGCACGAGAAGGTGGATGTAAAGAATTAGCTATACTCCATTGTGTGAGTGGTTATCCTGCTCCAGCAGAGGACTATAATTTGAGAACACTAATCGATATGCGGCAAAAATTTGGATTAGTTACTGGCTTATCTGACCATACAATTGATAATACAACAGCAATTGCCAGTGTCGCATTAGGCGCATCAATTATTGAAAAACACGTAACTTTAGATCGTAATGGTGGTGGCCCTGA
>MDTF01000070.1_pt1 | contig 12814 bp, 13 predicted proteins | sample 811191 | NCBI WGS metagenome assembly MDTF01 (sample SAMN05326649, study PRJNA326480) | marine metagenome | isolation source: seawater | place: Southern Ocean | collected 2011
AAAAATATTAATTGGTTTTTCAACACCAATAGCGTATGAAACTTGAATTAGGATTTGGTCTGAGATTCCACTTGCGACCATGTTTTTTGCAATATGCCTAGTGGCATAAGCTGCAGAACGGTCGACCTTTGAGGGGTCTTTTCCTGAAAATGCTCCTCCGCCATGAGCGCCTTTTCCACCATAGGTGTCTACGATGATTTTTCTTCCTGTCAATCCGGTGTCTCCATGGGGCCCACCAATAACAAATTTCCCTGTAGGGTTTACATGATATTTAACAGCTTCATTCTTGTCAAATAAATCTTTTATTGATGATGGAAGTTTTTTCTTGATGCGTTCAATGAGAATTTCTTCTACATCTATACTAATTTTCTTTAGCATTTTTGTCTCCTCATCAAATTCATCATGTTGAGTGGATATAACGATTGTATCTATCCGTTCTGGTATGTGATGGTCAGAGTACTGAATTGTTACCTGTGATTTCGCATCTGGTCTGAGATAATGCATAACTGGATGATTTTCTCTTCTTATCAGAGCTAGTTCTTGAAGAAGTAGATGGGACAAGCTTAGGGCTAGAGGCATGTAATTTTCTGTTTCATTGGTTGCATAACCAAACATCATTCCCTGGTCTCCTGCTCCTTGTTCAGAATACAAACCTTTACCTTCGACGACTCCCTGATTGATGTCATCAGATTGTTCGTGAACGGTGGATATTATTCCACACGATTCAGCGTCAAACTTATATTCAGATTTTGTGTATCCAATTCTACGAATGACATTTCTTGCTTGTTTTTGAATATCTACCCATGCAGTAGATTTAACTTCTCCACTCACCACAGTGAGTCCAGTAGTAACGAGTGTTTCACATGCAACTTTTGATTCGGGGTCTTTAGCAAGAAAAGCATCTAGAATTGCATCAGAAATTTGGTCAGCTACTTTGTCTGGATGGCCTTCAGAAACAGATTCGGAGGAAAAAAAATAAGACATATATAGATTTTATTTTTAAAAATAAATTATAGGTCTGATTTTAGCTATAGCGTGGAAATACTGCTTTAGCCTTTTTTAAAGTGGTAGCAATCAGTCAAAATAATCCACTTGATGAATTCAAAGGTAATAATTAATTTAATTAGTTAGTCTTCTAAAAACATCTTCTAGTTTTTCTTCTTTAATAATCTCTGTAATGAAATTATTGGCAACGATTTCACCATTATTTAGAATAATCACTCTATCACAAATTGCTTCAACTTCTTGCATTATATGAGTAGAAATAAGAACTGTTTTTTCTTCGCCCATTTTTTTAATTAAAGCTCGAATTTCTACAAGTTGATTTGGATCTAATCCGGTTGTTGGCTCATCTAAAATAAGTACCTCTGGATTGTGGATAAGTGCTTGAGCCAAACCTACTCTTTGTTGGTATCCTTTAGAGAGTGATTTAATTTTTTTCTTTTTTTCTTTTGATAAACCTAACGTTGAAATCATTGAGTCTACTCGGCTTATTCCTACCTTATATATTTGTGCAACAAATTCCAAATATTCCCTCACATACATATCCTGATATAGTGGGTTGTGCTCAGGTAAATATCCGATTTTACTTTTGGACTGTAAACTCTGTCCTTGGATGTCAAGATTACAAATAGTCGCTTCCCCTGCTGAAACTGAAATATATCCAGTGAGGATTTTCATGAGAGTTGATTTACCAGCCCCATTGGGTCCTAGTAAACCTACAATTTCACCTTTTTTTATCTCAAAAGAAATGCTGTTTAGAGCCTTCTGATTTCCATATAACTTACTAATGTTCTTTGCTAGAATTGACATAATCACGAAGGTAGGTTATTTTTTTTTTCTTAAATGATTATTTATTGTTAAAGCAATGACTAAAGCATTTAATATTAAAGATACCTCTTATATGTCTAATCAATTATTTTTTGGAGATTAATCACAATTTGGTATTCTACAATAATTTTAATTATGCATTATATCTGGCTTTTTTATGTAAAATTGGATAGGTAAATAGATTCTCCTTTTTTTTATCTAATTTTCCTTAAATTATTTATTGTTCCTACCAAATCATATCTTTGTTTTTATGCAAGGAATGGTAGTTAAGTCGACAGGTAGTTGGTACAGTGTAATAATTCAAGATGGAACCTGTTGTCAGTGTCGTCTGAAGGGAAAGTTTAGAATGAAAGGGATTAAAAGTACTAATCCTGTTTCTGTGGGTGATCAAGTCTTGTTATCTAAACAGGGTGAAGATTTTTTGATTTATGAAATATTGGAGAGAAAGAATTATATTGTAAGAAAATCTGTAAATCTCTCCAAACAAGTACATATCATAGCCGCAAATATGGACCAAGCCTTTTTAGTGGTCACATTGGCTTCTCCAAAAACTTCTGTTGGTTTTATTGATCGGTTTTTAGTGACTGCAGAGGCATACCAAATTCCAACTGTCCTAGTTTTTAATAAAATCGATTTATATGATGAATTTGATATTGAGTATCATCAACAGATGATTTCTTTGTATCGAGGATGTGGTTACGAGTGTATCGAAATCTCGGCAATAAAGAACAAAAATATTGAAGAACTAACTTCCAAAATGAAAGACAAGGTCACTTTACTTTCTGGGCATTCAGGTGTGGGTAAGTCAACTCTAGTTAATGCAATTGATCCTAATTTAGATTTGTTGACTCAGAGAGTATCTCTTGCGCACAAGAAAGGAATGCATACGACCACATTTGCCGAAATGTTTGCGCTGGATTTTGGAGGGTTCATAATAGATACTCCCGGTATAAAAGGTCTAGGTCTAGTGGAGATTAATCCAGAAGAATTAGCTAATTATTTTCCCGAGATGCTCCAGCTAAAAAGTCAATGTAGATTTCATAATTGCCAACATATAAATGAACCAAAATGTGCAGTTAAAGAAGCTCTAAATACCGGTGAGATTAACCCTATACGATATGATAGTTATTTGTCTATTTTAGAAGATGACAACAATCCCTTCAGAGAAGCTAAATATCATTAATGAGAGCGAATATTCAAAGAGTAAAACAAGCTTCTGTTTATATTAGGGAGAAAGAGATATCTAAAATAAATCAAGGGTTATTGGTATTTATAGGTGTCTGTAGTCAAGACATTCAAGAGGATGTTCTTTGGTTGTCTAATAAAATATGTTCAATGCGTATCTTTTCTGATTCGCAGGGCAAAATGAATCGATCCTTAGTTGAAGCGGGTGGAGATATTCTTTTAATCAGTCAGTTTACACTTTATGCAATAACAAAAAAAGGAAATCGACCTTCGTATACAAAGTCCGCCAAACCAGACTTTGCTGAGCCAATGTATGAGGCGTTTAAATTAGCTCTTCAAAAATGTGTAGACAAAGAAGTTTTTACAGGAGAATTTGGAGAAGATATGCAGGTTTTTTTGTGTAATGACGGGCCTGTAACAATAAATATTGATTCTAAAATTAGATAATAATGAAGCTTAATGACTTACAAAATAATGTAGATGCATGGATTAAGGAATATGGTGTTAGGTATTTTAGTGAATTAACCAATATGGCCATATTGACTGAAGAAGTGGGGGAAGTAGCTCGAATTATGTCAAGACGATATGGAGAGCAATCTGAAAAAGTATCTGATAAAAACAAGGATTTAGCAGATGAACTGGCTGATGTACTCTTTGTATTGACTTGTATTGCCAATCAAACAGGTGTCGACTTGGATGAGGCAATGAAAATAAACTTAAAAAAAAAATCACTTCGCGATACAAATCGACATAAAGATAATCCTAAGTTAAAGTAACTTTAGTAATTAAAATTTCATCCCTACAGATAGTAAGATTTGATTTAATCTTTGGTCTGCAGCAAATTGAGTGTCTCCAATAGTTAATCCCTCAGAAATATTCTGAAGTGCTATTTCATATCTCAAGTCAATCGTCACAATAGCTAAGTCTAGTCCAATTCCCAACTGTGCGCCAACGGTAGAGTCTTTGTAATTAGTTTCAATTTCTTTTGCAGTATTATTAGGTTGATTAACATTTTGGCTAAGCAATAGAGTGAAAACAGGGCCTGCATTTACACGAAGAATTTTGAAAAAGCGTTTTCCAAAAAGTAACGGAACGTCTAATTTGTTTAATTTCACATCTCCTACTAGGTCCAACGGATTTTCGACGTCTGAAAGATCACTATAGCTAATCTCTGAGCTTGAATTACTCAATAGAACTTCCGGTTGGACATAAAAACCAAGAAATGAAGCTCTTGCAAAAATACCTAGCTGAAATCCGATAGATGGATTAGATTGATCAAGAAGACTTACTGCCTGATTTTCCATTCCTATTGAGGAAAGATCACTAAGTTTTAGCGTAGGAGAAGAAATGCTAATCTTTGGGCCCCAAGAAATTTTTTGTGCAAAAGCCGAAAAAGACAATGAAAGAATACATAGTAGTAAAAGGGTTTTATTCATCTTATGGTTTTAAAGTGAGTTTTGTTTTACGTTTTATCTCCATTGCATTTTTAGTGGCAGCAATATTGGCATCTATTTTGTGGTTAGGCCGAGACCAAATTGGTTTTTCTTTTTTTTCGCCACTATTTTTATAATTTTCATTGACTTCGGGTTTGTCTCCTTTCTTGTAAGCCTTTTGTGCAGACAATCCCAATATTCCGAACAACTTCATATCCTTGTTGATGTCTGGGTTAGGGGTAGTAAGAAGTTTGTCTCCTGCAAATATAGATCCTGCCCCAGCCATAAAACAAAGGGCTTGGCCTTCGTCCGTCATTTCTGTTCTTCCTGCAGAAAGTCGAACGGTTGTCTTAGGAAGAACAATTCTAGTAGTTGCGACCATTCTAATCATGTCCCAGATTGGTATTTGTTCTTGTTCTTCCATGGGAGTACCCTCTACGGCGACGAGTGCATTAATAGGCACTGATTCAGGATAAGGATTTAACGTAGATAAAGTGACCAACATTGCGGCTCTATCCATAGCAGATTCTCCCATACCGATAATGCCTCCCGAACACACGGTAAGTCCAGCTTTTCTGGCATTACCTATGGTTTCAATTCGATCTTCATATCCGCGAGTAGAAATTACTTTTTTGTAATGTTCTTCGGAAGTATCAATATTGTGATTGTATGCATAGAGCCCGGCTTCAGAAAGTCTTTTTGCTTGGTTTTCGCTCAGCATCCCAAGTGTACAGCAGACTTCCATATCCAAGTCTCGAACAGTCCGAACCATCTCTAATACCTGGTTAAAGTCCTCGCCCTCTTTTACATTTCTCCAAGCAGCTCCCATACACACTCTAGAGGACCCGAAACTTCGAGCTCTTAAGGCTTGTGCCTTCACTGTCTGAACAGACATGAGATCATTTTTCTCAATGTCAGTGTGGTATCTTGATGCCTGTGGACAATAACCGCAGTCTTCGGGGCAACCGCCTGTTTTAATTGACAAAAGGGTGCTTACCTGGACTTCTTTAGGATCGTGATTGATTCTGTGAGTTTGTGCTGCCTCAAACACCAATTCCAGAAGAGGTTTATTGTATAGCTTATAAACCTCTTCCTTGGTCCATCTTTTTTTGTTTTCTATCATTTTTAATAGTATTGCTTTTCAAATATAATGCTTCTTTTGAGCTATTTGATTTTATTTAGATAAAATGATACTCACTGCATTTCCTCCAAAACCTGTAGAGTTTACCATCACATGATTTAGTTCATTCAAATTCTTTCCTCCAATACTTGGATAGGGAAGTAGAACTGATTGTTGTTTTTTCAACATCAAAATCGCTAGCTCTATACTCAAGGCTCCCGAAGCACCAAATGTGTGCCCCGTCAGGTGTTTAGTAGAAATAAGGTGCGGAATATCATTGCCAAATAAATTTTTGATGGCATTGACTTCGCTTTCATCTCCTTTTATCGTTCCTGGAGCATGCATAACAATCGAGTCTACACGGCTTAATTGTGCATTCTGTAGAGCCATTTTCATGGATTTCGACAGACAATCAGCATTTGCTGAAAGAGAGGTATTGTGCTCAATACGCTCACTGGCAAAACCGACACCTTGAATGGTAGCTATTCGATCTTGTCTCGCATCTTTTTCAAGGCAAAATACAGCTGATCCTTCGCCTAATACCATTGAGTTATTTTTTTTATTTGATTGAAGAGGCAAACATGGATATTGTCCTTTTTCTTTAGAATAAATTCTTAATGCTCTCATTTGTGCTATGGTAAAGTCACTAAGTGATGCCTCAGATCCTCCAGCTATAAATCTTTGCGTCATACCAGAATCAATCCATGCTTTACCATTTAAAATTGCGTGAAGAGCCGTGCTGCAAGTAATTGAATGCGAAAAGCAAGCTCCGGTGGAATCTAAGTCATGTCCTGTCCATGAAGAAATATTTCCCAGTGTTGTAGTGGGGGAAACGATGGGGCTTAACCTTTTTCCTTTATTTTCTAGAAAGTGTTTGTGGTACTTTTCGAATAAATGTGTGGCTCCTCTAGAAGAACCAATATTAATACTAATATTCTTTTTATTTTCCCAGGCTCCATTTTTTACAGCTTGCCTAGAAGCAATGATGGATAAAAGAACAGTTTTATCTAATCGGCGATAATTGCTACTTTCAGATCTAAGGCTTTTTACCAAGTCTTCCTCATTTGGATGTAATTTTCCTACGGGTGTATCACAGTCGTTGTAGGAACAGATTCCAATTCGGGGCGTCCCATTAATATAGTTTTTCCATATTTCTTCAGGATGGCTTCCCATAGCAGAAATACTGCCCATGCCTCGAATGATTATTTTATCTTGCATGCCCCAAATATAGGTTAAAACTGATCTTTTGAATCACGGCAATATTAATTTTTCTTTACCCAGAATTCTTTTCTTTGTAATCCTATTTTATTCTGAAAAATAAGGGTGTAAGTACCCGAAGGTAAGTTTGATAAATCGAATGAATTATATTTTAGATCATCTTGTTCAAAAACACAAGTTCCCAAATTATTATATATAAATAAAGAGGAATTCCTAAACGGATTAGAATTCAATTTTAGAACACCATCCGATGGGTTTGGGTAAACGAATATTTTTTTTTCACCATTCTGCAGCTCAAGGTTATTTATCTCAATGAGAAATTCAGATTGAAAACAATTATCAAAAGCAAGAAGTTGGATTTGAACAGTATTTCCCTCAAATTCGTCTAAGCTTATGGTCAGTTCTTGTTCATTTGTTGCATATCCTAGAGGTAAACCAAGCCATTGAATAAAGTCTGCATCCAGACTGTTGTTGAATAGAAATAGCTCATTTTCTATTATTTCGTAGTTAGCCATTGCTTGAGGGCTGGTATTAAAACTTGTTGTTTGGTTTGTGATAGCATTCTTGGCAGCGGTTTGGAGTTGGTTTGCTTCTTCTAGAGATAAACCTTCTGGGTAGAAGGCATCTATGGGGTTATCTTCGAAAAATATTGAGTAAAATACGCAAGCAGCCAGGTAAGATCCACTGATACTTGGATGGCTTCCGTCTGAAGTATATAGATTAATTTCAGGAAAATCCTGGCGTATGTTTTGCCAGGCAATCCCTACAGGCGAAAGCAAGGCTTGATTGGTTTCAGCCATTTCAGTATAACTTTCAATCAGTCTTATTTGCATCCCATCATAAGTGCATAATGCAGGGTAGTTTTTACAGTTTGATTGATCTCCATTTTCTCTTCCCCAGGTCATAAAAAATACTGGAAGAGCACAATCTTGATTCATATTTATCTTATCGCATAATATACTTGCATATGGATATACTTCTGTCTCCACTTGGTTCGGAGGAAATGACGGCTTTTGGCTTTGTTCTTGAAGAACTACATAATCCCATTCTTGCAATTCAATTAAATCGTCAACATTAGGATTTGATGCATGATCTGATAAGCTAGCCCCTCCAGGAGTATGAGTTTCATAAGAAAATTGATTTCCTTTCGAGGCTGAAATTTGAGAAATTAAATCCGGCAGATTATTGTAGTAAGTATAACTATTTCCAATAAAGAGTCCTGTTTTTTCTATTTGAGCAAATATCGAAAAAGAGACAAAAAACATGATTTTTAGTGTAAAAAGATAATTTTTAGTCATTTTTTATCCAAATTTTGTTCGTATTATTAAATTTTATAAGATAGACTCCTCTGGGAAGTCCAGAAGCATCAATACGCAGATGTTTTTTATTTTCAACCTCTGTTTGATAGATTTCTTCGCCTAGGACACTATAGATTTTTAAAAGTCCCGAAGCCTTATTAAAAAAGTTAAAATTGAGTTCTGCTTGAGATGGGTTAGGGTACAAGTTAAATAATTTTTTAGATTCCACGACTTCTAGTGCAAAGGTGCTATATATTTTTAGGTCATCAAAATAGAAACCATCTCCCTCGATTGCTCCATCAGATACTATGCGGAATTGTAATTTTATTTCTTCTCCAAGATAGGGGTTTAGATCAATAGACTCCTGTATCCACTCGTTTTTTGAGCCATCGTATATAGGTTGGCCATAGTCCTGATATTGATTTCCTTGCTTTGTATGTCTTCCGCAGAGGGGAGTCCAAGTCAACCCATCATCTATAGAGATATTTAATTGAGCAAAATCCCAACCACTTTCAATATCCCATTTAGTGAAAAAGGTAAGTGTTGCATTGATTTGATCTTGTAAATTAACAGATTCAGTAAGTTCAATGGTTGATGTCTGATTTGATTCATAGCTCCCTGTGGGGGAGTCGGTTATAGATCCTTCTGACGAATAGAAATTCGTAAAATCTACTCCCCAACTTTCAGAATACCACTGATTTATCGAGTTTCCTTCTTCAGCGAATACAGTGTAAGTTTCCCCGTATGTAAAACTTATTTCCTTTGATTTAGAATACATTCCATTTTGAGAATTAATCTTTAAAGAGATGATACCTGATGAAGGATAGTTTTCAGTAATGTCAAGGTAGAATACTATTGTGTCTTGTTCCAGATGATTGAGCCATAATGTTTCAGAGGGTCCGGTTATGATATTGATTGTGGGGCTTTCTGTTTCAATAGAAATTAGGAACTCTCCGGCTTCCAGTCCTATATTTTTAGTATAAACCACGACAGAGTCAGGGATGTAAGAACTTGCCATGGATAGATTAGTTCTAGTTTCTGCATAGGGAAACAACATACTTACAAAGCCAATATTAGTAAATAGATTTTCTTTGCATGTGGGTATAATTAAATCTGTGTTTTCCCAAAAAGCTGTTCCTACTTCAGGTGTGATAGATAATATTTTATTTTTTCCTATTTGATCCCCGTACATCCAGTCGTTGGCATCTCCATTCGCAGAGTATCCTACAGTTTCTGTAGGCGTTCCAAAGAGATAATTATTTTGTTGAGTCAATTCCTGCCCAGCGCAAATAAAGGAAAGTGAATCCGGAGTAGGGAAAGGGGAGTATCCCCAAGGATAGATAAATAATTTACCATAAGCATGATAATTCATCGCTAATTGAATATCTTTTTCTAGACAAAAATCTCGAATCATTTGTATTTCAGGCTCCGAGCATGGCTCTGGTCCACGATAGATTTCTGAAGCTGGATTAGGAGAAGAGCCTAGATCGTCTTCGCCCCAATGAAAGGAGTAATTTCTATTGAGATCGACCCCCATACTTTGTTCTTCATTTTCTCTTCTATTTTTACGCCACATACCTCCTCCAGTTGGGTTTGTATATTCATTATATAGATAGCCATCTGGATTTGCTATAGGTATAAAGAACAATCTTGCTTGATCAACTAGGGCGGTAATTTGTTCGTCAGTCCCATAATTTTCTAGTAGATAGTACATGTAAAAAATGAGCTGAGATACAGAGCCTGGCTCACGCGCATGATGAAGTGCGGTATATAGTACTTGCGGTTTATCTGTTGTGTCTAAGTGAGTAGGATTGGTTATTTCTACCCAATAAATCGGGTTTCCATCATGAGTTAGATCTTCACTCAATGGTGTTTTGATTGAGATGAGTTCGGGGAACAAGTTGTGCATTTGATCAATATGTGCCCATATTTCCTCGTAGGTGAAATATCCTCCCATTGATCCCAAACTGAAATTTACAGGAATATCATATGAAGAGACCAAACTTTCGCAGGGTGTTTTTTTTTTTAGAAACTAGATGCCGGTTTTTTAGATACTGTCCGGAGACATCTTCAATCAATACTTCGTAGTGAAAGTCATTTTGGTCCAAGATCTTTTTTTCTTGGGTGGAAAAATCATGAATTATAAAGACCCCAAATTTATGTGTGCCATGGTCTAAATTTACACCCAACTGCTGGAGTTTTATAAGTTCACTTTGGTCTACATTAACTTTGAGTTTCCAATAAATGTTTTCTTGAGCAAAGGATACATTCAGAGAGAGATAAACAAGTAGTGAAATTATTTTTTTCATAGTAGAATGTAAAGAAATATAATTCAACTTAGATAAAGCTAAAAATCAAGGTCATACTTCCCGTTAGAAAACAATAGTAAGAGAAGTATTTGAGTTGACTTTTTTTCACTAGTGTAATCATCCATTTACAGGCGATTAATCCGGTAAAAAAGGCAGTGATAAATCCAACAGCCAAGGGTAGGAAAGAGTTCGATTCTATCTGTATTTCTCCATGGAGAAGGTCTTTGACGATTTTCCCTAGAATAAGGGGTACTACCATTAAAAACGAAAAACGAGCTGCTTTTTCACGATCTATACCCAGAAGTACAGAGGTGGCAATGGTTGCACCAGATCTAGAAATCCCAGGTAGAATTGCAATCGCTTGCGCTGTTCCAATTAGCAAGGCATTTGTTTTAGTTACTTCTTGCCCTGTTTGTTTGGCTTTGTCTGCCAAGAAAAGAAGCAGACCAGTGAAAATAAGCAAGCTCCCGACCAAAATTATCTGCCCATTAAAAAGAGTCTCAATTTCCGTTTCAAAAAATAATCCTACCAAGGCCGCGGGAATCATAGATAGAGTAATTTTTAATGAAAATTTAAGTTCTTCATTCCATCTAAATTGACACAATCCCAGAATAATTTTTTTGATATCTTTCCAGAAAATAAAAATCGTACTCAGTGCAGTAGCTGCGTGAAGTACTATGGTTACCAGTAAGTTTTGTTCTTCTATAGAGGCTTTTAAGAGTTTTTTCACTATTTCTATATGGCCACTACTACTAACTGGTAAGAACTCAGTTAGTCCTTGTACTATTCCTAAAATAAAAGCTTCTAAGATCCCCATCGGAAGGATTTATTTGGCTTTGTGCATAATAGCAAAAACTTCAATAACAAAACCAATCAATATAAAGATTGGTGCAACAGTAATTCGTCGAGCACTAAATATTTCTGGATTAAAACTGGTTTCATCAGCGGATCCTCCGCCAGACATAAGGATCATTCCAATAATAATAAATGCAATCCCCAGAAACATGAGTTGATAATTCTTTTTTTTAAATAAAATCTTGTTGTCTTCCATATTAGTAATGTAGCTCGTCAGTCGTTAATTTTAAGTATTTACGTACAGCAAAATAAGTACAAATCCAAGGGATTAAGACCCCCAATATAAGAATTCCTATGTATAGAATAACTTTTGTTAAGGGTTTATGTAATTCTTCAATTTCGGGAAGTAAATTAATACCAAAATTAAAAATTAAATCCAAACCAATAATTGCAATAATTGCAGCGAAAAAGCCGTGTTTTAATCCAGATAAAATAAAAGGCTTTTGGATAAATAGTTTGGTGGCTCCAACCAATTGCATTGTTTTGATTAAAAAACGCTTGGAATAGATTCTTAGTCGAATCGAAGCATTGATTAAAGCAATGGCAATCAGATTGAATAAAAGACATAAAAAAATTAAAAAATAAGTCACTTTTTCTGTATTTTTATTAATAAGATCAATTAAAGATTTATCGTATAATACTTCCTTTACTAAGGGTGATGTAAGTAATTCTTTTTCAATGTCTTTCGCGTTTTTATTTTTTGTATAGTATGAGCGGAAATAAATATCGATGGCATTAGTTAGAGGATTATATCCGAGAAATTTTATAAAGTCTTCACCCAGCTGTTCTTCTAAATTTTTTGCTGCTTCATCCTTTGAAATATATTCTATTTTTTTTACGTGTTCATTAAGCTTTAGTTTTCTCTGAAACTGCTTTATGGCAATTTGTTTAGCTTCTGGCTTGAGAAGAACCGTAAAGGCAATATTCTCTTGAATTTCTTTGCTGAGAGTTTTAGAATGATAAAGCATAGATCCAAGTAAGCCCATGAGGAATAGCAGAAGACTCATACTAACCACAACCGATATATATGAAGACCTCAGCCTTCTTTTGTTAAATTTATCTTGTTTAAAACTCATATCAGCTAATTTACAAATTCATCTCACATTTATGAATTGAATATTTTAAAATAAAGAGATTATTTTTTTTTTGATATAAATCCTTCAGGTTGAATGAGCCCCTCACAACTAATGAGATTCATTTTAATGGAGCCTACCCATATTTTAGCTTCTACGCGCAGGGGTATTTTATTTGAATCATCACTAATCCATAAGACTAGATCTTCAGGATCTTTAAAGATTCTTCCCACGGCCAATTCTGGTGCCCATTTGGTGGAAGACAATTGGCCAAATTTTGTTTTGATAGTATCTTTTCCTAAGTAGCGAAGGTTTGAGTTCATAAACTGATCGTCTAAGTATACCTGCAAAGAAATAACACTATCTACTCTCATTTCTTTCTGGTTTTGTGCTCTCAAATAGTAAAATATAGAAAGAATATCCTGTGTATTTTGAACAAGAGAAATCGTATCTCGAGTTGATTCAGCTTGGTTTTTATCATAATTAAAAAATA
>MDTF01003777.1_pt1 | contig 12813 bp, 13 predicted proteins | sample 811191 | NCBI WGS metagenome assembly MDTF01 (sample SAMN05326649, study PRJNA326480) | marine metagenome | isolation source: seawater | place: Southern Ocean | collected 2011
GGAATAGCTCCAGATCCTAAAGTTGCTAAATGGCAAAGAAGAATAGATCCAGTTTGGGGAAAGATTGCTGGCGGCTGTCATTTGAATAGGAATATTCCAGAACTGATTACCTCTGCTGGTTTTAAAATAGAAGATATGGAGCAAATGTACTTACCAAGTACACCTAGCTTTGCAGGTTATAACTATTGGGGAACTGCTCGTATTAATTAAAATTACTTTTAATATTGGCTATTAATAAACTGGTAGTTACTTAGATACCAACTTTGAGAGTTACTAATATAATTCATCTGACTATAATCTAATTGTGTATGTTTCTCTTTGTTAAAAAATCAATAGGTCCCTTAATGGCCCTGGCTGAATAGATTTCAATATGAGGTATCTTGATATCCATATTGCTCAATATAAAAAGATTTAATTCAATTGCAGCTTGATTTATTCTTGATACATACTGTTCTATTTGAAGAGCATTAAACTCTAATTCACAGTCTTGTGTATCTAAGCTTTCAATAAAGCCTCTATAAACCTCTTCATGAGTAGCAAAAAATTCTCGCCATAATTCAACATAGCCTTTATTCATAGAAATATAGTTTAAAAGGCTACTCTTGCAAACTGTCTCTTTATGTTGATAAGTACTTATTAAAAATTCACTTATTAGTGAGTCTTGATAAGTATTATTATTGATAACTTGATTAAGTAATGTCCTTGCACTTATTAACTCTATGACTATATCTTCAATTAATTGCTCATTTTTTTCTACATTGTTAAATTCAAATTGGGCATTAAATTTTGCCATTGCACGTTCAGCAATTGCATAGTATTTCATTGCCTCTATTAAAGAATATTCAATACTTTCAGGTATTAAGTACTGCTTGTATTGATCGGTAAAATCATCAAATTTATCTTGCATAGAAAGATATCGAAGCTCCTCGCTTTCAGAGTCTAGCTTAGTTGAAAAAATCTTATCTATTCTTAAATCAATTAAGGTCAGTTCTGTAAAATTTCTTTGAGTTAGTAAGCATTTTTTCCGATCACCCTCAATGAATTGAGCAATATCATCCGCCTCATACATAAGGTTAGAAGCTAGGTTATATTGCTTAATCATTCTTTCGTATTCATATTCGTTGAAAGATCCTTGATAGGAAGTAGCGTAATGATATAAATCTGATGCGATCCAGTAAACTAAGTTATATTTAGAGGCTACTTCAAGGTAATTTCGATCTAGATCAATGTTGGTATTATAAAATTTTAATGTCATCTACTAATCTAACTTTAATTGAAAATCTTCAATTGATTTTATATTTCCGTTGCTAAGAGCATCAAGATCGCCAAATATTTCAACTAAATTAGTTTGAGATTTATCAATTTGCTTTCTTCTTACACGCCAAGTTTTTCTTAAAGCTTTTTCTTCTCTTTCTAAATCATCAAGCTGAGCAGCAATAGTTTCTGTCACAACTCTGAATCTTCCAATAAACTCATCTCCAGTAATGTAATCATATACATCCCCTTCAAGAGAAGCTTTTCCTGCTTTTACTATTTTAGCCTTATGGACTGAATGGATCTCTTTAGAACAGGCAGCTGCAACAAAAAGAACAAATCTAGGTGATGTTATCCAAATACCATCTTTAAAAATAATATCGTTACAGTAATCTGGTAGCACTTCAGTTACTAAGATGCCAATGGTTGCTCCTTTTTTTCTAATATCGTCTTTAAATTTGGATATCCAGCCCTCAGACCAATGCTTGGTTTTTTTAGATTCATAATAAATTGATCCGGCAACTTTGCCCGTTCTGGTACATACACTTTGAAAGATATCAGCTCCCTGTTGACCTTTTTTAATTTCTTCAAAACTATCAAATTCAAAATTAGTTTGCAGCCTTTCTAGCAATAAAAGTTCTGCGGCCTCTCCAACGAGCTCTTGAGAGCTCTTTGCATGATTCAATTTTGCTCTTGCGTCCTCAGCCTCTTTTCTGAGTCTTTGAACTTCTAAATCTCTTTCTCTTATAGCACTTTCACTTTCTAATCTAAGACTATTCTTAAGCTCTTTTATTTCTAATTCGGCATCTTTTTGTTGCGCATCTAAGACTTTGATATTTTTCTTCTCAAGTTCAGCTTCTTTTTGTTTAAAGAGCTCTCTGCTATCTTTTTCAGCAGCTATGGTTGCATCTTTAATCTCATCTTTTAACTGCAAGTTCTTTCTCTCAAGATTCAACTCATGCTCTTTTAAAGAATTATTCCTTTCCTCTAATAGCTGAACTTTATTTTTAAAGTTTTCCTCTATTGTTACTTCTTTAGATTTTATTGACTCTTCATGTACTCGCTGCATTTCTTTTATCTCTTTTTGATGTTTAGTTTGAGTTACTTGATCATGTTTTTGTATTTCGTGATTAAGAATTTCATCTCTTAAAGATTGATCCAAATTAATATTACTGCCGCATTCTTTACATTTAATATCCATTAATTAAATTTCCTATTTATTGGGCTTAATAAAAAGCAAGCCCTGTTATTGTTAGTAAAATAAATCCAAGTATTAGATATATGTGATCCCAAAAGTACAACAATATTCCCAGACTTGCTATAGATGACAATGCTATTGGCATTGAATACTTATCTAGTTTCTCTAGTTGCTCAGCTGTAAACTCTGTAAAATCAGATGTCTGATCTTGAATTAACTTTCTTGTTTTATATATGTTTATTCCAATAGCAGAAAGCGCTAATCCAGAACTCATTCCTGTAATAAATTCTCTTCTATTCATTTTAAATACCTCTATAAATTGATGTCATAACTATGCAACAGCATCTTTGTTAATAATTTCTTTAAGCTCTTCCATACTTAGCCATGGGTGACATCTGTGTATCATTCGATGACAACTACTGCAAAGAACTGCTAAATCTTCTAGTTTAGTTATGTCATCTGACTTGTATTCTGAAATTGGTTTTTTATGATGAACCTCAATGTAATTATGTCCACGAGGACCATATGTTTTAGAGTAATCAAAATTGCATGTCTCGCATCTTAGGGCTCCTGTGAAAGCCAATACTTGGCTTTTCTTAGCTTTTATAATCTTATAATCTCTTTCTCTAAAGAAATGTTCTCTAATTAATGTATTGCCTTCTTTAGATTGATCAATAATATCTAAATTCAAAGGAGTCGAGTTTATATATTGGGAATCTAAAAAGAATTCGATAACATTACATAACTCTTCGGTTGAATTATTAAATATAGCTTTCTCTTTATTAGAAGTTATTAAGTAATTCAGCATATTTTTGATGCTAATTTTTGATTTACTTTTTGTAGGTATATAGAAAGATAAAAAATTATTAAGTTTATTAATTTTATCGGCTAGCCTATCTACAGATTTATCTATATCTTTAGTATCAATCTCTCTAAATAGAAGAGTTACTTCTTCATTTCTCCATTCCTCGTCTGATAAGAAGCTTGGGTGACTAGTGGTATGACTTGATGAATTTGGAAGGAGATAACCAATATCCATTTGGACGGGATCACTAGCACCCTGAGGACTGCTTAGGCCCTGGAGGTATTTCCCGTTAAAATTACTGCGCTCTTTATGCATCTTTAAAGTTCTTTTCCATCTTTAAACGATCTTTCTTACTTATGTTCTTTGCGACATCTGGCCTAATCTGCTTAATAAAAGCTTTTATAGTTTGATTGTTCAACGAAGGCATATCATTACTAATAACCCAGTTTGAATTATCAGGTATGGCTGTTCCATTCTTGTAGGCCAAGTTTGTTGTTGCTGATCTTATTGTTACGGAATTTGGTGTATACATAACCACATCTCTCCATACTCTCTGGGTATTTTCATTAATGCTTTTAAAGGGCATCTCAAGTAAGTCATTATTATATTTCTGATAAATTGAGTCCTGAAAAGCAAAATATGCATGCGGATAATTGAATTGATATCTCTCATGAGGGAGAGTAAATGTATTCAAGTAACTTAGTTTCTCATCTTTGCTTAGCTGGTCAGAAATAATAATTTCCTTATGCGGGTAACCAAATCTCTTTTCATTGTTGTGATAATCAAATTGATTTGAAAGAAATGCTCTTTCTATTATATCTTCAAATTCATCTCTGTTAATCCACCAAGCCTCTCTAAGACTTGTTAGTTTTTTAGTGCCTTTTTGGTCATTAGCACTTGAGTAAGTTTCATTAATAGCAATATCTTTATCAATAACGTCTAGCAGGGCTCTTGACTGTTCATTATCGTGGGATTTGACTTGATCTCGCCATGTTAAAAGTGTGGATGGGCTCGGCTGTTCGTAATACCATCTTCTTGTATAAGGTTTCCCACTTTCTCTATAACCTCTTGCAGAAATGTTATGGCTTATAAACTCATGTTCGCTGACAACACCTATAGAGTTTATAGCAACAGGTATCTCTTTGTATCCCAATATTCTTGCTGCCTCAAGCCTTCTATCACCATCAAGTACTTTATATAGAAACTCACCATTTGATTTAGTCTCAATGCTCGCATTAGAATATACATGGATAGGCTCTTTAATTCCAAACTCTGAAATATTCTTCATTAACACTTTAATTGATTCGGGGCTATCTTCGTCGAAACCTAATCCGCCATCTTTGAGCTTTGATGGAGTTATCAGATTGATTGGGACTGTTTCGTATTTACTATTAGTTGCTTTCCTTACATTGGATGCAATCATTTTAGGAATTCTATTTCTAGAAGTTGCAATAGTGGCAGTCGCTGAAATTGTCTTTTGTATTACGGCATTATCTTGAATATTTTTTAATGACTTAAAGGGCAGTAATTCAAGGCTCTCATCAGAAAAATTTGATAGTCCTAACCTAGACTCATTAGCGGATATCGTTCTTCTATAGAGATCATTTCCTGAAAAATGGCCCTGCAATCTTTCAGCCCTATCTCTTCTTTGTATTGCTGATACCTGTTTTAATGACCACTTGCCATCTGTATCAGAAGTATCAAAACTGTCATCAACTGCTTTCTTTAGAGTTGCCTCGTGCTCCTCTTGTGTAGCATCTAGATTTTCTAGCTTGGTATTAATTTCGTCGGATTTTTCATAATCCAATTTTCTTGAAGATAGTGCCAGCGTCTTATTTAGCTTTTCAATATTACCAGCCATACTTCCATCAGAAATAGCCATGATCCAAAGCTCTTTATATGTTTGGCCTGCACTAATCAGCTCATCTATATTGCCCTGAGTAGGTTTTTTTGTATATTGAACAAAACTAGCCTCAAATAGAACTAAGGCTTCTTTAAGAGCCGTTTGTGTATTTTTAGTATCTTCAGACATTTTTACTCCTTTTAAATTAATGAACACTGTTTACGATGTTAGCATCTGTTTCTTTCTTGTGGCTTGTATACTCTTCTAATAAAGAATCTAATAATTCCGTCAAGTTACTTCTTGTTTCTAATCTCATATTGGCTGTCATATTTTCCGGCCCATCTATAGTTTCTCCTCTGTCATTGGCGTCCTTAATAGCAAGCACATGACTCAAATACACAATAGCTGGAGCGAGAACATGCGATGGATAGTGAGATATAGTCATAACAGTATTGGCTATGGACTCACTCTCTCTTGCGTTCACTATTATTTCTTGGCCTACCTTTTTTAATGTACACATATTACTTCTTCCTCTTCAGAGGTATTAATACTTGAGGCATTTGCACCATAAAAGTAAACTACCTTTAAATTGCTGTCTTGGTCGAAGCAAACTTCAACAAGTTCATAATCATCATCATAACTAGGTACAGCCATCTCCAGCCTCCCCAATCTATATCTATTTTCTTCTGCTAACATATTTATTCCTTTAAAATTAAGCTTTATTGCCTATAACTTCTATATTGGGACAATTCTAAGAAAAACAAGTATTTTTTAAGAATTTGTCACTTTTTGTCAGTTAAGTCAGACTAATGTAGCATAATTTGAAATATAATCAATGTATTTTAGAGAATTTGTCACTTATCTTGATGAAATATTTGATTTTTTTAGCCCAAAAATATAAATGAACTAAATAGGTCTATGAAATTGATTTATTGATATTTGCCGACTAGATTAGATTTATTATTCTACTCTCAGCTCTATATGGCTTAATTATTGATAAAACTCTAATATTTTGAATACTTTCATGCACAACCCCATTAACCTTGACTTGTTCGTAACAAATAATTTGTATTTGGTAGTTTGATTCGTTAATAGCAACTTCCGTGTCGCCTATAAATGTTGTTTTAGTATTAGGGCCCTGCTGAACGTAATGTAAATTATATTCATTGGTTTTATTGTCTATCGAAACACCTCTTTTGGATGGTCCGCCATTTTGACCAGGATGATTAATAAGGACTATGTCACATTTTTCTGACGTATTATTTTTCATATGATCAATCATTAACTTTAAATTCTCGTCGTTATCAGATATGAAATCTATTAATGGAGTAATAAAGTTGGCTAGCACTTTATTCATATCCTGATTTTCTGCAACTCTGTATACATTTATATATTTCTGATTGCCTGTGTACTCTTTAAATAAGTCTTTATAAGCATCATTTGAAATCTTTGACATATCATTACTTGTTTCTAAGTTGTCAACATAGTTATTAACAATATAATGAAAATCATGATTTTGATGGAGGTTGAAACCTTGTTTTAAGAAAGGTGAAAAATTACTCGATGCCCAAGTAAAATTATTTTTACTTTCCTCTCTCTTCATTTTTAAGTTTGATGTTGGGTGATCAAGTTCATTTGGAAGTTCTAATTTAAGAGAAGTCTCCGAGAGTTTTGTTCCATCATTTATACATGCATCAAGACCATCCCATACACTTTTCTCAAAAATATCATACGCCTTATAGGCTTCTATAGAGTTTTCTTTTAAGAATATTCTAATAAGATCTTTATATCCTACATGGTACCCAAAAAATCTACCTAATTGCTCAATAGTATCTGCAGTTATTTTTTTTGCCTGGCGCGGCATCCATGTTGTAATAAGTCCACTTACAACATAGCCTCTACTTAGACCATGCCCGCCAATTACAATCCACAATCGACTGTCTTCCCAAGTAATTTCCGGTATTTGTATATTACCCCATTCTTTATCTGCGTTTACAACAACAGTTCTGATCTTATCATTACCTATTAATGCATTTATTCTTCTTAGCAGGGTTGGGAAATCAATTTGGTCATTTTCTTCTTCACAAAATAACTCATCATAAATATATTTAAATGAAATAGTGCTTATATCTGCATTACCGTTTTCTTCATCTTGATCGAATTGATCTTTTAATTTTTCTAGATAACTTTTTACTATCGCGCTATCTTTTCTATGTATATCAACCTTTAAATCCCCATGAACCACCATGGAAGTATGATCTCTTTTAAGATCTCTTCCAAAAAATAGGATACTTGAAACTATGTAATAGCGTATTGCTTCACAAAGACTATCGATTCTATCTTGTTCAACGTCTTCTCCATTAATATCCACACCAATATCTATCTCTTTAATAAATTTTGTATTATTTAATTGGTCTTTATAGATACTATTTAGCCTAGTACCAAAAAACTCAACATTGCCATCATATCCAATTCCAGGATTCAGTGTGCATATGAAATCAGGGTTCAAAAAATTATCTTTTTCAGCATACGCAATAGCCTGAGAGGTGGCCGTATAACCAACATAACTAACTATTGGACATGATTCATACAGACTTTTAAGCTCTATATGAGTCTTGGTAGCTTCTTTGTCTTTACGACTAGCATCTGGTGAAAAACTATCCACCTCATCATCAACAATTAAAATAGGAAGTGGTCCACGAGTATCACCATTTAGATTATTATGATATTCAGAAAGATAGTTGGAAAGATGTTTTATAACAGCATGATTCTTTAAAAGATAAAAATAAACTACGGTTTCTTCCTGCTCAGGAAGGAAATCTAAATCTGGATTAGTATTCTCAAATAAAATTTGCTCCAATCCTTCTGTTGAAGGTTTTATATTTTCACCTGTTACTACATTTATAGCTCTCCAATAATTGTCATTATCATCTGAGCAAAGAATCTCTCTAACTGCTGAAGCATTATCGTTTTTTAGATTTGTTGTTGTTCCTAAAAGGTGAATAATAATTTTGTACCCATTATCTGCAGCTAAAGAAGTAAGGTAAGTAAAAGATGTTGTTTTTCCACTTTGAACTTTACCCACAACTAATCCCACTTTACGAGACCCAGTCATAGCATTTCTAGGTACACAGCAGGACAATATTTCTTTTGCTTTATCTTCTTGATATTTAAGCACTAACTCAGTCATGCCCTTAGCATTTGCTTGAGTTACTTTTTCTGTATTACTTCTTCCAAGCGGCTCCCAAATTGAAAATCCATTTTCATTCATTGCTTTAAATTTCCAGTTACACGATTAATAGTTTCATTTATATATCTTTTATAAGTTCCTGGAAACTCGCCTTGTGTGGAAGAAGTAAAAGTTAATTTTCTTTCTGCAATAGCCATATAAGCTAATAATCTATATATTTCAGGCGAGATTTCAGTATAAATATCTCCAGGAGTACCTAGCCTAAATATATTTCTTGAGTGTTGATGACTTAGGTTGACTTTGATAGTTATTATTTGAGGCCATTCATGCTTGTCTGACTCAAAACTGGTTGTAAACCAGCTACTTTTAGGCAATTCAGTTTCAACAGGCTTTATTATAATATTCCATGACTCATTTTTATTATTAATGGGAAATTCTATACTCTGATAGGTCTTATTTTCTTTAATATCTTTATCTTTAGTGTTGAGTTCTGAGATTTCAGGCATTTGAATATGGCTATGCTCGGACTCTAGTACTGCTTCTGTATGTTTGCTAGCACTCTTAATCATAGGAGTTATGTTTTTAGCTTTTTCTGTTTCAATTATTTTTTTATTTACTTCTTTTTTTATTTTTTTCCATTCTGATAGCTGATACCAAAAATCTTTATCGTTGCCCCTAGAATCTTTTTTAATTAAATTAGACAGGTATTGTAAAAATGCATCTTTCGATTCTGTAGCATTTTCCATGTCTGGACTATTCCAAAGAATTTTTGTTTTATGATTGTCAACTTGAAAATTTATAAATTCCAATTCACCGAATAGTCTTGAGTATTGATTAGATTTTGCATGCTCAAATATATTATGTTTTGATTCTGATCCTGGTTTCCATGATCGGATTCCTCCTTCTATCACTCTTCCTCTTCTAATAAGAGAAAATCCTGCATCTTTTGCTGAAGGTGTTTCTAATAAGCCCACATAACCCTTAACCGCTCGATTACTTCCATCTTTATATTGGTAATCAACTATCTCGCTCCAGTATTTCTTTTTCTTGTTTGACCAATTAGGATCATTTGGATCTTTTGCAGACTGCATGAAGAGAATTGCTGGCTCTTTCCAAAAGAGACGTGTTCCATCAATGATAATCTCTATTTTGTCGTCACCAAGCCAATTCCTAAACATAGATGATAAATGAGATCTTATATTTTTAAGATCTTTACTTGAGGGAAAATGAGAAGATGCGAAAAGAGTAATTTCTGTATAGTGTTCTGTTTTTTTACAGACCTCAGATTTAAATTTTATTTGAGTTCCTTTTTTTTCAATCTCATCAAGGTCGAATATTACCGTTTTTTGATATTTTTCATTTATGGGCTTAGTTCTTACAATCCACTTATCACCAAACCAAAAAGAACTTACCTTCATTCCGGCTCCAAATTCATTTAATGAAGTTGCGTCATCTGGGATATGGCCAGTTTTAAAAGCCCTATTAAAATCCTCCTCGCCAATACCACATGCGTTATCAAAGATACTGATGGATTTTTTAGAATGATCTAAGGAAATATTGATTTCTAGTTTGAAGTCATCAGGAAGTATTTTTTTATTTTTTAACCAACTTGCAATGGAATTGTCAACAAGTTCTCCAAGACTAGATTCAAAGGATAAAGGTAGCGATTTAAAGTACCTAAATACTCCTGCTCCAGCCTCAATATCAATTATATTTTTATTCATTGGGTCCTTTAGTATGTCCAAATAAAATTATTTCAAGTTTTAATATAATAAAGTTTTAAGGTTTCATCAATATTATTTAGAAAGTATCCATGTTTTTTAGCAACACTAGACCTAATCTTTTTTATTTTGCAATGCTGTTAGTTCCATATTAGTAAGAGCTCTGTCGTCTTTATCATCGTTCTCTAAAGAAAATACTTTTAAAGGTTTTTTAGATTTGCTAGATTTTTCACTCTTTTTAAGAAAATCTTTAAATTCATCAAGGTAATACTGGGGAACCGGTGGATCGTTTGTTATAAAGTCACTAGCATCTTTTTTAGACAACTTAGTGCCAATTCTTTCATGATAATAATAAATGGCACCGTTGAAGCGGTTAGCAATTTCCTTGTACTCATAATCAGGAAACATAGACTCACATTGTTTTGCAAAATTATGGGCAATCCTCCAACCTTGTTTGAAAGAGGCATCTCCCTCTAAGTCATATGTTTTATTTTTTGACATAATCAATACTATCAAAAAAAAATTGTTAAGACTATGTATTAATATTTAATTCCGATATCTAGATAATAAACTGTCTTTATGACTTCTTCATGTTCATCAAATCCATTTCTGGGAGTGCCCACAGAACCATCAAATACCCAATTTTTATTGTGTTTATTCTTAGCAATAGATTTAGCACGAGCACTTTCAGATTTACTGCTTTGATTTGTCCAAACTCTTCTGATGCAAAGATAGGAATCATCTTTATATTTTTTAAAATATTCATCAAATGAGTAAATAGAAATAGTTCCTAGTACAGGGTTTTTGGGAGCAGTAACAATAAACTCGGCTTTAAAGTCTGATTCAGAGTGCTGGTTTCCATTCATCATTAGGTGATGTAAAAATTTTTTATATTCATTCTCAGTAAAGATATTAGCCCATGGATAGTCTCTGCTGATTAATTTACCATTATGGAAGTCCTTAACAGCCTTATCCAGAAGCTCTAACTTTATTTCAACAGCTTTGAATCCAAGATATTTAAAAAAATCTTTAGCCCACTTTCTTTGAAATTTATTAAATGCCTTTGAGCCACCAGTTTGTTTTAATGAAATGCCTTTTCCGTTAATAAAAATATCAGCTTTTTTTTGACTTGAGCTTTCTTTTACAAGGCTCGAAACGTCCTCGTCGGAGTGTATTTCAACTAAACCATTTTTAGATGGATTCTCAATTTTTTTAATTGTTTTTAAATGCTTTAGATTTAGCTTATTTCTGTTTTTTAAAAGGAATAAGATTAAGCTTTTTTCATTTCCTGGCATATAGATACTCTACCATGATGCTATCAAAATTTTTATTTATGCTTAAGTAGAGATCCTTTTTTATTAAACTTTATCGGCATATTGCTCATTCTTCTAAGATCTTTCTTTATCTTCTTTGCTAATTTGGATGCAAAATCAACCGCTACAGCATTTCCAATCATTTTATAGCCATCTGCAACATTCTTATATTTAAAGATATGAGAATCTGGAAAGGTTTGGATTCTTGCACATTCTCTTACTGTTAATCTTCTGTACAGGTCTTCTTTATCTTTAGCAAATCTTCGTAAATCTTTTTTTACAAGTTCAAATTTAGGAGCTTGAGGATGACATGGCGCATGTCTCCCCCCAGCTTGAATCGTGAAAGATGGTTCATCCCAGCTCCTTATTCTATTTCGTGACATATACATAGTAGAAAACCCACCAATCATATACTCATGATTAGGAATTTTTAATTTTGGATTTGGTCTATTATTTTCAAGTGCCGGAGTAGCATTTTTTCTTAAATCATATATAACATCTTTAAGATTTGGTTTATATTCCTCAGGCTCTGGTGGCATGAAATGTTCTTCATAACTTACAGGATAGCCAACAATTATTACTCTTTTTCTATTTTGAGGTACACCATAATCGTTAGCATCTAGCAGCCAATAGGAAACGTTATAACCAAGTTCTAGAAAATTTTCAAAGATATTATCAAGAGCCTCAGAGTGCCTACTAAATAATATACCAGCAACATTTTCTGCAAGAAAAAATTTAGGTCTTTTTTCTTTTATAAACTTTATGTAATCATAAAATAGCTTACCTCTATCGTCATCAATACCTCTTAGCGCTCCTGCTTCGCTCCAACTCTGACATGGAGGACCACCAATAATTCCATCACAGTCCGGAGCATCTGCAGGATCAATATCAACGATGCTTCTTTTATCTAATGTGGTATTTGGAAAATTATTTTCAAATGTAGCCCATATATCTTTATCGTATTCATTAGCCCAAGATATTTTAAACCCTTCATTTTCAAAGCCTTTGTCGAGTCCTCCTGTTCCGCTAAATAAACTTACTATTTTCATTTGTATTAAGTATTAAAAATTTTTTTATTAGATTATATATATTTTCTCTGGTTTGCTTAAATGAATTTGCTAATTCTTTTTTATTTAGTATTTTATTAACTGGATCTGTATTAATCCAATGAAGTATTTCTGCATTGCTATTTATAATAGGACAAATCTCTTCTGCACAAAGAGTAATTGCATAATCTAAGTTATCTAAAAAATCTTTATCCAGATCATCAATAGACTTTGAATATTGATCACGAATATCAATACCTATTTCATCCATAGCTAGGATTGCGTGGGAATGAACCTCTCCCAACGGAATTGAGCCTGCACTTTCTATGTTATGTTCACTTCCAAGCATTGATTTTGCTAGCCCTTCTGCTATTTGGCTTCTTGCTGAGTTAGCAACGCATAAAAAGAGAATATTCATAAATTAAAATTGAGCATTAGTTTAA
>MDTF01000872.1_pt1 | contig 12809 bp, 14 predicted proteins | sample 811191 | NCBI WGS metagenome assembly MDTF01 (sample SAMN05326649, study PRJNA326480) | marine metagenome | isolation source: seawater | place: Southern Ocean | collected 2011
GGCTGAAGTATTAAAAATGGGTATTGAGGTTGGTGATGTAATCACTTACGAAGATGAGTTTACTATTTTAAATAACAAATGGTTTGTAGGAAGAGCTCTTGATAATAGAATCGGTGGTTTTGTTATTGCTGAAGTAGCCAAAATGCTTAAAAAAAATAAGGTGAAATTACCTTTTGCTTTATATATTGTAAATTCTGTTCAAGAAGAGGTTGGTTTGAGAGGAGCTCAAATGATTACGGATACGATAAGACCAGATGTAGCAATTATAACCGATGTTTGCCACGACACAGGAACACCAATGATTGATAAGATTGTTCAAGGTGATATTAAAGGCGGCGCAGGTCCCTGCTTAACAACTGGTCCTGCTGTACAAAACAACTTACTTAAATTGATTAAGGATACAGCAAAAGACAAAAAGATACCTTATCAAAACGCTGCTGCCTCAAGAGCTACTGGTACAGATACAGATGCTTTCGCATACAGCAATGGAGGTGTAGCTTCTGCATTAATTTCATTGCCATTAAGGTATATGCACACTACAGTTGAAAGTGCGCACAAAGAAGATGTAGAAAATGTGATTAGATTAATATATGAATCACTTCAAAACATTAAAAACAATCACGATTTTAGATATTTTAAATAACATAAAAAATGGGCTAAAAGAATATTCTTTTAGCCCATTTTTTTATTTATATAAATAATTCACTTAGAATTATAGTCATCCAACTATTTAGTTCATTTTCTTGTGGTAATTCTGAGCTAACTGCACCATAAACTTCCCGATTTTATCAATCGAATGTTGAGTTTGAGAGCTAATCTCTTTCTTTGAAATTTTTAACATCCACATTCCATACAAACCATTGAAACAAGCCTCAATTTCATTTTTAACTTCTTTTTGTTTCATCATTAAATCAGAAATATCTCCTCTAGAGTTATTATATAAAATACTGTATTTCTGATCTTCAAAAGTTTTTAATAAAGTAGTATGAAGTAACGACAATTCTGCAACCGTTTCCATAATCTGAGAACGATGACCACTTTGCTCCAAACCTTGAAGATTCATTTCCTGAATTAAGTTTAAGTACCAATCTTTCGCCAAAGCTTTCTCATTTTCATTTACACCTAAATGATTTAGAACTGTTTGCTCAATTTTAGCAATATCAAATTTACAAGCTCTAATTATATTTTCAACCTGCCACATATAAAGAACGTATTCAACTACATTCGTTTTCTTCTTTTCAAGTGCTATATACATTATTTAACAGCTTTAGAGTTAATTAACTTAATCATCACTTGAGTAATATCATTTTTCTGATTCAATGCATAAACTGTATTAAGCTCTCTTTTCTCAATTAAAATATAATCAAGTTCCATTTTTTCATTAATCTTCTCCAATCCTTTACCGATAATAATATCAAGGCGCTGAGCAAATTTTGCTTCTAACTCCTTAGATGCTTGAAATTCCTTTGCTAAAGTTTTCATCTGCTCTTCAGATTTCATTTGTTCTCGATAAACTTCTTCTTGCATACGTTGAGCTCCCATTTGGGTGAGTAACCCTTTTGTTTTCAATTCTTCAACCTCCACTTGCTTTCTTTCTATAAGTTTTTGAAGACTCTGCTTTATTTTTATTTCCCTAGCCCCAATATCTTTTTGAATTCGAACAATTCTGTCCTGGCTCACTTTCAATGTAGGACACATAAACACTACTTTTTCAATACTTAAATATCCGATTTTAGAGTATTCTGCAACATTTAAAGAATCTAACAATGTTGAATCTCCTGTTACAAATGCAGCTGATGAATCAATTAATATTGAGTCATTTACTGTTGAATCATTAACTAATAATAAATCTGAAGGATTATCACTATTCGCAACTGAAGTAAAATGTAGAATATATAGAACAATTAGTCCTACAGAAAGCGCTATTAAGGCTAAATTATTTTTCATTACACGTATATTTTGCGTGCAAATATAATCCAATAAAAGGTATTAAAACACCATTTCTACAACTTCCTCTACTTTATTTTCACTATTGTCTTTATCAATAAAATTAATCTTCAATCTAGCCATATAATCTAAACTAAGACCGATTGATCTTACTAAACTATCGTTAGGGTAACATACCCAATCAATTATTAAATTAGTACCACAATTTGTTTGTAAATCCTTTAATCTTAATAGGAAAAAAAGTAAACCTCTTTTAGAGGTTCTGCAAAGAATCTTAAAATCAAAAACACATTTAAGTCTTACTGGTTTCCCTAATTCAATATCATCGATAAATTTTGTAATAGTAGGGTAATAAGAGTTAGTTTTTTCAATGCTAGATGCTCCCATTACAGAGAGTGTCAAATTTTCAACATCGAATAAAAATTCGGGCGTCATTTCCGTAGATTCTAAATGTAAAGATTTCATAACACTCTGTTTGTTTTGTGTAATTTGAGGAATATTTTTGACGTTATAAAGCGAAAATATACTAAGAGCCTTTTACAAGCTACGAACACGTTTTTTTTGTCGCTAAAAAATTAAGCCCATCAAATAACCGATCGCTACATAGCGACTCATTTTCCCTAAAAACATTGTTATAAACGTAATTACTGGAGAAACTCTAAACACACCTAGGCCTATTGCAATAACATCACCTATAATAGGCAACCAACAAAGCCAGCCCATCCAAGCACCATATTTCTGAACAACAAGTTTAAATTCTTCTACTCTAGATTTCTTTACCCTAAAATACTTCTCAATCCAATCCCATTTAGCAAGCCAACCAAACCAATAGGTTAAAACACCACCTAACCAATTTCCAAAGGTTGCAATTATTAAAATCAGCACATAATCATAATGCTTAATATCGTATAGGAATAATGCTTCTGAACTAAAAGGAACTAAAGTTGCAGCTAAAAAACAAGAAATAAATAGTACGAAGTAAACCACGTTATAATGTCATTAATTCCTTAAATCTAGATGTTTGACGTCTAGAAATCTCTAATTTCTCTCCAGATTTCAATGTAACTCTTAAGCCACCATTAAACCACGCCTCTACTTTGTCGATCCAATTTAAATTAATAATATATTTTCTGGAAATCCTGAAAAACTCCTGCTCGCTTAATCTTTTTTCCAAGTTATTCAAAGATTTCAAAATCATTGGTCTACTAGAATCAAAATACAATCTAACATAATTACCCTCAGATTCAAACATTCTTACTTTTTCCAATTTAACAAACCAGCACTTTTCCCCATCTTTAATAAAGATCTGAGATTCAAGTGAAAGTTTATCTTCTTTGATCCTTTCATTAGTTTCTACTAAGACCTTTCCAATCGCTTTTTCTAATCGATTTAATTCTATTGGTTTCAGAACATAATCTAATGCGTTTACTTCAAAAGCTTTTAGCGCGTATTCATCGTAAGCAGTTATGAAAATAACATTTGGCACAACATGCAGATGTTCCAAAACTTCAAAACCTGTCATTCCTGGCATTTGTATGTCCAAAAACACCAAATCGGGAGAAAGGTCCTCAATCTTCTCAATCGCTTCATTTCCATTTGCTGCTTCTCCAACCACTTCTATTTCTGGAAACTTCTCTAATAAACGCAGTAATTCATTACGCGCTAATCTTTCATCATCAACTATTAAAGCTCTCATATTTTTGGAATTTCAATTATCGTTAAAACATTATTCTGATCTTGATTACTAATTACTAGTTTGGCTTTTCCATTAAAAATAAATCCTAGTCTTTGTCTACTGTTTTCTAGACCAAAACCATTCGTTTCATTTGGACTTAAATGCTTATTAGTTGCGGGACTATACTGGCCAGAATTAACAATGGAAATCACTAAGTTGTCATCAACAACTTTACAATCTATTTTAACTTCCCCTCCTTTTATTAACTGACTCACCCCATGTTTAATTCCATTTTCGACCAAAGTTTGTATCAACATAGGTGGCACTTGAAAGTACAAACTGTCCTCAACGAAATCAATTTTAAATTCAAGCCTTTCTTCTAATCTAATTTTTTCAAGATTCAAATAATCTTCCACCAACTTCAGCTCCTCATCTAAATGAATCAATTGTTTTCTATCAATAGTTAAAGTATGACGTAAAATATTAGAAAGTTGCGTAATTCCCTCCTTCGCTCTATTTGTATCTTCATCTATTAAACTTCGCAAACCATTCATAGAATTAAAAATAAAATGAGGATTCAGTTGAGATTTGAATTTATTGAGTTGGATCTCATTCATTTTACTTTGATGAGTTAAATTTTTAATTTCTTCTTTCTTGAAATTTCTAAAAAAATAAATAACAAAATAAAGAATCCCCCACATAAAATAAATAGAAGCAAATGTTCCGCTTTGTCCAAAAAAATTAGCGGCTGTGAATTTATCAGTTAAAGATGAGTTACCAATTGAACTTAGCAGATACAATAGTGTTATGTGAAAACCACCTATTAAACTACTCAAAATAGCCACTTTATGTAGGATAGTTGTTAAACCTGAAGTATGCCATCCATATAATTTAAATACGAAACGGATAAAATGAGAAAGTAAAATACCTATGAAAAATATCAAAAATGAATAGACTATATCTTCTAACTGTATTCTATTTGAAACCAAATAATTAAAGAGAAAAACACCTAAAGTAAAAGTTCCCCATCCAAATCCTTGCAATCCCCAATACAGCCGTTTCTTTCTGTTAATCATCACAACGAATATACTCAATAATAAATATTGACCGAACACCTTTTACATAAAGGGATGGTTTGTTTTATATTTGGTTAAATAACTTTTTACATGAACTTTTTAGCACACACGTACTTATCTCCAAAAAACGATTTGATTATGCTTGGTAATTTATCTGGAGATTTCGTAAAAGGAAAATATATGAAAGGTCTTCATATAGATATTTCGACTGGTGCTCGCTTGCATAGAGCAATAGATACATATACCGATTCTCACACAGATTTTAAATCTGCGAAAAGAATTATATCACCATATTTCAATCATTACTCAGGTGTTTTAATTGATATGTTTTTTGACCATTTCCTAGCTAAAAACTGGGAAGAACAAGCTCCCGAAGAATTTAACAAGCATATTAATTATGTTTATGAAGTTGGAATTTTAAATTCGAAGATACTGCCAATAAAATTTCAACCTGTTTTACCAATTATGATTCAACATAATTGGTTATCGATGTATGCTAATTATGAAGGCCTCACAAAAATACTGAAGCAAATGACACATAGAATAAAAAATAAAGCTCTGCTCTACGAAAGTGTTGATTTGTTAATTAAAAATGAAGCCGAATTAGAATACTTCTTTAACCGTTTCTGGTTATCAATTACATCAGATTTTGATACTTTTCCCAAAAAAAATATTTATTTAAAAATGTAATAAAATAATATTCACATTCTTTTTGTGGAAAAATTGTTCAGAAACAAATGCTTCCCGACTATTTTCAAGTTTAAATTTGCAGTTCAATTCTACACTATGAAAATAAATTATTTTTTATTTATCATTATTTTTAGTCTTAGTAAAATGATTTTGGGTAATCCAGATCCAGATGTTAACACGAAGAAAAAAAACATAACTCCCCTTATTTGGGATATTACAGATAGTATAAACTATATACCTGCTTATGATCAATATTGTGGATTCGACCAAAAATCTATTTGGGGTTTTAAAGTAGATCAAACTAAAAAAAAGGACACCTCTTATTTCCAATTAGTATACGACTCTTGTGACTTCAGTAGTCCGTGGACAGGAAGGGTTACCTCTTCTTTTGGCTGGAGGAAAAACAGACCACATTACGGAGTTGATATCAAATTACATACAGGAGATAGTGTTAAGTCAGTTTTTTCTGGTATGGTTCGTATCTCAAAATACAGTCGATCTTACGGTAACGTAATTGTTATACGACACGAAAATGGATTAGAAACACTTTACGCACACCTTAGTAAAAGAATAGTAAAAACAGGAGATTTCATTGACACAGGAATGACTTTAGGACTAGGTGGTAATACAGGAAGAAGTTTTGGTAGCCACCTTCACTTCGAAACAAGATACCTTGGAGAACCTATCAATCCGAGAGATGTTTTCAATATAACAGACTCAAGCTTCACAGTACAGAAAAAAAAATTCGAGCTCAGCTCTAAAAGTTTTTCTTTTGTAAAAGAAGTTCGTAAAATCAAGCACCACAGGGTAATAAATGGAGATAGCTTGTGGAGAATATCAAAAAAATATGGAGTGAGTATTAACCAGCTTTGTAAAATCAATAAAATAAATAGAAAAAAATCACTCAAAATAGGTCAAAAAATTAGATATAATTAATAATATTGCTTTTACTGAAACTAATACAAACATTAAGACGTAAACAACATCGTGAATAAAATCTTACTAATCATATTAATAGCGGTGTTAGGAACTACTGCTCAGGCTCAAAAAATCTATACGACCAAAATTAGGAAAATGGGAAAAGGAATTGATGGTGTAACTATCGACTCAACAGCCGCAAAAGAAAAACAAAAAATAGATACCTCTGTGGACTACGATTTAACAGATTTATTCAATTTAAATTTATCAGAATCTGAGCGAGCACAAGCTAAAGCAATAATTGCAGTTTTTACAGATCAAATTAATAAAGACACTTCTAATATTAGTGCTTATATTAACAGAGGATCATACTGGGCTACACTTGGCTTACACGTACAGGCAATCAAAGACTACAATAGAGCGTTATTAATTGATGAAAATCAACCAATTATTTATTACAACAGAGCCCTAAGTAAAGCAAGATTTTTTTATACTTATGATGCTTGTACAGATCTTAAAAAATCAAGGGATTTGGGACTACAGCAAGCTGGGGTTATTCTTTCGCAAAAATGTGGGAGGCATAAGGCTAAATTAGATGCAATTCCTGATTCGGCAAGTGCAGCTAAATAAATTTAATATTTCCCATTACACACTGCCTACCTCAGGATAACGAATTTGCTACATTAATTGATCAATATAGAAGTTACTATTATTTTTACTTCCATAATCACATCACTTTTATGTGCTTAATTTATTTAACAATCATTTTGAGTGGGCGTTATATTCCCTAAAAAAAGCAAATATAGATAGCAGTATTTCTTTATTAACAATTGATTATTAATGCTTTACATTCTTAAATTTCAAGAGACCAATAATTATATCTATTTTTGTAGTATACAAATTTAAAAAACCTTACTTGCGTGTAAGACAATTGAATTTTTACAATTACAAGTTATTAACACTTCGCAAAAGTAAAATACACTTTTTAGCTATGACTGAAGGAATGAAAAGAATTATCAACGAATTAACTGGCGAACAAAAAAAAACAGCCATTGAAAGACTCTATGATGAAAACGCAACAGCTAAAGAGCGAAAAAAACTTCGATTAGCATCGGATTTAAATAATTTAATTTTCTTTTTAAGTAACCCAGGGGTTAAACCAGGAGGTGTTAAAAAAGAAGATTTAGATTTATTTGAACAACTTCAGATTTCCCTAGAAGAAAAAGTATAACAAGACAAACCCTATAATTGACAATTAGATTCTATAAATATTTTTGCAGGTAAAGGAATTCCCATATACAATTCTACAGCGACAATTACACTTTCTATTTCACTAAAAGTTTGCTGATTAAATTTGCCTTTTTTTAACCATAATGATATTTCGGAAAGTGCCATATTATGTTCTTTAGAGTTTCGAATAATCATTTTTTGTAATTTAATATTTAGACGTAAGTTGAAGAATAGAGTTGCTTTATAAAAAGCAATTAATTTAATAACTATAACGTTATATTTCACAACTATATTCTCACCTAAAACACATCAGTAATAGGATAAGAGTAAAAGAATACCGGATATATATTTTAAATAGTGTTTAATATTTTAAAAGCTGGTTTTACTTATAACACTAGTTAAACAAAGTGGCTACGAATTGAAGGAATTGATCTACTATATCCAAATAAGTAACAAATATTAATCTTTTGAATAAAAAATAATAGTTAATAAAACGCAACAGGAATTATTTAATTAAGGGTGAAATAGCCAATGATAATGGTGTGAATTGTATTATACAATATAAAACTAAATCAAATCCCACAGTAAAGACAGCTCTAACCAAGAGACCAGATACTCAACTGAAATCAAACAAATAATTAAATTATTAATACGAATCAGTTTGAGGTTCTTATATTTGTAATATGCTGTTCACACAACAACGAATTATTTTTGCGCTTTGCTTCATTACTGTTTTTATTTTAGCATTGATTTGGGGATATAAAACAGATAAAAATGAGCGAACTGAAGTCTATAAAGGATCGACTAAAGTAATAATAACCGTAGTTATTATCCTAATACTTCTTACATCTCTAACTCGTGTACTTCGTTATTTTTAACCACTTATTTGTTTGCCCAAAATACTTTGGCCACTCACTAAGAGATTACATCTCGTAAATAACTTTCACTCGTAATAATTCTCCTCGATAATAATCGAGTTTTACCATTACTACAACTTACATATTTAGACTTTAAATAAGGGTTTTAAAATTACTCCACTGCGCGATAAACAATAATTTCCCTGAATCTAATTGTTCAGTTATTACAACAATTTCGTTATCACCAAAAAGAACATTTGATCCAAAACAGAATCTAAAGTTCAAAATTACAACTTAATCGAATACAATTTATGATACGTATATTCCTGACTTATATAACTAACTGTTGCGGCTATTCTATATTTAATAAGATAAGGCATTTAGCTTTATATAATAGTTAATTATTTAAACAAAAAAAATCCCAAAACAGTAGTTCTGAGGTTTTAACATTTTATACATTACCGAATCAACCTAAATATTTCATTAACGAAATACTTCTAGACGAATGCTTCAATCTTCTAATAGCCTTCTCTTTTATCTGACGAACTCTTTCCCTTGTCAAACCAAACTTCATTCCTATTTCCTCTAATGTTAAATTGGTTTTTACGGATTTCTCAATTCCAAAATACAGTTTTAAAACATCAGACTCTCTTGGCGTTAATGTTGCTAATGCTGAGGTGATTTCTTGTTTTAAAGACTCATCCATCAAGTCATCATCTGGTCTTCTTGCGTCTTTAGAACCCATTACGTCATACAAAGTTCCTGAATCGGATTCATCACCTAAAGGAGCATCCATTGATACCGCTCTATTATTATTCCTGAGGGACTCTTTAACATCAGAAACAGATATATCTAACGCTTCTGCTATTTCATCAACAGATGGCTCTCTCTCATGCTCCTGTTCAAGTTGAGAAAAAGCTCGGTTAATTTTATTAATATTTCCAATTTTGTTTAATGGTAAACGCACAATCCTAGCTTGTTCAGCCAAAGCTTGCAAAATACTTTGCCTGATCCACCAAACAGCATATGAGATAAACTTAAATCCTCTTGTCTCATCAAACCTCTGGGCTGACTTTATCAACCCCAAGTTCCCTTCATTTATTAAATCTGGCAGAGTTAAACCTTGATTTTGATATTGCTTGGACACCGAAACAACAAACCGTAAATTAGCTTTAGTTAATTTATCTAGTGCTTTTTGATCACCCTCTCTAATTTTTACAGCCAGTTCCACTTCTTGCTCTGGGGTAATTAAAGATTCCTTTCCAATTTCTTGTAGGTATTTATCTAACGAAATTGTATCTCTATTTGTAACCTGCTTGGTGATTTTTAACTGTCTCATTATGTTTTCGAGTAAGTGATTAGCTGCATTTAAATTACGGTATTTAACTTATTAAGTTTCGATATCTACCGAAAACGCCTTGACTTTTAAAAAAATATTTTAAACTAATACAACCTTATTTACACATGAATCGTTAACTTATATATAACCACAGATACAGCAATGAAAAGAACTATATTATTGTTTGGAGCAGGAAGATCAAGTAGTAGTTTGGTTGAATACTTAATTTACAATTCCACTAAAGAGAATTGGCTTATAAGACTAATAACAAATGACTTAAATACAATTAACACAACTTTAAAATCAGCAGAATGTGTATCACTACTAGAGGGAGAAGTAACCGACACTGTTTTTGTAGCTAAAAATGTAAAATTAGCAGATATTGTTATTAGCATGGTTCCGGCACGCTTTCACATGCTTGTTGCTCAACAATGCCTTAACTACGGTAAAAACCTTATAACAGCGTCTTATGTAAGTGATGAAATGAGGGAATTAAATGAAGCCGTTAAAAAGAAGGGATTAATTTTCTTAAACGAATGTGGATTGGATCCTGGATTGGACCACATGAGCGCAATGAAAATTATTCATCAGATTCAAAAAGATGAAGGAAAACTTATTGGATTCGAATCTTTTACCGGTGGTTTAGTTGCTCCTGAAAGTGATGATAATCCTTGGAATTATAAATTCACTTGGAATCCTAGAAATGTAGTATTAGCTGGTCAGGGGGGTGCAGCCATGTTTATTCAAGAAAACACATACAAATATATTCCATACCAAAAACTGTTCAGACGCACAGAATTAATTAAAGTGGATGGATACGGTAAGTTTGAAGGATACGCAAATAGAGATTCCCTAAAATACCGCTCGTTATATGGTTTAGAGAAAATTCCAACACTTTTTAGAGGAACACTCAGAAGACCTGGATTCTGTAAAGCCTGGGATTGTTTAATTAAATTAGGAATGACCGATGACTCTTATATAATTGAAGACTTAAGAGGAATGACCCATCGAGAATTCACCAATCTTTTTCTACGTTTTAATTCAAAAGACAGTATTGAAATCAAATTAAAATCATACTTAGAAATTAGACAAGACGATTTTAAACTTTGGGAACAACTTCAGTTTATAGGATTATTTGAAGAAACTAAAATTAATTTAACGAATGCCTCTCCAGCTCAAGTCCTTCAGAAAATCCTAGAAAAAAAATGGAGTTTATCGCCAGATGACAAAGATATGATTGTAATGTGGCATAAATTCAAATACGAAATTAATGGAGTCACAAAACAGAAACAAGCATCAATGGTCGTAATTGGAGAAGATCAAGAAAAAACAGCTATGGCTATTACTGTAGGACTTCCGATGGGGATAGCAACTAAACTGATATTAAATAAGAAAATTAAGCAAACAGGAGTGCAATTACCATTGGAACCTGCTATATATAATCCTATCCTAGACGAATTAGAAAAAAAATATCAAATCGCATTCAAAGAAAAGGATATCGATTAATCAACTTTTTACATTGCATCACTACCTCTATTTTTCGTGGATTTCCGCTTGCCTTTACTACCTGTTTTTCTACCTATCGAATACCCTAGTCCAACCCATAAAATTTGAGATTCATATTTGTAGGAAACACCTCTAAACCAATTATCAACATCTACATCTATCCAAAATCCTCTTGTTAAAAATACATCTGTATAGCGTAAAGTAAAAAATGCTTTATTATTCCAAAACTTATGTTTCATGGAGACATCAGTTCCATATCTAGGAAGTACAACTCCTACTACAGCAATTCTTTTCGAGTTGTAATCTCCAGTTAAAGTAAAACTTGTTCTTTTTGATGCCACAAAATTAAAGTTGGCCTTTAAATCAAAACCATTATAATTTGCGAGGTAACCATCTCTAAAATTTTCTCCATTAACCCATGTTCTATAGAACGTTCCAGACGAATTTATTGTAAGCCACTTTCTAATTTTAAAAGTGAAAAACAACTCTAAACCTGCAGTTTGATGAAAGTTAAAGTTAATCCATTGAATAGTCGAAAAACCTAAAGAATCTGTAAAACTTAAACGACCCATTCTATCATCTCTAAATTGATAAAAAGATGTACCACTAAAAGTAACTTTAGGTGAAATATTAGTAAATGAAACCTCAGCCAAATGGCTTCTTTCCGGCACTAACTCTGCATTACCGATATATGCACTGAATCTGTTCGATAAACTTGGAATAGGGTTTAATTGCCTTCCTGAAGGACGCTTAATTCGCTTACTATAACTCAAGGACAAAGATCTTAAAGTACTGTAGTTTTTAACAACTGAAAAACTTGGAAAGAAGTTGAACATTTGCTTATTGAATGTGTTTCCAGAAACGGTAGAATTGATATCAGTATATTCTGTTCGCACTCCTACTGAACCTGCAATTTTATTTTTCGAAAAATTTAATAAAACATACCCGCCAAAAACTTCATCTCCATAACTTAGTTTATTACTAACTTCTTTATTTTCTTGAAATTCATCAGAACTTGCAATAAATTCATAAAATTTAAAATCTTCATTAAAAGATCTGAAATTTGTTTTTAAACCTGTTTCTAATTTCAAAACTGTATTCACGGAATCTTTATTCTGTGAATACAAGGGGATTTCTAAATCTAACTGACTAACTAACTGGTCATTATTAAAAAACCTCGTTTGCTTCTCTAAACTGTATTTTTCTGTAAAATATCCTAATTGAGGTGCACTTCCTATTTGATATCTTGAAAAAGCACTTAGCTTTACATCCTTTATTTTTGAAGACAGACCAACCTGTAAGTATCCACTAGATCGAATGCCCTCCTCTTTAGCTAACCTATCAAAATCATCAGAACTTTCTTGGTTATAATTCCAGCTGTAGTTACTTTGCTTGGAACTTAATTTATCCATATGATTTATACTTCCTTCAGTAGTAATAGAAGTGTGTTTAGTTAAATTATAATTTATACTAATCCTCCCTAAATGTGCGGGGCTTTTTTTTGTATTACGAGATTTGGAATCAAACCAAGTGGTACTATCATCAACAATAGTGAAAGATTCACTTAGAGA
>MDTF01017334.1_pt1 | contig 12804 bp, 11 predicted proteins | sample 811191 | NCBI WGS metagenome assembly MDTF01 (sample SAMN05326649, study PRJNA326480) | marine metagenome | isolation source: seawater | place: Southern Ocean | collected 2011
AATATAGTTTATTTTGTTTTTTTTTAAAAAATTATTTATTGAAATAACTTTAATTAGAGTTTTTTTTTTTATTTTAAATCTGTGAAAAAAATACCATTCTTTTAAAATGTTTTTATTTGGCATCAAAAGGCTTGAACAATCAGAATCTTTTGTAATATAAAAAAACCTTTTTTCATTCTTGTTTGATATTATAGATTTACTATTAACAGTCTTTTTAAATTTATTTTTAAAATTTGCATCTTTGCTGGTTCCGTCAACAGATATCAGGATAGAGTTTTGAGCTATATTTTTCCAATTATTAAAGGTAGATCCGGCAGATCCAATATGCATTAAAACAATAGGTCTTTTTTTAAAAATTTTATTATCAGAAATTTTTTTTAATATATTCAATTTTATAATTCTATTAATTAAAATTATATATATACATTAATAATGTTAAAAAAAATAAAATTATTTTTATTGAAATTTAAATCAACAAAAATATGGTACTATTTCTTGCTGTATTTTTTCTTACCTATTTATGATTTTTTTTGGCAGTTTGTATTTAATTTTGAAGGTAAAATTTACTATTTCTTGTGGAAATTAAAAAATAAAGATTCATTTAACCTAAATAATAATGATAAAATTATTATTAATAATAATTTTAATTTTAAAAAAATAGCAAAAGATCTAAATGATTTTGTGAATGAGGATTTTCAAAATAACATTATAAAGGAATTTAAAAAAAACCTAAACCTTGAAAATGTTCAAAATAAATTTGAAGACTACAGAGTTGATCTATTTAAACTGCTGCCAATACCTCTAAAACAACAAATAATTGATTTTGCCCTACATGAAAAAAACATAACCACTTCAGCTAATTACTTAAAAGTCTTTCCAATAATTGGAAAAATTTATTTTTTTTTGAATTTTCCTTCATCAGGAAATAAAGAGAAAAAGGGAGCAATGCTGTGGCATAAAGACGATTTTGGATACAAAAGCTTAGATTTATTTTTAGCAGTTAATAATATTGATGAAAATAATGGACAACTTTATTTTGTAAAGGAAAAAGAGCCCCTAGGTGTATTTTACAAATTAACCAATGTGATTCATAATGCACTGCCAGGTGAAAGAAATAAAATAAATATAGATAGCTTTTCAAAAAATTTTTCTGATGATAAAATAGATTCCCTGCATGGGGAGGCAGGTAATGCAGTTTTTATAGATAGCTTTACCTCTTATCATAGAGGTGGCCATTGTATTTCTAAAAATAGATTAATGTTAAGAATATGCTACCAAACTCCAGATAGCATTGATGTACAAAACAAATTAAATACAAATGGTTTTAGCTTTTTTACTGACATAAAAAAAGAAAACACAAAAAATAAATTTTATAGGTATTTGTTTTTTAAAAGGTATGGTAATTTTTGGAAATTTATACAATTGCCAAATATTTTAATGAAACTGTATAAAGCTCTTCATTATAAAGTCTAAATTTAATTCAGCAATTTTTCAAAACTCAATAAATAAATTTTATTTCCAAAATAACTGGCAGCATTATATGAGAAGTGATCTTTATCAGAATAAAGTAATATATTGTTATAAAAAACAATACAGTTTGGATTGCAGTTTAAAGATGATTTATCAAAAAATTTAACTTTTGCTTTTTTTGATTCGACTATTATTTTTTTATTAATATTTTCTATTTCTAAATTGAAGTTGTGTGCATATTTATTTATTTCATTTCCTCTTTTAAAATAAAGAGTTGGTACGTCATAAAATTTTTGTCCATTACCAACTATAATTATATTTTCATTAAATTCTTTAAAAAATTTAATTAATAGATTAAAATCTGTATTTTTGGGCCATCTTGATGCTAGTATTATTGTATCAGTTTCTTCCAAAATTTTAAAGTTTGTATCTTGTAAAGTAATTTCACAACTATTTCTTTTTTTTAAAATTTTATAATTGAAATAATTTATTATTTTGTCATTCAAATTTTCTGTTTTAAAACAATATAAATAATCAAAATCAATATAATCAAAATCGTATTTATTTTTATAAGGATCAATAGCGTTTAATGCTATATAAAAATCAAATGCATGACTATTTCCAATTAACATAATTTTTTTTGTATTAATTTTATTTTTAAAATAATTTTTTTCATTTTTTTGCCTCATGGATATTCGCTCCTCTTCATTATATCGTAGCTCAGAGGCCTCTGTTACAGAATTTATTATTTCATTTTTATAAAAAATACTTTCTTTAAAGATATTTTTTTCATTTTTTGATATAATTTGAAGTGAAACTATACATATAAACGTAAGTGCAAATAGACCTAAAAGCAATTTATCAAAATTAAGCCTTTTATTATTTTGGTTATATCTAAAAGGTTGTTCAAAATACTTAAATAAATAATTTGAAATAATTAAAATAAATAATAATAAAAATATTTTATCAAAAAAAATAACATTACCAATTTTTTCATAGTTATAAAATATCAAAAAAGGCCAATGAACCATGTAAATAGTGTAGCTTCTTGAACCTAAAAATTTTATGAAATTAAATTTTATAAATTTACCAAATTTTGTAATAGAAAATTTAGAATATATAATAAATGCAGCACCAAGACAGGGTAATAATGCGTATATACCTGGAAAATTATATGATCCATTAAAGTAAAAAATAGAAAATACAATCATAGTTAGTCCAGTAATAAAATAAAAAAAATTATGTTTAAGTTTTTTTTCTGGTTTTATAGAAAACAAAATAGAACCAATTGCAAATTCATAAAAACGAAAACCTGTAAAGTAAAAAAAAGATTGTCCTCTAGAGGAGTACAGTGTTGATAGGGAAATTATAAAAATAAAAATTAATAATGATAAATTAAGAATACTTAATTTAAAGATTTTCTGAGATATTAAAATTAGTATTGGCCACACTAAATAATATTGAAGTTCAACAGATAATGACCACGTATGTAATAAAGGTTTAAAAATTTTCTCATGATCAAAGTATCCTGCTTCAGAAAAAAAGAAAAAATTTGATATTCCAAATATCGATAATAATGATGTATTGATAAGTCGATTAAAATGTATTGGTGACAATATAAATATTCCAACAATTAAACTAATTAAGGATACAGCAAGAATTATTGGTAATAACCGTCTTATTCTTTTTAAATAAAATTCAGTTAAGTTAAACTCTTTTTTTTTACTTATTATTGAAGTTATTAAATATCCGCTTATAACAAAAAAAATATCTACTCCAACAAATCCACCATCAAAACCAAAAAAACCAAAATGAAAAAAAACTACTGATAAAACTGAAATAGCTCTTAAAAATTCAATTTCATAATTTATATTGTTTATTTTCATAATTTATAGAATATAAATCTATATTTAATATTAATGAGGTCAATCTTTTTTTATTTTATTTGAATAAAAAATAATTTTCAAATGTAACAATTAATACTTTAAAATTATTTTAAAAAAACACAAATGCAAAAATTTAAGTCAATCTATAAACTGAAAATTAAATCAAATGAATTTGAGGGTGGTCAAAGATTAAAAAAAAAAATAATTAGCAAACCCTTTTTAACAATTATAATTGTTGTATTAAATCAAGAAAAATTCATTGAGAGAGCAATAAAGAGTATTTTAAATCAAAATTTTAAAAAGTATGAAATAATTATTATAGATGGAAGATCAACTGATAAAACATTAAATATTATTAAAAAATATTCTAAAGATATTTCTTATTGGGTCAGTCAAAAAGATAAGGGAATTTATGATGCGTTCAACAAAGGAATGCTTTTAGCTAGAGGAAAATATATTGGTATATTAAATTCTGACGACAGGTATACAGCAAAAGGATTGCGAATTTTTGAAAAGTACGCTCTTAAATACCCTGAAAAAAATTTTATTTTTGGAAGTGTTAAAAAGCATTGGGGTATATTACATGGATATAGGCCAGAGAAGATAAAGTATTCATGGGGATTTTATACTAGTCATTCAACTGGTTTTTTTTTACAAAGATCAGCGGCAAAAGAAGTTGGTCTTTACAATCTAAGATATAAATATCATGCAGATTATGATTATTTTTATAGAATGATTGTAAAAAAGGAATTGAAAGGAATTGCTACTAAAAAAAATGAAGTTGTAGGAATTTTTACAAGAGGTGGCTTTTCTAGTACCATTCCTTATAGAAAGATGTTTTTTGAAGATTTAAAAATTAGATATGACAATGGTCAAAGCATCGTATTATTATTGATCCTAGCTATATATAAAATTTTAAATTATTGGAAAAAAAAATTTATGAATAATTAAGAATATTCTAAATTATCCATAACAATGTATTCTACTTTAGACTTCCTAATCCTTTTGCATAACTCAAAACCCATATAATCAATACTTCAATTAATTAATATCATTATTTTTATTTATTCATTTTATATGTAAAGTATTAATCACTTATGAAAAAGACAATTTTTTACTGGTCTCCTTGCTTAAATCCCGTTGGTACTGTTAAATCAACACTGAACTCTGCAGTATCAGCCATTCAATATGGTGAAAATAAGTTTAATGTTACTTTAATTAATGCCTGTGGAGAATGGGATGAATATTTAGATTATTTTAAAAATAAGCAAGTAAAAATTGTTAATTTTAAGAATAAATTTTTTAGGTACCTTCCTAAACATGGCTATATACAGAGTAGATTTTCTTATTTAGTAATTTTTGTTTTATGTCTTTTCCCACTTATTAAATTAATAAGATCTTCTAAGCCAGATTTTTTTATAGCTCACTTAATAACCTCCTTACCTTTGACAATTATGACTTTGTTAAAGTCAGATACAAAATTTATTTTAAGGATTTCGGGCTTACCTAAATTAAACTTAATTAGAAAATTATTTTGGAAGGCAATATCAGCTAGGCTATATAGGGTAACAAGTCCCTCTATTGAATTAATGAATAAACTTATAAAGATGAATTTATTTGATAAAAAAAAGATATCTTTTTTGCCTGATTCAATAATTGATATTAAACAATTTATTTTTAATAAAAATTTAGAAATTCAAAATTTTGAAAAATTTGATAAAAAAAGAATAATTTTTGCAGCTGGTAGGTTAACAAAACAAAAAAATTTTTCTTATTTAATTGATGAATTTTCAACTTTTCTTAAAAGCAATAATGAATTTATTTTGCTAATATTGGGTGATGGCGAAGAGAGAGGTAAATTAGAAAAAAAAATTATAGAAAAAAAGCTTCAAAAAAATGCATATTTAATTGGACATGTAAAAAATGTTTTTAAATATTTTAAAAAAGGAGAAGTTTTTATTTTAAGTTCTTTGTGGGAAGAGGTAGGTTTTGTAATGGTGGAAGCAGCCTTAACAAATCTATTTATAATTTCTAGCAATTGTCCTAATGGACCAACAGAGTTTTTATCACAAGGAAGACATGGGATCTTATTTCAAAATAATAAAATAGGCGAACTGTCTAATAGTTTATTAAAATATGTTAACTTAAAAAATATAAAAAAACATAAACTAGAGATTAAAAAAAATACCAAACAATACACAAAATATAGACATTTTCTTAAATTAAAAAAAATTTTAGAAAACAAAGAAAATATTGTTTAACCTAATTGATTAACTAAATTGAAATATTTTTCAAGATTTTTTTGATAATCAAATCTATGCAATTTTCTTGTAGCATACCTCAACATATTAAAACATTTTTTCTTATTTTTTTGATAATATATTATTTTATTTGCTAGTTCTTTATGATTACCAACGTTAAACAAAAGCCCACCCTTACCATTCGATAAAATCTCTTTTGGACCGGTTGGACATTTAGAGGAAATAATAAATTTTTTCATTGATAAAGCTTCTAATAATACGTTGGGTAATCCCTCGTATTTAGATGACAGTACAAATAATTCAGTTTGCTTCATAAGAGGGAACGGGTTGTCTACAAAATCAATTATCTTTATAAATTGGCTTAAATTATTTTTAGAGATATAATCTGAAAGTTCCTTATATAATGTACCCCGTCCAATTATAGCAGCCTCGAATTTAATGGTTTTCTTGATTATATTTAATGCTTTTAAAAGTGTGATTTGGTCTTTTTGTTCAGTAAGTCTTCCAATATTTAATATTCGTAATTGTTTCGTTTCTTTAAATATTTTTTTTGATTTTTTTTTTGATTTTTTAATAATCTCATTATGATTAAGTGGATTATAGATGCATAAAGCGTTTATATTAAATTCTATTTTTAAATCTTTTTTGAATTGAAGACTATTTACCATGACCTTATCTGCAAGATTCAAAATCAATTTAAAAAATAACTTTTTAAATTGATTTTTGGACCAACCTGCTGGTGCTGCATTAGATCTTGCTATCACTTTAATAAAAAATAATTTACATATTATTATGCAGTATATGTTTGCTTGAAACGCAAAAACTATTATTTTTCTATTGCTCAATATTTGTTTGATAAGTAACAAGATAGATAAAAAATACTTTGAACTTCTGTTTAAGTTGTCCCAGAAACCTGATACAAGAGTAATAAATTCAATTGAGCTATTAAATTTTTTTTTATATTTTTTTGATATGGTAATTAATGCTACTTTATCAATCTTTTTACTTAGATAGTTACTTACTAAAAATAAATTTTTTTCAACGCCACCTCCCTCTATAGAAGGCATAAATATTATTAATTTTTTTTTCATTTTTATTTACTAAGGACAAAATTATAATACAGTCATATAATGGATCTCATAAGTGTTATCATACCTTATTATAAAAAAAAAGAATATATTGTTTCAAGCATAAATTCAGTTTTAAAACAATCGTATAAAAATTTAGAATTAATAATCATTTACGATGATTTAAATCAAGATGATTTGATTATTCTTAAAAAAATAAAAAAAAAAGATAAAAGAATTAAAATTTTCATTAATAGAAGAAATATTGGAGCAGGCTTATCAAGAAATAAAGGGATTAAATTAAGTAAAGGAAGATTTGTTGCTTTTTTAGACTCAGATGATTTGTGGTTACGTAATAAACTTAAAAAGCAAATTATCTTCATGAAACGAAATAAAATAAAAATTTCACATACCTCATATTATATAATTGATGATAAAAATAAAATAATTGGACACCGACAGGCAAAAGATCTAGATCATAAGCAACTTTTGAATTCATGTGATATTGGATTATCAACTGTAATATTAGATAAGAAATTAATTAAAAATGATATTAAGTTTGCAGATATAAAGACCAAAGAGGACTATGTCTTATGGCTTAAAATCACTTTAAATGGAAATAAAATTTTTGCCCTATCAAATAATTTAACTAAATGGAGAAAGCTAGGTAACTCTCTATCATCGTCTAAATTTCAAAAATTAAATGATGGATACTTGGTATATACAAAATACATGAAACTAAGTAAAATAAAATCTATTATTTATTTGGGTTTGCTTTCCATCAATTATATTTTAAAACAGATAAGAAATAAATGAATATTATATTATTTTTTTTAGTCTTAACCTTTGGTTTAATTTTAAATTATACACTTAATAAAAAAAAATTGTTTTTAAATTTAATGGGAGATGCTCATCAAAAATTTGTATCTTCAAAAAGTGTACCTTTGTCTGGTGGAATAATTTTAATCTTTGCATCTTACTCTTTTATTAATTTATCAAGCTTCACTTTTATTTTTGCTGCTTTATCTATTTTTTTTATTGGTTTTTTATCTGATATAAAGAAAATAAACTCTCCGAAGCTAAGATTGCTTCTTCAAATTTCAATTGTATTTATTTGTGTTTATTTTTCTTCAATTGTTGTTTCTTCAACAAAAATATTTTTGCTAGACCACCTCCTTGAAAATATTAACTTTCAAATACTTTTTACAATATTTTGTATTCTAATTATAATTAATGGCTGCAATTTCATAGATGGTATAAATACTTCTCTTATTGGATACTGTTTGATTATTTCTTTAACACTATATTGTCTTGAATTAAAAGGTGTTGAGGTTAGTCAAATTATAGATTTTAATAGCTTAATACCTGTCTTAGTAGCTCTTTTTATATTGAATTTTTTTAATAAATTGTATTTAGGCGATAGTGGATCTTATTTATTAGGTCTATTATTTGCTTTATGTTTGATTGATACATATCAAATTAATGAGGGTATGTCATCTTTGTTTATTATTAGTTTGCTTTGGTATCCTGCTTTTGAAAATTTGTTTTCAATCTTAAGAAAAATTAAATTTTCAACTTCGCCTGTAAATCCAGATACTAATCACCTGCATCAACTAATCTTTTTTCATTTGAAAGAAACTTTTAATAGTAATAATCTTTATTTAAATACATTTACAGGTGTACTAATTAATATGTATAATTTATTAAGTATAATGTTGGCAACAAAATTTTACAATGATACACAAGTTCAAATATTAATAATAATATTTAATATAACTCTATATATTTTTATCTACTCAAAGTTAAAAAATAGTGTAATAAAAAAATTTTAAATCTGTTTAAAAAATAATTTTATCAAATGTATAATTTTTTCATATTAATACTTTATTACTTTTTAATTCTTTTTTCGATACTAGGTTATGGAATTATTTTTCTAAAGATATTTGAAAAAAGAATAATTTGCAATAACTTTGGCTTTATAGGATTATTTGGACTGTATGTACTTTTAATATACTCGTATTTAAGTAATTTTATTATAGCTCACTCTGAATTGCATAACATTATATTGCTAGTTATAGGAATTCTTTTATTTGTTTTAGGATCTATAAAAAATTATTCAGAATATAAAAAGGAAATATTTTTAACATTTTTGGTCTTTTTCTTGATTTCAAGTACTTTATTCTTGTATAAAAACCATGATGATTTTCCATATTATCATTTCCCTTACACATACTATTTAACACAACAAAGTTTTTATATTGGGATTGGACAATTTAACCATGGTTTTAGGACTCCCTCATCAATATTTTATTTAAATTCATTATTTTATTTACCACATGCAAAGTTCTACTTATTTCATTTTACCTCAATTTATATTTTAGGATTTGCAAACATTATTTTGTTAAAAAATATTAATAGTTATTTTACTTATTTGAAATTTAAAAAAGAAAAAATAGATATTACCAACTATCTAAGTTTGTTTTCAATAATCTTTATAAATATTTTTTTTTATAGAATTGCAGAACATGGAACAGATAGATCTGCTCAAATATTAATATTTTTACTAATAATTGAGCTAATAATTTTCAGTAATTTAAAAAATATCAAAAGTACAAATTTGTTTAATGTCTATTTATTAGCAGCACTTATAATTTCCTTAAAAGCGTTTTATATGTTGTATGCAGTTTTTTTTATACCTTTACTTCTTTTAATGAAATCAAAAAGTAAAAGTTATATTAAAGCAATTGTTTTTTTGATTTTTAATAAATTTTTTGGTTTATTTTTATTATTATTATTTTTTGTATTGTTTACTTATTTTATAAATACTGGCTGCATAGTGTACCCTATAAGCGCTACATGTTATGACAGTGTAAACTGGAGCATTCCCTCTGCAGAGACACTTCTGATGAACAATCATTATGAACTGTGGTCCAAAGGAGGAAAGACACCAATTTCAAGAGTTTCAAATCCAGTTGAGTATCTTCAAGGATTTTATTGGGTAAAAAATTGGATGAATATCTATTTTTTTAATAAAGTTTTTGATTTTATCTTAGGATTAATTCTATTAGTCATCATTGTAATGCTATTTTTTAAAAGACTTTCGTTTAAAAAATATAAAAAAAAAAATAATAGTTATATTTATTTAATTTATTTATTATTAATAATTTTAGGCTTTGAATGGTTTTATAACCATCCTGCATTGAGGTATGGTGGTTATTGCATTATTGCATTATTAGTTTTTCTACCAGTATCTCTTAAACTTGAATTAAATAAAATAAACTATAAAAAATATACTAGGGTTGTTTTGATATTGGGCATTATTACAATTGTAGTATTTAATTTGCGTAATGTTAATAGAATAATTAAGGAGGTGAATTTTTATAATTATAAGCCAGTAAGTGAAGCATTTTATTTAGTTGAGAATGGTAATTTTCGTATTCAAAAAAAAATGAATAAACTTATAACTCAGTATAATAACTGTATAAATTTAAAAGATTCATGCGTCTTAGAAAAACAAAAAGTCTATAAAAAATATGGTAAGACAATATTTGGTAATAGAAACAATGATTAAAAAATTGGTGTTATTAATATAAAGAATGTATATCAATCAGTAGAGAATTTTTATTGAAAAATGAAAGAAAAAATTGCCTTAATTTTTGGAATCACAGGTCAAGATGGCTCTTATCTTGCAGAATTTCTTCTTAAAAAAAATTATGTAGTTCATGGGGTTAAAAGAAGATCTTCATCTTTCAACACTGGAAGAATAGATCACCTTTATCAAGATCCACATGAAAAAGAGAGAAAATTTATTTTACATTATGGAGATATTACTGATGCTATTTCTGTTTCATCCTTAATTAAAAATATTAAACCTGATGAAATTTATAATTTAGCAGCACAATCACATGTCGCAGTTTCTTTTGAGGTTCCAGAGTACACTGCTAACGCTGACGGAATTGGTGCTTTAAGAATATTAGAAGCAATAAAATTTCATGGTTTTGAAAAAAAAACAAAATTTTATCAAGCAGGCACATCAGAAATGTTTGGTAAAGTTGTTGAAATTCCTCAAACTGAAAAAACTCCATTTTATCCAAGAAGCCCCTATGGTGTTGCAAAAGTTTATGCACACTGGATAACTGTGAATTATAGAGAGGCTTATAAAATCTTTGCTTGCAATGGTATTTTATTTAATCATGAAAGCCCGGTCAGAGGAGAAACCTTTGTTACTAAAAAGATAGTTATGGCTTTATGTAAAATAAAATTAGGAAAACAAAAAAAATTATTTTTAGGAAATTTAGATGCAAAAAGAGACTGGGGTCATGCCAAAGACTATGTTGAGGCGATGTGGAAGATGTTACAAAACAAGATACCCAAAGATTATGTAATTTCAACTGGCAAACAATATTCAGTTAAAAACTTTGTTAATTTATCATTAAAAGAACTTAATATAAAATATTACTGGAAGGGAAAGGGGATTAAAACTAAATGCTATGATAATAAGGGTAATTGTATTATCGAATGTGATAAAGAATATTTTAGACCTCTTGAAGTTGATACTTTATTGGGAGATTCGAGCAAGGCAAGAAAAGAATTAAATTGGAAACCCAAATACAATATCACCAATCTAGTAAAAGAAATGATAAATACTGAGTTGAAAAATTTATCCTCGTGATCAATTTAAATTCTAAAATTTATGTAGCTGGACATAATGGACTAGTTGGAAGTGCAATTGTAAGGGAACTTAAAATAAAAGGTTATAAAAATATTATAGTAGCTAATAGAAATAAATTAGATTTAACTAATCAACTAGGTGTTCTTAGATTTTTAAAAAAAAAAAAACCAAATTTTATTTTTTTAGCAGCCGCAAAAGTAGGAGGAATATATTCAAACAATAAATATAAAGCGGATTATTTATATGAAAACCTTATAATTCAATCTAATGTTATAAATGGTGCTCATTTATCAGGTATTAAAAATTTAATATTTTTAGGTTCTAGTTGTATTTACCCAAAAAATTGCAAACAACCTATAAAAGAAAGCTATTTGTTAACTGGTGAACTTGAACCAACAAATGACGCTTATGCTTTAGCAAAGATTACTGGTGTTAAAATGTGTGAAAGTTATAATTTACAGTATAAAACTAACTACAAGTGTTTAATGCCAACAAACACATTCGGACCCAATGATAATTATGACAAACTAAACTCACATTTTCTTCCGGCACTTATTAAAAAAATTGACAAATTAAGAGATAGTAAAAATAATACACTATTGTTATGGGGTAATGGAAAAGCAAAAAGAGAAGTTATTCATGTTGATGACATTGCAAGCGCATGTGTTTACTTTATGAATAAAAGAAAAAAACCCACACTTATAAACATTGGAACTGGTAAGGATTATACAATTGAATATTATGCAAAACTAATTGCAAAAATAATTTTACCAAAAAAAAAGATTATTATTAAATATGATCTGTCTAAACCTAATGGTATCAAAAGAAAGGTTATGGATATATCATTGGCTGAAAAACTTGGATGGAGTTACAATATTGACCTTAAGAAAGCTATATTAAATACATATCTGTCGTATAAAAAAGAGAGCAATAAAGAATAATGAAAAATATTATTGTTGTAACAGGTGGAGCAGGATTTGTTGGTTCTAACTTAATTTCATTATTACTAAAAAAAACAAGATTTAAAATTATTAGTATAGATGATTATTCTACTGGTAAAAAAGAAAATCATCTAAGTTATAAAAGAGTTACTTATATTAAAGAAAATACAAAAAATATTAACCGAATATTAAAAAAAAAAAATAAATAAAATAAAAACTGTTTTTCATTTTGGAGAGTTTTCTCGAATATATCAAAGTTTTTTAAATATGAATGAGTGTATTAATTCTAATACAATTGGTTCACACGAGGTATTTAACTTTTGTCTTTCAAATAAAATAAAACTTATATATTCTGCAACATCAGCAAGTATTGGAAATAAAGGAGACGATAAAAATTTATCTCCATATGCTTTTACTAAAGCAAAAAATTTAGAATTACTAGAAAATCTAAAAAAATGGTTTAATTTTAAATTTGAAATAATTTATTTTTATAATGTTTATGGACCA
>MDTF01000362.1_pt1 | contig 12803 bp, 16 predicted proteins | sample 811191 | NCBI WGS metagenome assembly MDTF01 (sample SAMN05326649, study PRJNA326480) | marine metagenome | isolation source: seawater | place: Southern Ocean | collected 2011
AGCTGTCCTAACCGATAGACGATGGGACCTAATTTTTTTGTTATTTAATAACAGATATATCGTCAATAATAAACTCTACATTTCTTTGCCCACGCCATTCATTAAGACTTAATTTTCCAGCTATGTCGAATGGCTTTAAGTTTTTCTTGAGCAGGTAAGATCCTAATTCTGTTTCAACTGAGTTGAAACTAATAGCTTTCAATATAGTTGAATCTGAGCCGATAAGAACAGTTTTTATGTGTTTTTCGCCAATAATTTTTGAATTAACTACTTTTACCCTTCTAATGACATATCTAGGTTCAGGATTTCCAGAACCAAAGGGAGCTAATAAATTTGTTTTTTCAAAAAAATCAATATTTACAGCAGATGGAGAAACCTCAGCATCAAAATAGTAGTTCTTCTTTTCATCTAGGTTAACATTGATTGATCTAAATTTTTTGAAAACAAATTCTTTAAACTCATTAATTTTGCTAGCATCTATAGTAAATCCAGCAGCCATTTTATGCCCTCCGCCTCTAGTAAGCAAACCGCTTTGTACACCGCCTATAACTGTAGAGCCTAGATCAAAACCATGTATAGACCTACCTGAACCTTTTCCAACACCATTGTTGATAGAAATAATAATAGCTGGTTTGTTAAATTTTTCTTTCATTCTAGCTGCTATAATACCAATAACACCTTCGTGCCAGTTTTCACCTTGAAGTATAATTACAGGGTCTGTATTATTTTCATAATTTGTATTCAAAATTTTTTTTAATAATTCAGACTCTAAAATTTGTCTTTCTTTATTGTATGTATTTAAATCAGCTGCTAATTTAAAAGAGTCTTTTGGACTTTTATTTAACAATAAATTTGCACCATGTGTAGATTTACCAACTCTACCACCAGCATTAATCCTAGGACCTAAAACATAACCTAAGTGATAGGATGTTATATTGCTTTCAATATTAGAGACTTCAATTAATGTTTTCAAACCTAAATTGTTTTTTCTTTTTAAGATCTTGAGCCCTTGATATACTATTGCTCTATTTAATCCTATCAAAGGAACTACATCGCAAACAGTTCCTAGTGAAACAAGATCTAAAACATTCATTAGTTCTGGCTCATTAACGGAATTGTTTAAAAACCATTTTATGTCACGTAGTTTTTTGTTTAACGCCACTAAAAATAAAAAACAAACTCCTGCAGCACATAAATAATTTAACTCTGATCTATCATCAAACCTATTGGGGTTAATAATAGAATGAGCTAATGGCAATTTAGTTTCTGATTGATGGTGATCAAGTACAATTACATCAATATTTCTTTTTTTTGCAAAACTCATTGGGCTATAAGAAAGAGTTCCACAATCAACTGTAAAAATTAGATTTACACCTAAGTTAATAAACTCAAGAAAACCTTTTTCATTAGGTCCAAATCCTTCATTTTTTCGATCAGGAATATAAATTTCAAAAGGAATATTTAACAATTCAAAATATTTTCCTAAAATCGCTGTTGAAGTTGCTCCATCTACATCATAATCGCCGAATATGCCGATTTTTTCTTTGTTAAGAATAGCTTTATGTGTTCTTTCAATTGCTTTATCCATATCTTTTAAAATATATGGATTTGGTAAAATATTTTTAATTAAGGGTTTTAAAAAAAATTTAACTTCTTCTTTTTTAATTTTTCTTATTGAAAGAAGTTTTGCTACAATTTCATCTAAAAAAAAATTAGTTTTAAAGTAATCAACCTCATCAGAGCAGAATTCTTTTGAAATCCAATTTTTACCACTGACAGAGAGTGGGATCATTTATTATGAGTGTTAGTAATTGTTTTGTTAATTTTTTCACTTTTATGCAAAGCTAAAGTTGTAACCTCAAATTTATCGTTAAATATTTTAATTCCTTTAGCTAAATTACCAGATGTTATCCCGCTTGCACAAAAGATTACATCCCCTTTAACCATTTCATCGATGTTGTATTTTTTTTCAAAATCAGTAATACCAAGTTTTTTTGCTCTTGCTATCTCATTTTTATTTAGAACTAATCTTCCTTGTATTTGACCGCCAAAACATGAAAGAGCTGCTGCCACAATAACACCTTCAGGACCACCTCCTGTACCGATATAGATATCATTTTTTGGATTTTCACCTATCACTGATAATCCACCAGCAATATCACCATCGGTAATAAAATTTATATGAACACCTAGACTTTCTAGTTCTTTTATCAATTTATCGTGTCTAGTTCTTTTCATTACACAAGCATTTAATTCTGACATTTTTTTATTTTTTACATCTGCAAGTAAATTAATATTTTTTTCAACACTATTATCTATGTCTAATAAATTTTTTGGCATATTAGATCCTATAATAATTTTTTCCATATAAGTATCAGGCGCTGATAGGAGGTTACCCTTTTCTGCAACAGCTAAAACAGAAAAAGCATTAGGCAAACCTTTAGACGTAAAATTAGTTCCTTCTAATGGATCTACAGCTATATCCAATTCAGGTCCTTTATTTGTACCTACTTTTTCACCTATGTTAAGCATTGGAGCCTCATCCATTTCACCTTCGCCAATTACTACCCTGCCTTTCATTTCAATTTGATTTAGCACAACTCTCATCATGTCCACTGCACCTTTATCTGCAGCAATCTTGTCCCCTTTACCTATAAATGGAGATGCACCATATGCAGCAAATTCAGTAGCTTTTATAAATTTATCTAAAAAACTTTTTTCTATAGTCATTAGATATTTTCTATTCTAATAATTTTTGGTGCTTTAACGATATATTTTTTTTTTCTTAATATGGATAAAATTTTAATAAAAGAGGAATTCTTTGCTTCGTGAGTTATCATCACAATAGATGAATTTTTTTTATTCGTAGTTGGATTTTGAATTAATCTTTTTACTGAAACTTTATTTTTGGCCATTATATTCGTTACATCTGAGAGAATACCGTGCTTATCTTTTACGTCTAACCTAAGATAAGAAGAAAATTTTTTATTATTAATATTCTCAAAAGTTGAGAACTTTCTTTTTTTATCGGATAAAACAAATGGAAATTTAACATTTCCTCTTAAAATGGAGCATAAATCAGAAACAAGTGACGAAATAGTTGGTCCTGGACCTGCACCTTCACCTTGTAAAACTGTTTTTCCAACAGGTTTAGATTCAACAATAACAGCATTAAGAACTCCGTTAATTTTAGCTATATACGATTCATTTTTTACAAGTGCAGGATGAACTCTTTGAATAATTTTATTGTTTTCGGATTCAGCTACACCAACAAGTTTTATTTTGTAGCCAAGATCATTAGCATTTTTTATATCAGTTCTATCAATATTTTTAATCCCTTCAACTAATATTGGTTTTTTGTTAATGTAAGAATTAAAAGCTAAAGCAGTTAATATTTTTAATTTAGACGCAACATCATCACCGTTAATGTCTGATTTAGGATTAGATTCAGCGTAACCTAATTTTTGTGCTTTTGATAAAGAATCTTTATATTCAAGTTTTTCTTTATCCATAGATGACAAAATATAGTTAGATGTACCATTTAATATTCCGTAAATTTTATTAATATTATTTGCAATGAGGCCTTCTTTAATTGAACGTATAATTGGAATCCCTCCACAAACAGCAGCCTCAAATTCAAAGTTTACTTTATTTATTTCTGCAATTTTAGAAAGTTGGTCTCCATATTTAGCAACCAAAGCTTTGTTAGCTGTGATAACGTGTTTTCTATTTTTAAGGGCTTCAAACACTAATTTTTTAGCCATACCCTCTGCCCCACCAATAAGCTCTATTATAACATCAACATCCTTTATTTTGGTAGCAACCAAACAATTTTTTAGCCACAAATGTTTAGGTATTTTGACATTTCTTTTTTTCGATAATGATCTTGCTGAAACATTAACAATGTTAGGAATTGTATTTGTTTTATTAAATAAAATTTTTTTATTTTTTTTTAAATAAGTATAGAGATTAGAACCGATATTTCCAAGACCGACAATAACTATGTTCATTTTTCTATTCATTTAATATTTAGTTTGAAGCAATGTTAGGAAAAGGTTTTTTTTTACCTTTTTCAATTAATCGTTGAGCAATTTTATCGATATCACAATCTTTAATTTCATCACATATATTTTTCATGTTTTCGGCTCTTGATAAGTTTGAGGTATTTATTTTTTTAGGTTTTGTAATGTTGCTTTGTTTTTTAACTAGAGTTTTGTCAATTAGTTTTTTTGTATTACTTCTGTTATTACTTATTTTATTTTCTACAGGCTTTTTATTAATTGACTCATATTCTGAAACTTTAGTTATCTTAGTTGCTTTTTTTTTGTGGTTTCTTTTTTCTTTTTTTTTAATTTTACGTTCTATTAATAATTTTTTTTTTTCTTCTTTAAGCCTTTTCTTTTCTATTTTTGCTTTTATTTTATCATCTCTTTTAGAGTTTTTATTGATAATATTTTCTTCTTCGGAAGATTTTATGTTTAATTTAACTAAGCTATTATTTTTATTTTTATATTTATCTTTATCTTGTGGTTTGATTTCCATAACCAAATTTTTTGAGAAATATTCATTAAATTCGTTATTGTCCACACAGGGATGGTCACCACATACGTATTCTTTTTTTACAGTACTACAGGATAAGATTAATAAAAAAAAAAACAAATAAATAATCTTCATTTTAAACCTGAACTTTCATTAAAATTATATATTAAATTCATATTCTGTATAGCTTGACCTGATGCACCTTTAACAAGATTGTCTATAGCTGAAAATATAACTATTTTGTTTTTATATCTTGTTTGGCAAACTGAAATTTCACAATTATTTGTATTCTGTACGTTTCCATTTCCCATTGGTGTATTGATTTTATTCAAAGTAACAAAAATATTTTTGGAATGAAATTTTTTTAGTACTAAATATACTTCTTTTATACTAATATTTTTTTTAGTTTCTAGATAGATCGAAGATAGAATTCCTCTAAACGATGGAAGTAAATGGGGGTTAAAAGTATATTCAACTTTTTTTTTAGAATATTTTTCAAATTCCTGGTCAAGTTCAGACATATGTCTGTGCTTTACAATTCCATAAGCAAAAACAGAAGTATAAAAATTTTTATGTAAAAATTTTAATTTATAATTTTTACCAGCACCAGAATAACCTGACTTGGAATCAATTGTTATATTATTAGTTTTTATTAAAGATTTTTTTAACAAAGGAAGTAGAGCTAGTTGTATAGATGTTGGGTAACAACCTGGATTAGCTATTATTCTAAATTTTTTTATTAAGTTTTTGGTAAACTCAGGAATTGAATAAATTGCTTTAGAGATTAAATTTTTCGCACTATGGTTTATAGAGTACCAGTTTTTATATTTATTAAAATCTTTGATTCTAAAATCTGCAGAAAGATCGATAAATTTTAAATGTTTATAGTGAAAAAGTTTTTTTATTATTTTTTGAGCCTCTCCATTAGGTAAAGATAAAAATAATAAATCTATTTTATGCCAATTTACTTTTTTTACATTTGAAAGTTTTGGCAATTTTTTTTTTATTCTTTTGTCAAAATATTTAATATTTTTTCCTAAATTTTTCTGGGCACATAAATAAGAAATATTTACATTCGGGTGGTTTGATAGATGATGAACTAAATCCAAACCAACATAACCAGTAGCGCCAGCAACAACGATATTAATTTTATTTTGTGACATAAAATATTTATACCACTGATAGAATTAATAGGAAATTTAAATGATTTATCTTTTAGAAAATTGGAAGCTTCTTCTTGCTTTTTTACGACCGTATTTTTTTCTTTCAACTACTCTAGAGTCTCGTGTTGTCAGTTTTTCTTTTTTTAATGTAGATTTTAAGCTTTCATCATAAAGAACCAATGCTCTTGAAATACCATGTATAATAGCACCAGCTTGGCCAGAAAGACCTCCACCTTTTACGGAAGCTCTTACGTCATAAGATGTAGCAATGTTAGTTAATTCCATAGGACGCATAACAAGAATTTGATGAACAGGTCTTTTAAAATAATCATTCATTTTTTTCCCATTAACATGCACTGTACCAGAACCTTTTTTAACCCAAACTTTAGCTATAGATCTTTTTCGTCTACCAGTAGCATATTTACTTTCTTTGAAGTCCAACTTTATTTTTTTTTGAACAGGATTTTTTATTGCTGATTGAGTTTCCATTAATTACTTAAAGTATTTTTTTTGTTTAAGTCTTTGAAATTTACTATAGTCGGGTTTTGTACTTCATGTGGGTGATCATCCCCAGTGTAAATTTTAAGTTTTGACAATTGTTTTTTTGCTAAGGGTCCACCAGGCATCATTCTTTTTACTGCCAATTTTAAGATTTCTTGTGTTTTATTTTTGCCAGTTAGTGTTGCGGGTGTATTTTTTTTAATACCTCCTGGGTGACCTGTATGTCTATAATAAATTTTGTTAGTTTGTTTTTTCCCTGTAAATTTCATTTTTTCAATATTTGTGACTACAATAAAATCTCCATTATCCATATGGGGATTAAATGTTGCTTTATTTTTTCCTCTAAGAACTTTTGATATGTAGGCGGCGAGTCTCCCAACAACAGCGTTTTCTGCGTTGATTAGGTACCAATCGTTTTTAATTTCTTTTTTTTTTATAAATGGTGTCATGCAAATTATGGCGATAAGTACTAATAAAGTTTAATAATGTCAATTGAATTTACTTGCTATGTAGTAAGATTAGTCCGAAATATCCTTTTATTAAGATCTAATTGACCTGTAATAAAGATTTAAAGCTGTAAGAACTAAAAAAATACTTGAAATCTGATGCATAGAAGCAAAATATATATTAACACCAGAAACTAAAACGGTAATACCCAATATTATTTGAACTACTACTATGGAAAGAAAAAATAAATAACTCGCATATAGCTTTTCGACTTTTTTATTAAAAATATTAAATCCAATATAAGAACATGTAAAAAATATTACGTAAGCAAGATTCCTGTGTAAAAATTGCACAGTACTTGGTTGGTTAAAATTTAAAAATTCATATAGTTTTGTGTCATCTGGAAAATATTTTTCATTCATTAATGGCCAGGTTTGGTATATTTGTCCTGCATCTAATCCAGAAACAAATGCACCAAAAACAATTTGTAAGAAAATAGAAATTAATAATATTTTTAAAACAATAAAATTAGTAGAAAAATTAATTAATTTTATATTCGTTCTATTTAAAGAATTTAATAAAATCCAAACTAATGTAGAAAAAATTAAAAAAGCTACGAGAAGATGAGCGGATAATCGATAATGGCTAACTGTTGTAGAATCGATCAAACCACTTTTGACCATGTACCATCCCAATGAACCTTGAAATAAAATTAAGAATAGTATGTATGAGAGTTTTAAAGTTGTCTCTTTCTTTAGTATTTTCATGAAAATCAAAAATGAAAAAGGTATAATAAAAAATAATCCTATAAATCTAGCAATCAATCTATGTGCGTATTCCCAAAGAAAAATAATTTTAAATTCATTTAGTGTCATAGTGCTATTTAATAATGAAAACTGAGGAATTTTTTTATAAGCATCAAAATAAATTAACCAAGCCTTAGAGGTGAAAGGTGGCAATATACCCCTAAACAATTCCCACTCTGTAATTGATAAACCTGAATCTGTTAGTCTAGTTAACCCTCCTACAATTATAATTAATGATATAAAAATTGTAAGACTTATTAGCCAAATATGAAAAAAAGAATAATAATTTTTATTTTTTAACATTGAAAAATTAATATATAATTTATTGATTAATTATACATAAAATAAATGTCGCTATGAATAGTCCTGAAATTAAAAAAATTAGAAGCAAATTAGATAAACTTGACTCGAAAATGTTATTAATTATAAAAAAACGCACAAATTTAGTTGATAAGGTGATAAAATTAAAAAAAAATAAAAAAGACATAATAGACAAAAAAAGAATTAATTTTATCTTAAGAAAAATAAAAAAAAAATCTATAAATAACGGTATAGACCCAGAGATAACGCTTAATATTTGGAAGCAAATGATTAGGTCGTTTATAAAATACGAATATAAAAAATTTAAAAAATAAAATTTTTATTTGCTGTGTGGAGGAAGTTTTTTTTCTACAAAAATCTCATGTTTTCTAGTAACAGGATTGTATTTACTAACTTTTAATTTGTCTTTAACCTTTTCACCTTTTGTAGGTTTTCTCGTGTAATAAAAAAAAGCGCTATTAGGGTTTGCCTCTGGAACTAATCTAACTTTTATATGTGTTTTTTTAGCCATTAATCTTTTTAATTTTTAATAAAATATCTTTAGTTTTTTTTTTAAAAGTTTTTAAATAATATTCTGCTTTTATACTCGATGATTTTGTGTCGTCAAGTTTTTTTAAATTTTCATTCATGGCTTTTATAGCACCATTTATTGTTAAACCACGCTCCTTTAAAAAAAAAAATATCATTTTAAGGACTTTAATATCTTTTGACGAATAGTATCTCCTGCCACCGTTTAAAATGGTAGGTCTTAGTTGTTTGAATTTAGTTTCCCAGAATCTTAAAGTATGTGTTGAGGGTTTTTTACTATTTTTATTCACCAAACCAAACATAAAAGCTACTTCTGAAATACTAAGTAATTTATCTTTTTTTATTAACATTATTATTAATTTTCATTTTTAATTTTTTAGATGCTTTAAATATAGATACGGTTCTCTCAGAAATATCGTGTTTATTTTTATTTTTTGGGTTTCTTCCAATTCTCTCTTTTTTTATACGTAGGGTAAATGTTCCAAAATCTTTAATTTTAATTTTTTCTTTTAAGTTTGAGTTTAAAATAATTATTTGAATTATGTCGTTTAAAATTTTACCTGAATAAGATTTTGAAATACCAATATCTAAAAAGATTTTTTTAGTAATATCATCTTTGTTTAAATTTTTTTTATAATCTGTCGCTACTACCATGGCTTAAATTATTCTTAATTTTGTTCATTAAATCTCCTTTAATAATACGATAACATAAGTCAATAGAGTGGTAAAAACCAATCGCATCTGTTGATCCATGACTCTTAACAACAGGACCTTTTAAACCAAGAAATATTGCGCCATTAAATTTTCTTGGATCGAGTTTAGTTTTGAATTTTTTTAATGCAAAGTAAGAAAATAATATAGAAAATTTAGCTAGGAGAGTTTCAGTAAGTGATTCTTTTAATGAATCAGTTATAAACTTTGCAGTACCTTCTGCTGTTTTTAGCGCTATATTTCCAGTAAATCCATCAGTTACAATTACATTAGAATCTCCATTTGTAATTTTATTACCTTCTATAAAACCATCAAACTGAAAATCACCATACTTACTTATATCTTTTAATTCTATATAAGCTTTTTTTAAATTTTCTGTCCCTTTTATTTCTTCTGATCCAATATTTAACAATGCAACTTTAGGAAAGTCATTTGGAAATAAAGCCTTGTAAAGTGCTGCACCCATTTCTGAAAAATCTACTAAATTATTATGATCACACTCTACATTAGCACCAAGATCTAATACTACATTCATGTTTTTTTTATTTGGCCAAAGTCCAGCTAATGCAGGCTTACTAACTGACTCTATTGTTTTAAGTAGCATTCTAGATATTACAAATAAAACACCTGTATTTCCTGCAGACAAAGTTATATTTGCATTAAGATCTATTTGTGAACTAATAGCGTTCCACATGCTGCTATCTTTTGAGTTTTTTATAGCAGTAAGAGGTGTTTCTTCATCAGATACAGTTGTAGAACAGTGAAAAATTTTATAGAATTTGTTGGAAACATTGTACTTGCTCAATTCCTTTATTATAAGATTTTCATCTCCGTATAAATTGAAAAAAAAATCATCTTTTTTTTTATTTTTTTTTAAGAAAATTGATATCCCTTCAATGTTTTTTGCTGGAGCGTTTTCTCCGCCCATTGCATCAATTGCAATTATTGTTTTATTGTTCATGATTTAGATTTTTTTTAAATAAGACTAAACGTCTAGAATTTTTTTACCGTTGTAATAACCAGTTTTTAAATCCACATGGTGTGAAAGTCTGTATTCTCCACTTTTTTTATCCTCTATAATATTTATAGATTTAACGCGATGATGTGATCTTCGCATATTTCTTTTTGATGGAGTTGTTTTACGTTTAGGTACAGCCATTTGTATTAAAATTAATAATTAATTTGTCCTTTTAGCATACTATTGTTCTTTAGTTCAAAGCAAAAATAGTAAAAATTATCAAAATAATTAGCCAAATCGTCAACTAATTGCTTTGAGTTGCTGCTTTGCGGTCTTAAATAGTTACCTAAAACTATTTTATTTATTGAACCATCTTTATTTTTTGATGACCGTATTTTAAGAAGTATATCGTAAAAAATACGTAAAAGGGATTTCATTTTTTTATTTACAGCTACATCTCCATAACCTAATTCCCTTATGTGGTACTCTATATTTAAAAAAATGTTATCAAAAATATCTTGGGGAAATTCTTCTTTTTTTTTGTTTTTAAAAACTATTAAAATTAAACACATATGAACAAAAATGAGGTTAATTCTTGTTTCAAAATCATCTTTTAACTTGATTTTTTCATAAAAAAAAATATTTCGTGATAATTCAACTAATTTGTTATAAAGAAAGTTTGAATGAGCTTTATAAGTAGAAAACATTATAGAATATTCTATATCATATTTTTTTCCTTTTTTTTAAATAACTGTCAATTAAATGACGTGAAAAAATCACATGGCATAAATTTTTTAGAAAATAGAGAAAAAATATTAAAAATAGGTATAACTAATAAAAATGATGTTAAAGAATTAATTGGAAATCCACACACAACTTCGATTAACGAGAAAAACACATGGATTTACTTTGAGAGAACAATAACTCGTGGAAAACTAATAAAATTGGGACAGAATGTATTGAAGACAAATAACATTCTTGAATTAAAATTTGATAAATATGGAGTATTAGAAACTAAAAAAATTTACAATAAAGATGATATGAATAAAGTAAAGTACGATGATAAAGAAACGCAAAATACTATCTCTAAAAAAAGTTTTGTGAGTAGTTTCTTATCAAGCATTAAACAAAAAATGTATGGTAAAAGACAGTTCTAATGAGCAATAACAGCCAATAGAAGTAAAGCCACAATGTTGGTGATTTTAATCATTGGATTTATTGCTGGTCCAGCTGTATCTTTATAAGGATCTCCTACAGTATCGCCGGTTACCGCAGCTTTATGCGCTTCCGATCCTTTTCCGCCAAAATTACCATCTTCAATATATTTTTTAGCATTATCCCATGCTCCTCCTCCGGCAGTCATAGAAATAGCTAAAAACAATCCTGTTATAATTACACCTAATAACATTGCACCTAAAGTTGAAAGTGCGGCACTCATTCCACCAATTGGCAAAATAATAAAATATAAAACAACTGGCGATAAGACTGGAAGTAAAGAAGGAATGATCATTTCTTTAATTGCTGCTTTAGTTAAAAGATCCACTAGTCTTCCGTAATCAGGTTTTCTGGTTCCTTTCATAATGCCTGGAATTTTTTTAAACTGCCTTCTTACTTCAACTACTACTGCTCCTCCTGCTCTACCTACGGCTTGCATACCCATTGAGCCAAAAAGATAAGGTAGCATTCCACCTACGAGCAAACCGACTACAACAAATGGGTTTGATAAATCAAAACTTACTTCAATCCCTTCAAGCGCTGAGCCCTTAACACCAGAAAAATATTTAATATCTTCTGTGTAAGCAGCAAATAAAACTAACGCTCCTAATCCTGCAGATCCTATTGCGTAACCTTTAGTAACAGCTTTTGTTGTGTTTCCTACAGCATCTAATGCATCTGTAGTTTTTCTTACAGATCTAGGAAGTTTTGCCATTTCCGCTATTCCGCCAGCATTATCAGTTACTGGACCATAAGCATCTAAAGCAACAACCATGCCGGTTAAAGCAAGCATAGATGTTACTGCTATTGCAATACCAAAAAGTCCAGCGATACTATTAGTGTATAGAATTCCAACTACTATAATTAACGCAGGTATTGCTGTGGCTTCCATAGAGACAGCTAAACCTTGTATGACGTTAGTTCCGTGCCCTGTTGTTGATGATTGAGCTATTGATCTAACAGGCCTGTAGTTAGTTCCTGTATAATATTCTGTAATCCAAATTAACAAACCGGTTATTAGCAACCCTGCTACTCCACATATATACAAGTCTAGACCAGTAAAACTTTTGCTAGATACGTTAAATACAGTTTCTAGTCCTAGAACAGAGTCAGTAACTGGATATAAAATTATAAGAGACAAAACGGCAGTTACAATAAAACCTTTGTAAAGAGCATTCATAATATTTTTGCTTTTTCCAAGTCTAACAAAAAAAGTTCCAACTATAGATGTGAGTATACAAGACCCACCAATTGCAAGCGGATAAACCATCATGTTAGCGTTACTTGTAAAAAAGATTGAAGCTAAAACCATTGTTGCAACTATTGTTACAGCATAGGTTTCAAATAAGTCTGCAGCCATACCGGCACAATCGCCAACGTTATCACCAACGTTATCTGCAATTACCGCAGGATTTCTTGGGTCATCTTCTGGTATGCCAGCTTCAACTTTACCAACAAGATCTGCACCTACATCGGCGCCTTTTGTAAAAATACCACCACCTAATCTCGCAAAAATTGAAATTAGTGAAGCTCCAAATCCTAGAGCAACTAAAGCATTTATAATTTCTCTACTATCAACATTTAAATCTATCAAAATAAGATAGTAAATTGCAA
>MDTF01000249.1_pt1 | contig 12802 bp, 9 predicted proteins | sample 811191 | NCBI WGS metagenome assembly MDTF01 (sample SAMN05326649, study PRJNA326480) | marine metagenome | isolation source: seawater | place: Southern Ocean | collected 2011
AAACTGCGCTCCTCCACTGTGCACCCGTAGCTCAGCTGGATAGAGTAGGTGGCTTCGAACCACTTGGTCGGGGGTTCGAATCCCTCCGGGTGCACCATTATCAAATATCTTAATCACTAAATGGATTTAATTAAAACCATGCGCGGACGCCTATTACCCATTGTAGGTCATGGGTTTCTTTGCCTTCGTTACGCGCAAAGTCGGCGGTGTGACCGAAACTTTTATTCCAGTTAACACCGATATAGGGTGCGAATTCGCGACGAATTTCATAGCGTAGTCGCAGGCCGGCCTCTACATCAGATAAGCCCGAACCGATACCAAACTCCACGTCATTTTCCCCATAGAAGTTAACTTCGATTTCGGGCGTTAAAATTAGTCGCTGAGTAAAGAGCAGCTCATATTCGACGTCCAATCGTAATGCAGTTTGCCCACTTTCACCGATAAATAATGCAGTGTCGATTTCAAAGAAATAGGGCGCGAGACCTTGTAAGCCAATGACTCCCCAAGTTCGATTCGCATTTGGCTGAAAGTCCTGCCGTAACCCAAACTGAAAATCCCAAAACGGAGCAATTGCTTGACTGTAGAGAGCCTGTAACTCCGCTTCTTCTATATCACTACCAGCGTCTTCCACTTCGGCTTTGAACCACAGCTTTTTTAAATCTTTACCAACCCAAGCCTGCCCATTTAAGGCCCACGGGGTGGACTCATCTGCGTCACGTACTTCTAACTGATCGATCAACACCATCGTTAATAAGGGATCATCGTTACCGCCAGCTAATGCCGAGGTTACAGAGCCTAATAGTACAGGTACGATAAGAGCGAATGAAAAGAATTCTCTTTTAAATCTAGATAATCGTTTTTCAAATAGTTTCATTAAATTATTCTCCTTAGCTTACTCGTACTTCGCGGAACATACCGGGCATGTGGTACACCAAATGGCAGTGATAAGCCCAACGCCCAAGAGCGTCGGCAGTGACCAAATAGCTAATTTTTGATCCGGGTTGGACGATAACCGTATGCTTACGAGGAATGTAATTCGGGTCACCGGTTTCCAGTTCGCTCCACATCCCATGCAAATGCATAGGATGGCTCATCATAGTGTCGTTCACTAGGGTGATACGCACACGTTCACCGTATTTCAGCTGTAACGGTTCTGCATCTGAAAACTTAATGCCGTTCATCGACCACATATAGCGACTCATATTGCCGGTTAGATGTAGCTCAATTTCCCGGGTGGGTTCTCGAGGGTCAGAGGTCGGATAAAGGTTTTTTATGTCTGAGTAGGTAAGCACCTTTCTTCCATAGCGCTGCATATGATTTCGCAAACCAATACCGGGATCATTTAATCCACTCTGAGGGCTTTCAGCACGCATATCAATGTGTGGACCAGCTTCACTAGTACCATGTGTTATTTCACGGGTAGAGCCGAATCCTGCTCTACCTAATGTTTCTGATTGGCCGCGGTGATTTTTGTGATCTATTGCGTTTCTATCAATGGGCTTCATTCCGCCCATCTGGTGCTTACTGTGATCCATATCTGGCATACCGCTCATGTCGTGCTTACTATGGTCCATTACGGGCATTTCTTGCATACCGGACATGTCGTGCATACTGTGATCCATTGCGGGCATTTCTTGCATACCGGACATATCATGCATGCTGTGATCCATCGCGGGCATTTCTTGCATACCGGACATATCATGCATGCTGTGATCCATCGCAGGCATTTCTTGCATACCGGACATATCATGCATGCTGTGATCCATCGCGGGCATTTTTTGCATGCCGGACATATCATGCATGCTGTGGTCCATTCCCATATCTCGATGCCCTAAAGTTGGAGCAACATCCATTTCTGGAACTGATGAGCGCAGGCCGATATCCGGCGTTAATGTGCCACGCGTAAAGCCTGAGCGATCAATACTTTGAGCGAAAACGGTATAGGCGCTGTCATCACGGGGCTCTACAACAACGTCGTAGGTTTCGGCGACACCGATACGAAATTCATCAATGGTCACTGGCTCAATGTTTTGGCCATCAGAGGCAACAACTATCATTTTCAGTCCAGGGATTCGCACGTCAAAAATGGTCATTGCTGAACTATTAATAAACCGCAAACGCACTTTTTCTCCGCGCTTAAATAGACCCACCCAACCCTCATCAGGTGTGGCACCATTCATTAGATAAGTGTAGGTATAGCCGGTCACATCGGCTATATCGGTCTCACTCATACGCATCTGATTCCACATAGAACGCTTATCCCATGTTTCTTCAACACCCTTAGCCTTAATGTCGCGCCAGATGTCACTCACAGTCCGCTCACGAAAATTGTAATAATGGCTGAGTTTTTTTAACTTGGCGTAAATAGCCTGTGGATCTTCATCCGACCAGTCTGACAGCATCACAACATAATCTCGGTCATAGCTGACGGGATCAGGCTCTTTAGGGTCAATAATGATCGCGCCATACATACCGGCTGGTTCTTGGAAACCCGAATGACTGTGGTACCAGTAGGTGCCGCTTTGATTAAGATCAAACTGATACTCAAAGGTATCACCAGGTTTGATCCCTCCGAAGCTAAGGCCCGGCACGCCGTCCATACCTGTTGGCAAGATAATGCCGTGCCAGTGTATAGAGCTATCCTCAGCGAGATTATTCTTCACGCGAACAGTTACTCGATCACCCTCGCACCAACGCAATACGGGGGCTGGCACCGAACCATTGATGGCCTTTGCCATCCGGGTTTTGCCTGTGAAATTAACTGGTTCATAAGCTATATTTAGATCAATGTGATCTCCTTTTAGCGTCGTCGGTCCCAGACGGTTAGTTGATGACGCCATAGATAACCCCGAGCCAAGCCCTAAACCTAAAAAGGTGCTACCCGCAGCAATGCCTGTTACAAAACGACGACGAGATATTGAGGGTGAATCCAATACGCTGATTTCTTGTGCACTGTATTTCATTTCGTACCTCTCAAAATTAGATCAAATGCTGATTAATGTCTTCCAGCGATATATTCAAAAACCGTGCTGCTACCGTCCTTACTTAATAGCAATAGATCGTATTCATCGTGTCGGTTAACCGTCTCCATTCCAGAGCTACCAACAGGCATATCAGGAACGGTTAAGCCAAGCGCATCGGCGGGAGAATTCGCGATAAAACGCTTAATAACATCGGCAGGAATATGACCTTCAAAGACATAACCTGTTTGTGTAACGGCGATATGAAACGACTGATAAGGCGATAAAACGCCTTTGTCTTTTTTTAGTTTGTTCAAACTAGTTGGGTGATGTAAGGCTGTATCATAACCTGCGGCTTCAACATGTGAGACCCAGTTTTCGCAATAGTCACAGGTAGGGCTTTTATAAACGTCCAAAGATACAGTGCCTACTAAAGCGGCTTCGGGCGTTGTTACATTAACGGCATCAGCCTTGCTCGAACAAGCAATAATACCCAAAGATAGTGCGATAATGACTAGCCATCGTATTCTTTTAACAACCAATTTCATGATAACTCCTGCAAAAAACTTAGGCCTTTTCAGGCTTTGTAATTGGGAGTTTTTGGACTCCCGCTAACTTATTTGCGGACAAGAAACACCAAGTTTTAGGCGTACTTATCCTATGTTAGCGGGAACCCCGGGGGGACGAAAAAGAGAGAGAGTCAACTTGTCATCAACACTTTCGTTATCACGACTAGTCGGCAAGACCATATCAAACGAGAATAGATTCTGAGTGGCAACTAATACTACAGAATTAGAACAACCACCTAAACTGCAATCACAATCAGGACAGCAATCAAGTGAAGTAACCCCATCGGCAGAAGAATCCAAAGTTAAGTGCTGAGAGTGATCCATCATATGAGAATCCATGGCCTGCTCAGCAGATTCAGGTGAAGAAGTCTCACTGTGGCAAGCGAAACTCGCAGACGCCAGAACCTGCGCACCGAAGACCAACATCAGCAGTACAAGGAGAATATTTTGGTGTTTAACTCTAATCACTAACCTATTCCTAAAGGTTTTCTTTCTACACAATTGAGCCAACGCATTCAGGTTACATTAATTTATTTGTTATATCAGGGCAAGTAATTATTGTTAACGTACGCCATTATTTAGGTACGGTAATTTCACCGCTAGCTAAATTTGTTATAAAACTCAATGACACAGTTAGCGCTCTCTGTTTTATAGGCTTTAGAAATATGGCTCCCTAAAAACAGTACGTATGCCCTATCGATACAGTAGCCAATTAACTGACTTAATCTTTGTTAGTAGTGACTTAAAATGGCAATGTATATACTTGTCTATGGAAGTGCGATACGGTGGCTGATGGTCAATCGCCAATCTTATTTTGCCACTTAAACATAAAGCGGCGACGTTGATCGGCGACAGCTAGGGTGTCCTTAAGCTTTTTTAACGGGTAATCGCCGACAAGCAACAAGGGAGCAGATGATGCGAATATTTATACAGAGTTTGACTGTGGTAGCGCTGTCAGCAGTTTTTACACTAGGGGCTAATGCAGAGGACCCGAGGTCCAAATCGGTGATCTATGTTTTGGCTAGTACTCTATTGGATGTGGAGTCTGGACCGATATTGCGAGACCACCCGATCATTATTGTTGGGGATCGAATTTCAAAGATCGGCTCAATTGCGGATGTACAGGTGGTTATGAAAGGTGGCCGAGTGATAAGAGGATTGGAGCTAAGATGAGCCAACGACGATACCTGATTCTCTTGTTTGCGATACTTTTTTATACATTTGGTGCGGCTGCAGCACAGGATAACCTGACGCCCGAACAACTAATTAATCGCTATGAGTTTGGCGAGTTGCGCTGGGCCCCGAGCGGACAGCGGCTTGCAGTAGTAGTCACAGAACCGGTCTCGGCAGACGGGCAGGCAACGAATATCTGGTTGTACGAGACGGACTTGGAGCAAATTCGTCAAATTACCTGGAATGGTACTTCTCACCGACAACCTCGATGGTCGCCAGATGGAAGTTCGTTAGCATTTCTTGCATCTAGAGACGAGGGCATGACCCAAGTACATGTTATGCCTATGTCGGGCGGCGAAGCGCAACCGCTCACGAAAGCGTCAACGGATGTCTTAGGATTTGAGTGGTCACCAGACGGCAAGACGATCGCTTTTGTTTCCGCCGATGCTGGTGTAGATCAGACCGACACGGACAAGAAGAGCAAGAGAGATGAAATAGTCGTCAGCAAAACTATTAAGCCGGTCCGTTTGTGGGAAATCGACATTGCCACAGGTGGCTCGCATGCATTGACCGACGAGAAATGGCGAGTATCCAAATTTGCTTGGTGTCCTGACGGCATGGCTTTGATTGTTTCTGCGACCGATAATTTTTCGATAGAACTTCTGACTGACCGATTTTTCTCAATAAGTCGTGATAGTCAAAAAATGAAAGAATTAGCTCGTCCGGACGGCCCGACTAGTAAGCTGTCCGTGTCCCCGGATAATCAATTTCTCGCCTATATTGGATCGACCGAAGGTGGGCCGGTACCTCACGGCTTATACCTGCAACCCCTTAACGGTGGCGATGCTCGCAATCTGACCGGAAAGGCGTTGGACCGAATGATCGAAGATTTCAAATGGGCAGTTGACGGAGGTATTTGGGTGTTAGCGGTCGATGGCCGCAGTGACGAACTCGTCCACCTGGCAATTGATGGGACGATACAAGAGCGAACGTTGTTCCCCGGACGATCCGTCACCGGATTTGACGTGGCGGGACCTGTAACAGCTTTTATTAATGCCAGCGAGGTCGATCCAGAGGAATTATGGTTGTCTACAGTATTCGGAGAGCGACGTGTCAGCGATCTCAATATTAATTTCCCTGCGTTAGTGACGCCCGAACTCATTAGATTCGAAAGCGAGGGCGGAATGAAGATTGAGGCGGCATTATTCACGCCAACTCAAACATCCATGCCACCTAACGGGTGGAGTACGGTACTGTTAGTTCATGGAGGGCCCTCTGGCCGATGGAAAAATCGGATTAATGATTGGGCGCAGCTTTTAGTCGCTCAAGGTTATGCAGTTTTGGCGCCTAATATTCGGGGTTCCATTGGTTATGGTTTGGATTTTATCCGATCGAATCGACACGACTGGGGCGGTGCCGATTATCGCGATGCCATGGCGGGCATTGACTATCTTATTGGAGCAGGAATCACCAACTCTGATCGGCTCGCTATAGCTGGTTGGTCCTATGGCGGCTATATGTCGGCATGGGCCATCACACAGACCGATCGTTTTAAAGCTGCTGTTGTCGGCGCAGCGATGACGGATTTAGCTGTTGAGTATGGTACCGAGATTGCCGACATTAATGCTTATGATACTTGGTATTTAGGTACTCCTTATGAAAACCAGGCAGATTTTATTCGAATGTCTCCAATGACGTATGTCAAGAACGTACGAACGCCAGCGCTCATTCTGATTGGCGAGGAGGATGTTATTGATCCGATTGCGCAAAGTAGACAATTTTACCGGGGTCTGAAGCGTTACGACGTGCAAACCGAACTTGTCATCTATCCTAGAGAACCTCATGGTATACAAGAGCTAAGTCATCGCGTAGACATGCTACGCCGCATGGTCAATTGGATCGACACCTACATGCCCTAGTTAAGTAGGGTGACCAATGGTTACCTCCGCCTTAGCGAGTGCTATTCGCAACTACCGTTACTATTGGATACGCTACGATCAAGTGTAGAAAGTGGCAAAATCAATTCTGAACTCAATTAAAAGCAAGTATTTATCAAAGTCTATATAGCGCGTGTATGTGGCTCTATTCCTACCTAAATTTCTTACAGTCTTATCGGCTTTAAGTCTGCTTGCGTAAGTGCAAACATACCCATATTGCAAAATATTGAACGTGTAAATTTGTATTATTCATATAATTTTGGTGTTCTTGCGAATACTCAATTCTTGTACTAGCATGTATATACAGGTCTGAGTTATATTCTAAATATGAGTCTCCTAATTCAGAGCCAATAAATTTAAGTTCAACTAAGTTTCAACAATCTGAATGGGGAATTAATATCATGAAATTTAATAAAATAATAATTTACCTTGCCTTAGTAGGCCTGGGTGTTAGTGCGTATAATATAGCTACGGCTCAAGACATAGATAGCAGCCAAACAGCACTGTTAGAAGAGGTAATCGTGACTGGCTCACGAATTAAGCGCACCGAAGCTAACAGTGCAAGTCCGATGACCATTATCGGCGCAGAGAGCATCTTTGATTCAGGCATAGCCAATGTCGAAGATATTCTGCAAGAAATGACCGCTTCGGCAGGTCCTGCAGGTAATTCTAGCAACGCCTATTGGACCAGTAACGGTTACGGTACCGCCCAGGTAAATCTAAGAGGGTTAGGCATTAATCGTACGCTAGTCTTGTTAAACGGCCGCAGAATCGTGAATGGCGGCACAGGTGCGAATTCGTCAGTCGATCTTAACATGATCCCTTCGGCTCTGATCCAGCGAATCGAAGTACTTAAAGACGGCGCCTCTGCTATATATGGTGCAGATGCTGTCGCGGGTGTGGTCAATATTATTACGAAAAAGGACTTCAGTGGTGCGAAGCTAGATGTGAAATATGGTGCCACCACACAGTCTGATGGTGAAAATTCTGAGCTGAATTTCACCTTTGGTACTGAGTATGACAAAGGTAATATTGCTGTCAATCTTAGCTACGTAGACACAGGCCTGGTATTGCAGTCTGACCGTCAAGCATGCCCGTTTTACGAGGACGGCGGTGAACTGTTGTGTTTCGGTAGTTCGACCACCATTGGTGGGCGTGCTCACCTCCTTGATGGGACGGAGATTCAATTTAACCAAGTAGTGGGTGGGGACGGTGACTTTTACGAACCGCGTGATGGTGCCAAGCACGGATTTAACTGGTTTCCGTACCTCAACGCTGTAAGCCCTACCCAAAGAATAAACGTATCTGCTTTCGGTAACTATGAAATCTCCGACTCGTTGAATGTCTTTACCGAAATTCTCTATGCCAATCGCCAGGGTGATCAGATCGTCACACCGAGGAGAATCCGAACCACGCGGGTCTCGGCGGAATTTCCGTACAATCCGACTGGGGAGGACTTATTCATAAAGAGTCGTCGAATGGTAGAAATGGGGGCTCCGTATTTCTTCCAAGAAACGGATACTGTGAGAGTTGTCGTTGGTATAGAAGGGTCATTCGATAATGGCCTGAGCTGGGATGCGAGTACCAACTATGGTCGCAATACCGGCCGTGATGGTTGGACCTTTGATATTGACCATGACCGCGTATCAAAAACACTAGACGAAACGCTTTGTAGTACAGCATCGGGGGCCGCACTTCCTTGTGGCGATTACTTTGGTGTGGGTGAGTTGACACCCGAATTGCTCGAATATATTAAGTATCGTCGTGAAGGTAATGGCGGTAATCAAATGGTTTCTCTCAACGCTAACCTCTATGGCAATGTGATGAGCCTACCAGCAGGTGATGTCGGATTTGCTGTGGGAGTAGAAAACCGTACTGAAAAAGGCTGGCGGAACCCAGACTCAACTGTTCTAAAGAACGGCGGAGAATCTGCTATAAGCGGCTCCTCTGATGTTACGGAAGTGTATGGCGAACTCTCAGTGCCGTTATTGTCTGATGTGCCGATGGTGCAGAGTTTGGACCTTACTCTTGCTGCCAGATGGTCTGACTATAGCGCTTTTGGAGACAATACTACGTATAAACTGGGTGCCGTTTGGCAAGTCAATGATCAACTAACATTAAGGTCAGTGGTCTCTACCGCCTTTCGCGTTCCGACGATTATTGAGCAAGAAGGTAGTACTAATCAGGAAAACCTGATGACAGTTGATCCATGCGCCGGCGCAACTGGCGCTATTGCAACCAACTGTGCGGCTGACGGAATACCTGCTGGATTCGTACAGAATGGCAATACAGTTTTAACCGGGGTTGGTGGAAATCCGGACGTCGGACCTGAGGACGCAGATACGGTGACGTTTGGAATCGTTTTTGAACCGGCGTTTATGGCAGGACTTACGGCAACAATCGATTATTTTGATATAAAGATGACAGATGCGATTAATGCCGTCGATGGTAGCGATCAACTTCGCCTATGCTATACCGATCCTTCAGTCTATGCAGAGTTTTGTAATTCATTTGTACGTGACTCTATTACCAATCAGGTAACTTTTCTTACTAAGCGTCCCGTTAACGCGTCGAACGAACAGGTTAGCGGCGTCGACTATGCGCTTACCTTTAATACGGAAATAGCGGGATTAGACTCGTTGTTCTCGATACGTGCGACAAATTTATTGACGCATGAGAACCAGCCAAATCCGGCCGCTGAAGTCGAAATTTTACGGGGTAAGATCACTTCAGATCGAGGTAGTTTTGCAAAATGGCGCATGAACATGAGTGCTAAAGTCTATGCCGAAAAGTGGTCGGCGGGCTGGTCTGTAAGAATGATTGGTGAGGCGGAGGATGAGAATGGCGAGGCATGGGGCGGTGGACCCATGGGTAATTCGGTCGACAATATTTTTTACCATGATTTGCACTATAACTACAATGTCAGTAATACGTTAAAGGTATCGCTCGGCATCGATAACGTGCTTGATGAAAAGGCACCATTCATAACGTCTTGGAATGACGCCAATACCGATGTGTTCACTTATGACCTGATGGGCCAACGTTGGTTTATGCAGGCTAGCTACGAATTCTAGTAGTTTTCCTGTAGGTCAATAAATGCGCTGGTCGATAGAGATATCTCTATCGACCAGTTTTTTACTACTCGATCCGCACCATTAATTTGTGATGATCGCGTGTCAAAGTGTCGGTAAATTATGAATGCAGTGAAGCTATCCCGAAAAATCCACAAATGGATTGCCCTGATTGTCGGCATTCAATTGTTCCTGTGGGCACTGAGTGGTTTTTATATGGTCGTGGTAGATCTAGATATTATTCATGGCGACATGCTGGTGAAGAATGTGCAGCAAAACGTCAATTATACAGACGAACTTCATATACCTCTAGAGCAACTCGCGATACTTCACCCTGACTCTCAACGCATCACACTGAAATCGATGATGGGCAAACCGGTCTACCAGATAACCGGTGAATCTACTCTCTTGCTAGATGCAGTGACCGGCCAAAAGTTATCGCCGTTGGACGAGAAAACGGCTAAACAAATTGCCAACTATCACTACGCTGGTGACAGCACAGTGCGCCGTATTGAATTGCTGAAAAGCAATCCTCCGATCGAACTTCAAGAACGCTCTTTACCGCTGTGGAGAGTGGATTTTGAGGATGTCTGGAACAGTACTTTTTATATTGATCCTTATACCGGAGAGTTGACAACCCGAAAACATACGCTGTGGAGAGTCTTTGATTTCTTATGGATGCTCCACATTATGGACTATGACGAGCGAGCGGACATGAACAACACGGTGTTACGTATATTTTCCGTGATGGGCGCTTTTCTTGGTTTGACCGGGGCTTGGTTACTATTTTACAGTTTCCAGCGAAAGCGTGTTCGAGGTCTCGACCAATGATTTTCTTTCGTAAACTACATAAATGGCTCACCCTTATTATAGGCATCCAGCTCATTATTTGGCTACTGACAGGTACGATAATTAGCTTCATTGATCAGGACAAGGTCAGTGGCAACGTGACTCGCGTCGCGTCAAGCGATGGTTCGGCTTTATCAACGTCAGAATCGTATTTTTCCGCATCTCGGCTCCCTCTTGAGGAGAGTATCATTCGCACAGTAACGCTTGAGTTGTTCTTGGGACAACCGGTGTATCGCGTTGAGCAGGGTAACACTGGCGTGTTATTTGACGCGCGGAGCGGCGAAAAACTAACTATTAACAGAGTTTTGGCCGAGGAGATTGCAACCAAGAGCTATCGCGGCAACGGTCATGTGTCCTCTAGCGTGCGCTTAGATTCCGGATCAAATGAAGTTCGTGCCGTAAAGGCTCCCGTCTGGCGCGTTAACTTTGAGGACTCTCTGGCAACTCGGGTTTATGTGACCGCTGAGGATGGGCAACTACTGGCACACCGCAACAATCGATGGAAAGTTGTTGATTTCCTATTAATGCTACATTTTATGGACTATGTGCGCGCCGATAGCTTTAATAATCTGCAGATCATCATCGTAGGTTTTGGAACATTCTGGATCGCATTGTCTGGATTACTCCTAGTTTTTTACAGTTTCTCTCGCAGTAATTTTTTGTGGTTGCCGGGAATGAAGTCACGCGGTCGGATGGTGACTAGCACTGTCGGTGCAGAGAGCCAATCTGGGCAGGTACTGAAGCTGGATAGCTTGTTATCGTACTACGCGAGCTTATCCCAATGTGGTATTAAACTGTCCTCGAATTGCGATGGTTCTGGTAGCTGTGGTTTGTGTAAAATTCGCTACGAAAGGGATGCACCTCCTCACACAGCCGTAGATCGCGAGTGGATTGGTGGCGAGGAATTGGCCAAAGGGCTGCGGCTTGGTTGTCAGCACAAACCTCGATCTAACGACGCAGTTACCTTGCCTGACATTGCGTTCCAGCAAGCGGTGCGATGGGCGGAGGTGGTTTCGAGTCGGTGGCTTACGCCTTTGCTTAAGGAGATACGAATACGACCTGATGTATCCCTTCAATTTGTATCGGGCGATTATCTGGAATTTCAGATACCGCACTATCAAATGAGTTTGGCACGGCTCGCTGTCCCAGAATCATTTGCAGAGGTATGGGATAAACTGTCCATTCCCAATAGCTGGACACAAACTGAGGGTAGTGAAACGTCGCGTACTTATTCGGTTGCGGTAGCCCCTAATCAGAGTGAGCCCCAAGAACTTGCGTTCAACGTCCGATTTGCTCCACCCCCTGCAGGCACTCAATTCCTCCCCGGCGTCGGCTCCAGTTTTCTGTGTGGATCCCAAGTGGGTGAGCGACTGAGATTTCGGGGTCCTGCGGGCGATTTTCGACTCGTCGACAGCGACCATGAAAAAATCTTGATTGGCGGCGGAGCCGGTATGGCGCCACTGAAATCGATGGCGATTCATCTTTTAAAGAACCGCGGCTGGCAGGGAAAAGTTCGTTTCTGGTATGGTGCGCGTAATCAGCAGGAAATTCTCTATAGAGAGACTTTTGAGACCCTCGCGAAGGAGTACGAGAATTTTGAATGGCAAGTGGCGCTATCCGAGGCAACCAATGATTTGCAGTGGCAGGGGCACAAAGGTTTTATCCATCAGGCCATCTTTGAGGAGGTACTAAAGAATCACTCAATGATTCAAGAGTGTGAATTTTATGTATGTGGACCGCCGTCAATGCTTTCCGCAACGCGCCGAATGCTTCGAGATCTCGGTGTATCAGATGCGTCTGTGAGGTTCGATGATTTTGGGAACTAGCTCGCATCATCGGGCGAAGTACAAGCATTCGCAGCTTCTAAAAAGCTGCCATTGCTTCGAGTAACCTACGAACCAGTGTGTTGCACACAACAAATTAAGTATTAAAATTTGCCCACTAACTAAGACTGAAAGCCGCTATTACTAGCCTTGCGGCGTATTTATTAGAACATAGTAGCGGGCAATTATTTAAATAAGTAACTGATTTATATATAATTACCCGACTATTGGCGAGTGGCTTCGAACTACTTGGTCGGAGGTTCGAATCCTTTCGGGTGCACCATTTAAATAGATAGAAACCATTAAATATATGGGTTTCAAGCGCAAAAGCCTTTTTTCTTAGAAACTCTCGGGACTTGATCGGTTAACGATCAGACGTCCCTAGAAGGATTTTATGGCGGACAACGTGAAATAGCCCAA
>MDTF01004037.1_pt1 | contig 12801 bp, 11 predicted proteins | sample 811191 | NCBI WGS metagenome assembly MDTF01 (sample SAMN05326649, study PRJNA326480) | marine metagenome | isolation source: seawater | place: Southern Ocean | collected 2011
ATCATTTTTTAAAGATTTATTATAATTTTCTTTAACTTGGTCATAAGAATCTATTGGCTTTGATTGGTTAGATGAAATAGCCAATGCATTTTTTTCTTCCGATCTATCAAAAAAATATTTTTGATTGTATTCATTAGAGGTTTTTTTTATTTTAGCCCTCATTCTAATCTGGACATTAATGCTGTTCCAATAAATAACTACCGATACCTGGTCATGGGAAAGGAATTGATTTGCTTTAGGCGACCTGTAATCACTAAAGAATATAAACTCTTTTCCTAAGAGATATTTAAGGTTAACAAATCTTGAATCTACTTCTTGAAGTTTTTTATCAAAAGATGATACCTGAATAGCTTCTATAGATTGTTGGTTGGTTTCATGAGCTTGATTATATAAATTAACAAATTTTATATATGGCTCAGAATTATTATTAATTAAATTTATATCAATCATAGTTAGGACATTTACTTATATGTAAATACGCATATTGTTTTAATTGCATATATGTTTATTTAATTAAAATTTTTCATAATATCTTGGCTTATTCAACTTACTAAAGACCTGAACATTCTATAACAAAAAGTGACTAATTTTGGAGGTAATAGTCTAAAAAAACCTCTTAAAAAAAATGAAGATAATGATAAGAGTCTATTTGTACAATTTTGAGTAGATAGCCAATATCCAAATTTTATTTCATTCATGAAATAATTTATCCCTCTTCTTCTTCCGATCATTTCATTACCCGCATGAACATCTACCAATATATCCTCAATATTTTTAATAATACATCCAGAATCAATCATTCGAACCCATAAATGATAGTCTTCAAATGAGATAAATGATTTGTAATTACCACAAGCAAGAACTTTGGATTTATAAAACATTGATGCTGCATGATTCACTGGATTTGAAAAATTTATTCTCTTTAAACAATTTTCATGACTAGTTGGAACAGATCTAATTTGGTTTAAGTCTCCTGGGGTGATGTTAAATTCTTCTATAAATCCTGAAACAATATCAGCATTGGTAGATTTTAATGCGGAAATTTGTAATTTAAATCGATCAGGTCTATTTATATCGTCAGTATCAAATCTTGCAATTATTTTATTTGAGCACTCTAAAACACCCTCCCTCAGAGCAAGACCTAAGCCTTTATTTGTTTCTAGAACTAATGTTTTAATTGGTAATATTGCTTTCCAATACGAAACCACATCATATAATTCTTTAGAAATTGGTCCATCAATAACGAGGATAATTTCATTTGCCTTTAGAGTTTGATTTTGCAGACTCTGTAATGCTCGATTTAAAAAAAAAGGTTTTTCGCCATTGTAAACAGATCCAAGTGCAGAAAAATTTGATCCATCTAATTCGGAATTCATCTTTTACTCCCCTAGCAAAATTTTTCGTATCTTTTTATAAGATTCATCACCGGCATACTTCTTAATATTTACTTTTAATTGATCTTCAACGGACCATTTAACTTGGGTGAATTGCGATGGTCGTAATATTTTTTCAATTTGATTAATTGTCATTGTTCCGTTTATAGAATTTCTTGGAGCAATATTATTATTTTCTCTGTAAAGCCCATGCTTAGAAGTAAATAATCTTTTATACCCACAATTAAGACCAATTTTCAATGAGGCATTATTATTCGCACCGTAAGGAAAAGAAAAGTTTTCAATTTCAGAGCCGGTTATTTGCTGCAAGAAATCTTTAGAATCTGAAAACTCAATATATTGATCTTTCTCAGAAAGAAGATCAAAAGCTAAGTGATTTTTAGAATGAGAGCCTATGATCACACCATTATTACTCATCTCAAGAATATTATCTGATGAAAGATAGCCCTCTTTATTAACCATTTCTGAAATTACGAAACATATTACTTTAATATTTTGATCTAAAACTAGAGGGTAGACCATTTCAAAGTCAGAGCAAAGGCCGTCATCAAAAGTTAAAAGTATCTTGTTAGAATCTAAATTTAAATCACTGAGATTGTCATTAATAGAAATAAAATTATCTTTAAAGCTTTCTAAAACACTTTTAAATACTGATAATTCAAGATCTTCGAAGCATTTTCTTTTTCCGTCACTGACGATCCCATGAAGAACTATCGGATTAATATAGTGCATATTTTAAATTCTTAAGAAACCTTTTTTTTGGGCCCATTCCACCAACCCTTTTAATAACTTAAATGGCCAAAAAATATATACCCATCTATTATGATGAACTTCAACCCTCCCAAAACTTCTCTTAAATTTGTCAATTGAATCAATTCCTATACCACCCATATCATATTTTAATATGCCTCGGCTTTTTGCTTCTTTTATAGCAACCCATTGGATCATACTACTGGCTGCGCTAGCAAATCCCTCCATATTAGATGATGCGGAATGATAGACCATTCTATTATTGTCTATTAAAAATGTTGCCCCTGAAACAAGTTTCCCATTAATTCTTCCTGAAACAAATAAGAGCTTTCTTTCAGTCTGAAGATTTTCCACTAAAGAAAGATAAGAATTTAGTGAATGAGGTACTTTAGATTTTTGTCTTGTAAAAGTTTCCTCAATAAAAGAATAATATTCTTTAAGAGTTTTTTCAGTTAGGATCTCTACCTTAGTTTCTACTTGATGTTTTTCAGATTTTCTTGCCATATTTCTCGCACGACTCTCAAAACTTTTCCAAATGATATCCTCATCCTCAATCAGACTTATTTCTAGGCTCGGTCTAAAAGAGTGATCAAAGCCGATAGACCTTAAACTCTTGGTTAATTTAATAGAAATTAAATCTTCTGCAAGCGATCCAAGCTCAATATAAATACCAAGCTGCTTTTTTAGAAAAGATAGTTGATGGATAATTATTTCTATTTTCATGTCCTCATCCATAGCATCATGAAAAATTGGTCCCATGTATTCTGTAAAAGTCCCTCTTAAAGGGGAACCAAATAAACTAAAACCAAATTTCTTTTTTACACAAACAGGGGTAATCGCTTGAAGTTGATCATTCTTAACTGTAACTATATATTGAACTTTACTATTAAAACCTTTCTCAAGAACTTTTTTCCATAACAACGAATGATAAAGAGACCCCTTGGATAACATAGAGTTAATATTTAGATTAGTATCTTTATGAAAATATGTTTTTATTGTTGTAATACTCATTTAATAGTCTCATTATTAAATTCTAAAATTGTAAGCTTCATATAATTTAAGTGTTCTTCGCCCACATCTTGATGAATTGGTAAGCATATTAAACTATTATTAATCCGTATTGAAGTTGGATATTTAGATTTATTTTTTAGCACCTCTTCTGGCATAGACTTTCCTGGCCAGGACAATGCACCAATACCTTTTTTTCGAAGAAAATTAATTAACTCTGATGGGTTCTCTGACAAAACCGGAAGAGTCTGAAGAGAGGATTCTTTATCGAAATGAATTGGTGTAAGTTTAAGATCCTTATTTTTATTAAAAAAATCAATGATTAATTTTGTATTCTTTTTTCTTTGCATTCTAATGTAATTAAGCAAGGTTTGGTTATTTAAATTATTAATTAAGCTCTTGCTTGGCATGGTTGATTTAATATCAATATTTTTTTTGATGTATCTGGTATTAACATGTTTTTTATCAAAAAAATCTATAACAAGAAAAGGGTTTAATACATTAAATTTATAGTTAATTGACAACAACCAGTCAATAAATGATTTTATCTTATTAATTTTAAATACTTTTGCTGTCTCATTAATTAATTGTTTTTTGCTCTTAAGCACTAGCGCCCCACCATCTTGAATAGCGAATACCTTTCTAAAACTAAAAACTGTTATATCAGACTTGATATCATATTTGTCGAAGCTGAATGGGCTGTGACAGCAATCCCTTATTGAAATAAGATTATTATCTTTACAAAAATTTATTATTTCATCTAGATTTATATTCTTTGCTCCAAAAAAATCGCAAATAATAACTGCTTCAATACTATTATTAGATGTATATTTTATAAGAGAGTCCATATCCCATGAAAAATTATCATTAATATCTAAGTAATGAATAGTAAAGCCTGCTTGTTGCAAGCTATCCTTGGTTTCTTTACAAAACAAAGCAGGTATAAGAATATTTTTAACATCCTTTGATACCATTCTTATACCCGAGATGATTCCATGAGAGCCTCTTTCGTAAAAAATAAGATCTTTATCAAATGCATAATTTTTAGAGTTAATAAATGTTTTTTTAGCAACCTTGAATGGTTTAGGAGCAATTATCAAAATTTTAACCTCTTCATAATTAAGGCAACCTCAAATAATAAAATCGAAATTAAGATACCAAGAGTAAAGTTGAATAATGAGTCGTCCAAAGAAAGAGATCTAGAAAGATATACCATATTAAAAACAAAAATTGGACAAAGATATCTAAGTCTAGGTGTATAAAAAATAAACCTTACAATTAATGAAAAAAAGATTAAATAAAATGGTAAAAATATAAAGAAATACCATTTACCACTTAGTAAATATATAGTTGCAGAAAGAGTTATTTCTTGACTGGAATAGTAAAAATAGATGTCACTTAAAGGTATGCCTCTATAATAATGACCGATATACTGGGTTAATGGTAGAGTATCAAATGGGTTTCCTGGTAATATAAAATTAAAATATGATCCAATCATGTTTTGGAAATTATACATACCCGTGTGATCAATATTTGGTTGAGCCATAATTAAAATAAAATCATCCATTCCGCCCAATCGAGACATTAAAAATTGAGCCATGATTTCAATTGAATCGCCTCCGCCACCATAATTAAGACTGAGCTCGCCAATCGTTGAGTAAGCTCTTGCGAAATGACCTAAAACCGCAATTGAGACCCCTGCTATTAAAAAGGTTGGGGCCCAAATTAAGATACGCCTCTTTGATATGAAATAATTTGGACTCAGAATTAACAACAAAGCTGCTGCGATATAAAAAACTCTTAATAGTCCCTCTTTACTTCCTCCAATCATTGCTAAAATACAATAAGTAGCTAATAAAAAAGCTATGCTAGGTAGGAATTTTTTTAAATTCACTGTAGCAGCTATAAAACAATATATTAATAGTGCAAATGCTGGATCAAAAAGGCTAGCAATAGCTTGAAGAGATGTATTTCCTCTTTCTTGCATTCCACCTCCTACTAAAGAGCCTCCAAATAGAAAGTTATCTGCCATACTTAATGCTAAACAAAAAAATGTTAGCCAGAACATTTGCTCGACAGGAAGATTTTTTTTGGAAATGCTAAAGGGAGCTCTTTGATAATTTTTTTTATTAGTTAAGGATATTAAGCTCAGGCCTATTCCAGAGGTGATAACGCAATGAATAAAAAGGCATTTTATAATTACAATCGTATCAACTAAATCTATATCTAAGCTGGTTGCGTACCTCCCTATAGAAGGATCATAGATATAATTTATAACACTTATAGGAAGAAAAATCCCTGTAATAATAAGATACATCCTAAAAATAGGTTTTAATTCTATGGCTATATATTTTATAATCAATAAAGGTATGCCAAAAGCTAAAATACTAGAAAGATATAAATAAAGTAAATTAAATTCTCCTGAGATAGAGAAAAAATAGATGACCTCAACAGTCAAGAATGCCATCATCGTGAGATAAATAAAGTGAGGAATATGACTAACTCTCATTCTAATAAATTCTATTTAGAACCATTGATTACGCCTTTTGTTCTTATGATAGCTATAAATATAACTTGAAAAAGGAATAAAGGTTGATACAAATAATATTAATGCTGATAAATTTTTAAACTTGTAGATCCTTACTGCATCTCTTGCTTCAAAATATAATTTATTTGAAATCTTCTCATAAGCTTTCTTCATAGAATGTCTTATTTTAAGGAGGTTTAGGTGTATTTTATCATCATTTGTCCAAATTGGATTATTTTCCATTTTAGAAATCCACCTAGATTCTTCTTCTAAAAATTTGTGATGCTCTGCCCAGCTTCCGCCAGATTGATGTACTCTCCACTTTCCAAGCACCTCTTTAACAATGGCAAGTTTTGAAATCATACTTACTCTTAATATAAGGTCGAAATCAGTAATGTGACTAAAATCAGAATCAAAAGCATAATCTAAACTATCAATTACTGATTTTTTAATAAGGATTGTCTCGAGTGAAACAAAATATCTCTCTAGCAAATCCTTAAAAATATATCCTTCTGGAGGGTAATTACCATCATATATTTTTTTTTCTAATTTATTACTAAAAAAAATAGTATCACTTATAACAATCCCAGTATTGGGATCATCTTTAAATTTTTTTATTTGCTTTTCAAGTTTCAGTGGCAGCCAAAGGTCATCAACATCTAGTACAGCTACATAATCCCCTTTCATGAATTGATATGCTTCAGCTCTCGCCTTTCCTATAGATGTATGATTGGGTGCTAAAAAGTATTTAATTCTATCATCCTCGAAGGACTTCACTATAGATGCTGAACTGTCTGTTGATTGATTATCCCAAAATATAATCTCCCAGTTTGAATAGGTCTGAGATATTACACTCTCAATAGCTTCTTCAAGGAATTCTTCACCGTTGAAGCAATTCATTAATATGCTTACAACGCCTTGTTCTGATGAATTTATATTAATGGCTTTCATAGATACAAAAAACTTATTTTAGGGTCCATGGCGCATTGCCTTCGATCCAAAGATCTTCCAATAAATCACGATCTCTTTTTGTATCCATGCATTGCCAAAATGAATCATGTTTGTATGCAGCTAATTCTCCTAATCTAGAAGCTTCTTCAAGTGGGAATTGCTCCATAACCGTGCTATCTCCGTCAATTAGATCAAAAAATTTTGGTTCGACGACAAAAAATCCGCCATTAATCCATCCCTCACCCTCATCTGGTTTTTCATGAAATGTAGATACAATATCTTCTTCTATCTTAAGATTGCCAAAACGACCAGCTGGCTTTACTGCAGTTAAAGTTACCATTTTTCCTTGTTCCTTATGAAAGGTTAGCAATTTATCTATGTTAATATCAGATATACCGTCTCCATATGTTAATAGAAATGGTTCATTTCCAATAAAAGGCTTCATCCTTTTAATCCTTCCTCCAGTCATTGATTTTTCACCAGTATCAATCAAACTTACCGACCAGTCTTTTGGAGTCGAATTGAAAAGTGTTATTTTATCTGATGATAAATCTATCTTAAAATCTGAATTTAGAGATTTATAATTTAAAAAGTAATCTTTAATCATTTCAGACTTATAACCTAAGGCGAGATAGAAATCTTTATGTCCAAAATCTGCATAACGATTCATTATGTGCCAAAGAATTGGCCTATTGCCGATAGAAACCATAGGTTTTGGCATTAAATTTGTATATTCGGATAAGCGCGTACCAAACCCACCAGCCAAGATTATTACTTTCATTTTTTACTCCAATCATATTTTATTTCTTTAATATCTAATCTATCCATCTCATCAGGATCATGCTCAATGTTAGTAAGATTGAGTATCAGGCTTTTAGACTCATCTATGCCTTGGAAGCCATACCAAATACCCGGAGGAACATTGATTCTTGAATAATTCTGAGAGCCAATAATAATACTCTTAAAATGACTTTTATCATCTGATGCAAAAATAAATCTCACATTACCTAATGGCACAACTAGATTCATAGTCATCTTATTATGACGCTTCCATGCTTTAATAAAATCTTTTTTTATCCATGAAAAGTATGCTTCTTCAAAACCCGCAAATCCTAAATCAGATTTTTTTAAGGCATGCATAACATTACCTCCCTCTAAATTTATATTGGATAAACTTATAGTGATAATTTTATCGAGGCTCATTTAGACCAACCAATATTTTTTTCTTTTGCTGATTTTAAATATTCTTTTATTTGTGCTTCAGTTATTTTTTTAATCTCGTTGGGATTTTCATGAAATGATTTGTACCATTCCGTAGTTATTTTTACAGTCTCTTCAAAATTCCATGTAGGTTGCCAATTAAGATGAGCTAGGGCTTTATCACAATTAAGTTTAAGTAAGCCGGATTCATAAGGTCCTGATATATTTTCTGAAATATCCGTCCATTGAACATTTTTCCAATTTAAAGACATATTTTCTACAAGATTTAATACGCTATGATTTTGCTCAGCTGGAGGTCCAAAATTAAAAGGCTCTCCATGAAAAGTACTATCCTGTGATAAATGCTCTGCTAAGCATAAGTAGCCACTAAGTGGCTCAAGAACATGCTGCCATGGTCGAGTTGCATGGGGATTCCTTAATTCAACATTTGAATTGTTCATCCATGCTTTAATGCAATCTGGGACAATTCTGTCTTGTGACCAATCACCTCCACCAATTACATTTCCAGCTCTTGCTGAAGCTAGTCTTATATTTGAGGACTCTTTTGGAAAATAAGACTTTATGTAAGACTTTATAGCTAGTTCTGCTGCTCCCTTGGAAGCGCTATAAGGGTCAGGGCCGCCAAGTGCATCAGTCTCTCTATAACCCCATATCCACTCAACATTGTCATAACACTTATCACTTGTAATCATTACCGCAGTACATTCATTATCCAAATCTCGTAAGGCATCGAGAAGATTAATAGTACCAAAAACATTAGTTTGCCATGTTTCAATTGGATTGGTATACGATTTACGGACTAGTGCTTGAGCTGCTAGATGAAAAATAAAATCTGGCTTTATAGATTTTATAGCTTTTTTTAAAGCCTCTCCATCTCTTATATCTATTCTTAGATCTTCAATATCTTCACTTATTTTAGCGGAGGAAAAATGAGATGGATCAGTGTATGGATCTAAAGCTATTCCACTTACATTTGCATTAAGTAATTTTAACCAAGATACAAGCCAGGAACCCTTAAAGCCAGTATGCCCTGTTACTAAAACTTTTTTGTTTTCAAATATATTTTGTATAGCCAATTAATTTCTCCATGAAATATTTATTATGTATTATAAGCAATGAATCAATTAAAAAAACCTGTTAATCAACCTTCATGCTCTTTAAGGCAATTCATCCATCGACTAAGTGAGGTTTCAGAATAGAAGTAATCTTTATATACATTGCCTATTTTTTTAGAACTAGAATTCAAAATATTAGTAAGATCGAAAGATGAACTAACGAAACTGACGTCTCCAGAGCCTCTTAGTGGGCTTAAATTAAAATCGTTATTATCTAAGTAAGTTATTATCGGAACGCCTCGACAAAATGCATCAACAGCTGCTGATGTTGTATTGCTTGTGTAGACAAGATCTGATTCGTTTAAGAGATGGTCTAGAGAATCTGAAACCAATTCAAGTTTTAATTCATAAGCATCAATATTTATAGGACAAGCGGGATGAGGCTTAATAAAAAATTTAATATTTTGTTGAGTTTTTTTATATGCCTTTTCTAAAAGTTTAATTTGTTGGTTAGTTTTGTTAAAAGAATAATCCCCTAAAATTAACATGTTAATAGAATTGAGATCATTCTTCTTATTTTCTATTTTTGATATATCCTCTAAATTATCTAGATATCTTAAAGCCTCTAATTCTATTATTGATTCTGATGGGTAACCGCCCCTTAATAAAGACTCTTTTGCATATGGCCCATTTACACCTATAAGATCTGGACTTGAATAAAAATATGAACTAGGTTCTTTATATATTTGTTTAAAATTAAAGTATCTTAAATCCCAGTACCTTATTGTGGAGTGAGGTATACCAATTACTGGCCCTAAATGATCATAAGATTTATACGCACCATTAAAGCATGCTTCCCATCCTTGATTTTCAAGAAGGTATATAGAGACATTTTGTTGAGGAAGCATTGAGAAGGCTTTTTGGTACAAGAAAAAGTAATACAAGTTACTAATTGCTGATATGCCCTTAAAACTTTTATGCACATCATCTTTTAACAAAGGATATAAATAACCCAGATTTTTATTTAAGGTGCCTTTGATAAAGAAAAATTTATAATAAATTATAAAATAATTAAATATTGTCTTAAGAATTAAAGTAATTGATGTGAATGAATCTGTCGTAGTGTGAGCTTCATTATGATCATTTAACTTCTTTATAGCTATTTTTGCAAGACCTGCATTGGGTATGTCCTTATCAGGAACAAAGACATGAATCCAATTAGATTTAATCTTATTTAAAATCAATTTTTCCGACAATGTAGTCCAATAAGCACTATAAAAAATATTATTTTTTAATTTTTGTGCGTCTATGTTAAAAAGATATGAGCCAAAAGTAAGGCTTGCTTTACTATTAGTCCACTCATTTAATCCAACCCCCTTTAAAGGAAGATATTTTATAATTCTATTAATAAGCCATGCAATTGATAAAAAAAAGTTAGGTAAATATTTTTTTAATTTTACTTTGGTGGAAATAGGAGTATTGCTTAATTTAGTTAACTGAGAGAAGAAATCATATTTATTTTCATGTGAGTATCTTTTAAGTGATTTAATAATATCTTTATCATCAGAGTAAATAGAAATAGATTCTACATTCTTTTTAAGTTGCTCTTGTTGACTTAAGATAACTTTATTTATGGCTATTACTTTTATCGCGCTTAAGATATTTGCAGATTTTCCAATATTACATTTCTCAGTTATTAAAGTTAGCCACCAAAAACTAAAATTATTATCTAGTTTTAAATATTCAGCTAGGGTCTTGTTATATATATTTACATTTCCAAGATCATAAATTAACTTCAGATAACTCTCTTTTATTTTATCGTCATGAGCTTCTATATAGGATAATAGGTAAGTTTTATGCATGGATTCCAAATTAGAATATTTTTTTAAAAAAATAATGTGGTCAAACTCTGATTCATTTATTGGATGATCGCTGATATTTGTATGTAAATCCCACATTAAAATATTCATTAGAATTTAATTTTATCTAAAAATAAACTCTTTTGCATTTTAAATTCACTTTTCGAAAATCCAATTATTGAAGGAAATAAAGAAATTAGGAAATAGTTGAATATTAAATAAAGTAACAAAGTGAGGGGGGCATTTACAAACGGCCCATAGTCAAACAAATAATTTACAAATACCTTAGACGCAAATCCTAAAATTACTGTGATAATGGGAATATAAAATAAAAAATTATAATTTAAATCCCATTTGAAAATCTTATTTATATAAAAAATATGAAGAATTGAAAGAATTAAAACTGCAGTAACAAACTTTATAGCTAATCCCGTTGCTCCCAGAGAAAGACCTGGTAAAAATGCATCAGTAGGTGCTAAAAGCATATAAGCTAAAGTTAAACCAATTAACATCTCTGTGATAGAAATAAATGCATAAATTTTTGTTTTTGATGTTGCAAGAAGGAGAGCTCCATTTAGCTGACCCATAGATTGAAATGCAGGATAGATAAACATAATCATCAAAGGAGTGACCCCTTGAATATAATCATTGCCCAAAATAATTAAAATAAAATCCTCCGTCCAGGGAATGCAGAATCCAGCCATTAATCCACAACTAAAAAAAATAAGCCTGGATGATCTAAAATAAAGATTTTTTAGCTTTTCAAAATCTCTTTTAGCAAAAATATCTGAAAATTCTTTCCATAATATTCTTAGTATTGCTGTCGCTGCCAATAAAACTACAACAGCAAATTGATCAGCAACTGAAAATAAAGCCTGCTGTACCGAGCCTCCCCAAAATTGAAGCATCCATCTTTCTGCAAAAACTACAATAAATCCAATAAAAACTGATGGGATAATTGGCTTGCAGTAACTCCAATACATTAAAAATACAGAATTTAAGGATATCTCTTTGTCATCCTTTAAAACATTAGACTCTAAACTTTTGAAGTATATAAAAACTGAGAAAATACTAGCAACAAACCACTCGAATGATGAAATTAAAAATATTGTGTAAATACTTAAATATTCAACTGCCCATAAGCCCATCATTAGTAAGAGATGGCATATAACAACTAAAACATTTAGTAACTGTATTTTTGCTGTCTCTCTCTTTGATTCAGCCATCTGCATTGTTACAGGCCAAATATTATATTGAAAATATGTACTAACTAATGCAAGAATAATTAAAGACCTCTCTTCGCCCTGCCAAAGTAATTTAATTATAGATTCTGGCATTAAGAGTCCAATTATTAACAAAGGGATTATTAATTGAATAAAAAGCCATACCCAGTAAATTAAAATAAAGTTTAAATGTCTTTCCTTTTCAGATAAAAAAGTAAAAAATGCGGAAGATGTACCTAAATCAAGAAAAGTTCTTAATCCAATAAATACTGCTAATAAAAATGATAACCTTCCATAATCATTAGGCCCTAGCCATCTAGCTATAAGCATTAAAGTTGAAAAGACAATTACACTTCTTAGAGCAGTAGCAATAAAGCTTACTACAAACCTTGAAGATATATTTTTATTTGATAGTAAATTTAAGATTTTAAAGCGCTAATAATGAAATTGAATAGTATTACTATTTTTTTATAAATTTTTAAGAAGATAGAAGCCATTGCCTGTCCTTAAAAGTTGGAAATTAGATTCGAAGCCTGCTGATTGAAAAATAAATTTATAATCAGAATCTCTATAATAATGGTCTCCCATTTCTGGGCATGTTTTAAAAAGATCGTAAAATTTATATTTAAATTTCCTTTCCTTTATAAGCAAAGTAAGAAATCTCCTGCAGTATGCTTTAACGCCAATATAAGGCTCGCCAACAATAAGAATTAATCCGTTGGGCTTTATAATTCTCTTGCATTCCTGAAGGAGTTTAAATGGCTCATCTGCATGATGAAATGCTTGATTTAAAAGAATAATATCAAAAAATGA
>MDTF01008517.1_pt1 | contig 12793 bp, 9 predicted proteins | sample 811191 | NCBI WGS metagenome assembly MDTF01 (sample SAMN05326649, study PRJNA326480) | marine metagenome | isolation source: seawater | place: Southern Ocean | collected 2011
AAGAATTATTAAAAACTCAGTTAGATCTTATGCTCCTGATGGGCTTTTTTGGCTTGTATTAGACTCTAATAAAAAAGGAAGGTATCCTAGAGCAAAAAAAATTGGAGCAACTTGTTATCATTATGGATGGGTTCGCAGTGAGGATCAGATGAATCTTAAAAGTAGTAAGGTTCAAAAATACTGGGGAGGTGAGCCAGTTAAGATTGACTTCACACAAATGGATAAATCAATTGTTAAGAGATTTCAAGGGACTCATCCTAAAATCATACAAGATTGGCTTCCTAATGAAATCGGCTTATATGAGGTTGATACAAATTATCAGCCAACTAAAAAGCAAAAAAAACATCAAATCATGTTGAGATTGGAAAAAATGTTTGATATAGACCTAAGTAAGAAACATTACAAGCTAGTTTGATGAGAATTTTAATTGAGCTTCCTACATGGCTTGGTGATGCTGTTATGGCGACACCTTCCATTGAAAATTTAGTAAATTTTTACAAAGACTCGGAAGTTATACTTGTTGGTTCAATTGTTGCAATTGATGCCTTAAAAAATCATCCAAGAGTAACTAAAGCATTTGTTTTAGATAAAAATTATATTCATATATATAGGACTATAAAAAGTTTAGGAAGATTTGATATATTCCTGTCTTTTAGGAGCTCTTATCGATCAAGATTTATAAAACTTTGTGTTTCTTCAAAACATAAGCAGCAATTTGATAAAAATAAATTTGTTAAAGGTCACCAAGTAGAGAAATATAATAATTTTGTTAATAAAAGTATAAATATTAATTCTGTTCCAGATAAATTAAGATTACATGTTAAAAAGAGAAATAAGATAACTAAAAATAAACTAATAGGTATTAATCCAGGAGCATCTTATGGAAGTGCTAAAAGGTGGAATGCAAAAGATTTTGCAGAAGTAGCAGCTAAACTATCTAGTGATTATGATGTTATTATTTTTGGTGGAATTGGAGAAAAAGATATTGCAAATGATATTGAGAGGAGATTAATAGAAAAAGGTGTAAAAAACTATCAAAATTTATCTGCTCAAACTTCAATTAAAGGTTTGATGAGTGAAATTGCAAATCTTGATTTATTTATAACTGGTGATAGTGGACCAATGCATCTTGCAGCTGCTCTTCAGATTCCAACAGTAGCAATTTTTGGTCCAACTAATGCCAAAGAGACTTCACAATGGAAGAATGAAAAAAGTTATATTGTAAAGAAGAATTTAGAATGTCAGCCATGTATGAAGAGGAAATGCCCACTTAATCATCATAATTGTATGAAGTTGATTAAGCCAACTGATGTTTTAGATGCAGTTAATTATGTAGCTTAATTATTTAATAAAGCTTACTGATATGGCTAATTACTTACATTTTTTTGATTTTATCTATAGTCAAGGAAGAGCCTTTATTAGGAATAAATTTTATGAGCCTAAGTTCTTCAGCAATATCTTGCCCCACAACTTTTTTACCTTCGTAGTCACTGCCTTTGACTAAGATATTTGGTTTAATTGAATTAATTAAATTATAAGGAGTATCTTCATCAAAAATGACTACATAGTCAACTACTTCAAGCGCTGCAAGGATATATGCTCTATCTGATTGAATATTAATAGGGCGATTTTTTCCCTTTAAAGAAGTTATTGATTTATCAGAATTTAATCCCACAATTAGAATATCTCCAAAACTTTTAGCAGACTCTAAATAACTTACATGACCCATATGAATTAAATCAAAACATCCATTAGTAAAAACAATTCTTTTTCCTTTTGCTTTGAAATTCAAAGCCAAAGAGGTAATTTCTTTAAGAGTTTTAATATGTTCTATGCTTGAAGATTGATTAATACTTGATTCATACTCAATTATTTCATTATAAGTTGCAGAGGCACTTCCTATTTTCCCAACAACTACTGCTGCTGCCAAGTTAGCAAATTTTATTGCATCATCAATATTTATTCCACAAGCAAGGGAAAAGCCTAGTGCTGCGATTATGGTGTCACCAGCACCTGTAACATCAAATACCTCTCTTGCAATTGTTGGATGAATACGAAATTGATTATCATAAACTGCTACACCACCCTCACTAAGGGTAATAATTGACACATCTAGATCAAATTTTGATTTAAGTTCAGTGATTGCAACTAATAGACTCTCATCATCAATAATAGCAATATTTGAAGCTTCACTCGCTTCTTTTTTATTTGGAGTTAATAAATATGCACCTTTGTATTTTAAATAATCTTGTCCTTTTGGATCAACTAAAACTTTTTTGTTATATTTCTTAGCAATAATAATTAACGATTTAGTTAAATTATTAGTTAAAACGCCTTTGCCATAATCTGAGAGAATAACAATATCATAGCTAGATATAATTTTTTTAAAAGTATCAAGAATAATATTTTGAGAATTGATATTGATTTCATTTGAACTCTCACGATCATATCTAACCACCTGTTGTTTAGATACGATAATTCTAGTCTTCTTAGAAGCTAACCGCCCCTCTTGAAAAATTAAATATTTAGTACTTATATTAATTTCATTTAATAATTTTTTTAACTCAATAGAGTTATTACAATCACCTAAAACGCTTATAACATCAATTTTTGAACCTAGGGCTTTTAAGTTATTTATTACATTACCAGCGCCACCAAGAAGTGTGCTTTCATTTTGGATATCTATTATTGGAACAGGTGATTCAGGTGAAATTCTCTCAGATGTTCCTAATAAGTAATAGTCAATCATGAGATCCCCAATTACTAAAATTTTTGGCATTTTTTCTTGAAATTTGATCATGTGTATTTTTCACCATGAAGTCTTTTAATTTCAGGAATATAAGCTTCTATACCTTTTTCAAGAGAAAAAGTAGGATTAAAGCCTAAATTTTTTATTGAAGAATTTATATTCGCTTCAGTATTGGATTGATAGCCACTATAGGGATTAGGGAAATAGTCTATATTTAAATTAGTTTCAAGTTCGTTTTGAAGAATATCAACAATATCTTTAAAGCTTCTTGAAATAGATGTTCCTATATTATAGACACCATTTTTTATGGGTTTGCATGCTTTAATATTTGCTTGAACAACATCATCAATAAATATGAAATCACGATAAATTTCTTCTGAATTTTTAAAAAGGCGAGGATTGTTTCCATTTAATATTTGGTGGCCTAGTTGAATAACCATAGATGAGGTTTTAGCTTTATAAAACTCCTTCACTCCATATACATTAAAAAATCTTAAACCAACTATTACCATATCAGGGTTCTCTTGGGAGTATCTATTAGCAATTTGATCCATTAATAGCTTGCTAAATCCATAAGGATTACTAGGATTTTCTTTTCCAACAGTTTGTGGTGCAGCTAAATTACCATATGTAGCAGCTGAGCTGGCATACACTATTATGGCATTATCTTTTTTAGCAATTTCTAGTAAATCATAGAATGTATTTACATTAGTTTGAAATATAATTTCTTGGTCATAAACCCTAGTATCTGAAATTGCCGCATGATGAAATATAAAATCAAACTTGTATTTATTTAATTTTGATAAATCAGCCTTACTAAGAAGGTTTCCACAAATTATATCTCCCCTAAAGCCAATTAAATTTTTGTAATGTCCATAACTCTTAGGATTACCATTAGAAAAGAGATTTTCATTTCTAAAGCAATCAAAAATTACTATCTGTGCATTTGGAAAATTCTCTTGAAAATAAAATGCAAGATTGCTTCCAATAAATCCAGCACCTCCAGTTATAAGGATCGTTTTATTATTAAAGTCTATATTGTTATACTTCATTTATTATTTTAAATACCCAATATTTTCAAAATTAATATTAACTATTATATAGTTTACTAAGTAATAAAGAAATAATGGTTAAACACTTTACTTATTTTTTTTTGAAAGATTATATTTGCTTATTTAGTAATTAGAGTAATCTGAATATCATTAGTAACCTATAGTCAATCTTCTTTTATTTTTTTTTTAGTTTAAAATGATTTTATAATATAAAAAACACTACTTGAAAGTCTCCAGTATTAACATCTAGTTATTAATTTAAAAAATTTTATGACAATAATCCCAGTAATTTTATCAGGCGGTTCTGGAACACGTATTTGGCCGTTGTCTAGAAAGCAATATCCAAAACAGTTTCTTTCACTATTGGGTCAGAATAGTCTATTTCAGGAATCATTGATTCGTTTAAAGGGACTAAAAGATATTACTACTCCTATAATTATTTGCAATTCTGACCATCGATTTTTAGCTGCTGAACAATTAAAAAAAATTGGTATGGAGAATTCAATGATCCTGCTTGAACCTGTTGGCAGAAATACTGCTCCAGCAATTACTGCTGCAGCTTTAAAAATTATTAATGATTTTGATCTAAAAGACGCTATGATGCTTGTTTTATCTGCTGATCATGTAATTAAAAATATAAATGAATTTCATAAAATAATCTCCAAAGCTTCAATACATGCAGAAGCTGGCAGATTGGTAACTTTTGGAATTACTCCTAGCTCGGCAAATACTGGTTATGGCTACATAAATTTTTCTAAAAAAAGTAATAATGAATCACATAAAGTGAATAAGTTTGTAGAAAAGCCAAATAAAGAAATAGCTGAAGTCTATTTGAGTCAAGGTAATTATTTATGGAATAGTGGAATGTTTATGTTTCAACCTCAGGTTTTTTTAGGTGAATTGGCTTTATATTCTGAGGACATTTTGAGTGCTGTAGAAAAAGCATTAAAAAATTCATCAGAGGATTTAGATTTTATTCGTCTTGAAAAAAATGCTTTTGAATCAAGTCCAAATTTATCAATTGACTATGCAGTTATGGAAAAAAGCAATAATGTAGTTGTACTTAAGCTAGATGCTGGATGGAGTGATGTTGGCTCATGGGCTTCATTATATGAAATTAGTGATAAAGATAAAAATGGTAATGTGTTAAAAGGAGATGTATTTTCAGAAGAAACTACTAATAGTTATATCGATGCTAGACATCATCTGGTTGCAACTGTTGGTGTAAATGATTTAGTAATTATTGATACTCCAAATGCTACTTTAGTTTCAAGTAGAGATAAGGCTTCAGAGGTTCAGAAAATAGTTAAAAAATTGCAATCGCTTGAGAGAGATGAGTATAAAAGTAATCGAAAAATTTATCGCCCTTGGGGATGGTTCGATTCAATTGAGTCTGGCTTACATTTTCAAGTTAAAAAGCTTCATGTTTTTCCAGGATCAAAGTTATCTCTTCAAAAACATTATAAGAGGGCGGAGCATTGGGTTATAGTTAGAGGTACTGCATCAGTAATAAATGGTGAAGATAAATTGATTTTAAACGAAGGTGAATCAACATTTATTCCTATCGGTGTTGTTCATTCTCTTGAAAATACAACGAATAAATTACTTGAGGTTATAGAAGTTCAAAGTGGAACGTATCTTGGAGAGGATGATATTGTTCGTTTTGAAGATTCATATGGCAGGGTAGAAGAAAATAATCAATGATCATTATTAGGATAATTTAGGAATCAAATATGACATCTAATAAAGTAGCTTTAATTTCAGGAATAACTGGTCAAGATGGGGCCTATTTAGCAGAATTTTTGTTAAATAAGGGTTATGAAGTGCATGGCATTAAAAGACGATCATCTTCCTTTAATACTGATAGGATTGATCATTTATATCAAGATCCCCATGAGACAAATAGAAAATTTATACTCCACTATGGAGATTTGTCAGATTCAATGAGTTTAGTTAGAATTATAAATGAGATTCAACCAAATGAAATTTATAATCTAGGAGCACAATCTCATGTAGCAGTGTCGTTTGAAACTCCAGAGTACACTGCTGATACAGTTGGATTGGGAGCGCTTCGTATTTTGGAGGCAATTAGAATTTCAGGACTAGAAAAGAAAACTCGATATTATCAGGCTTCAACTTCGGAACTTTTTGGTGAAGTCCAAGAAACACCACAGAAAGAAACAACCCCTTTTTATCCCCGTTCCCCATATGGCGCAGCGAAATTATATGCTTATTGGATAACTATTAATTATCGAGAAGCTTATGGAATTTATGCTTGTAATGGTATTTTGTTCAATCATGAATCACCACTTCGTGGAGAGACTTTTGTGACTAGAAAAATTACTAGAGCATTGTCTAGAATTTCATTAGGTTTGCAAGATACTCTATATTTAGGTAATTTAAACTCTATGCGAGATTGGGGTCATGCAAAAGATTATGTAGAAGTTCAATGGCTTATGTTGCAGCAAGAAAAACCTGATGATTTTTGCATTGCTACAGGGATTCAATATTCTGTTAGAGATTTTGTTAATTTTTCTTGGGCATACTTAAATAAAAAAATAAGATGGGAGGGAGAAGGTATTCAAGAAAAAGGATACGATGTGGACTCGGGAAGTCTTATTATTGCTGTTGATAGTCGTTATTTTCGTCCAACTGAGGTAGAAACACTTTTAGGCGATTCTTCGAAAGCAAAAGAAAAATTGGGCTGGAGTCCTAAAATTACTTTAGAGCAAATGGTTCATGAAATGATGGAAAATGATATTAATATTGCCAAGAGAGACTCATTGGTCAAAAAGCATGGATTTAAAGCTCCAGATTTTAAAGAGTAGTTTGTTCATATATGAATCTTAAGGATAAAATTTATATAGCAGGTCACCAAGGCTTAGTTGGTTCAGCTATTTTAAAAAATCTTGAAAAACGAAATTTTTCAAATATTGTGACTCGAACCCATAAAGAGTTAGATCTCACAAATCAATTAGATGTTATAAACTTTTTTAATGAGGAGAGGCCAGAATATGTAATTCTTGCAGCTGCTAAAGTTGGTGGTATTTATGCAAATAACACTTATCCTGCAGAGTTTATTTATGAAAATATTATGATTCAAGCTAATGCTATTGAATCTTCATATAAGAGTGGTGTAAAACGCCTACTTTTTCTAGGAAGTACTTGTATTTATCCACGAGCAGTAAGTCAGCCAATGCGAGAAGATGCTCTATTAACTGGCACTTTAGAGCCAACCAATGAGCCTTATGCTATAGCTAAAATTACTGGAATTAAGTTATGTGAATCATATAATAGACAATATAAAACTGATTTTCGCTCTGTAATGCCAACAAATTTGTATGGAGTTAATGATAGCTTTAACTCGGTTAATTCACATGTAATCCCTGCTTTAATGTCACGTTTTCATGAAGCTAAAGTTAATAATGCTTCTGAAGTAGTTGTTTGGGGCTCTGGCAAGGTAATGCGTGACTTTTTGTTTGTTGATGATATGGCAGATGCATCAATATTTGTTCTTGAATTAGATAAAGCTTCCTATATGAAAAATACAGACCCTATGCTTTCTCATATTAATATTGGAACAGGAGTTGATATTTCTATTTATGATTTGGCGAAAATAATAAAACTAGTGGTTGGTTTTAAAGGAAAAATAAAATTTGATGCAAGTAAACCAGATGGAGTTAAACGCAAATTAGTCGACATATCAAGACTTTCTGCTATGGGATGGAGTTATAGTGAAAAGTTAGAAGATGGACTCAGGAAGACGTATAAAGGTTATCTTAACTCTATATAATTCTGAATTAACATGAAATAGTAGCTTAAAGTTATAACAAGACTTATATGGATTTTATTTAATTATGGTACTTAAGTTAAATTAATACTATTTTCAAAAAATATTAACTAATACTTATCAAAATAAATAAATAAATAATCATTCAGGAAATTTTTTAAGAGGTGGTAATGTTTTTAATTGTATCAAGGTTAATTTCTGCAAAATATAGAAAACAAGTAATATTAATATTCATACTCTCCATTTTATTGGCAATATCAGAGATTTTAGGAATTGCTTCTATTGGTCCATTTATGGCATTAGTATCATCGCCAGAAACCATATATGAGAATAAATATATCAATATGGCTTATATTTATTTTAATTTTAATAATCCTCAAGACTTTTTGGTAACTACAGGTTCTTTTGTAATAATTTTCTTATTGATTATGAATTTTTTTACAGCTTTTATGACATGGTTTTATGGCCGGTTTAGCATTAAACTTGGGCATTACCTATCAATTCAATTATTAACCAAATACTTAAATCAACCGTATAGTTTTTTTCTTAATAGAAATACCGCTGAATTAAGTAAAAATATTCTTTCCGAAACTCACAGAGTTGTGGGTGGATTTATAGCACCAGCTATTGAAATTTTTTCAAAGCTAATTGTTTCCTTATTAATTATAAGTACGTTAATAATAATTGATCCAATTGTTGCTTTGTTATGTTTTGCTGGGGTAAGTATAACTTATGTTTTCATATACTTTTTCTTTAGAGTAGTTCTTAATGAAATTGGAGAAAAATCTACTAATACAATTTCAAAAAGATATAAAGTTTCAAATGAAGCAATTTCTGCGATTAAAGAATTAAAATTATATGGAAAGGAAAGGGTTTTCATAGATAGATTTCAAAATGTATCTGAACTTGAGGCTGGCTATAGCATTAAGTCAAATTTAATTTCATTTCTGCCACGACATATACTAGAGTCTATTATATTTAGTGGGATTATATTAACAATAATACTAATGATAGATGCTGGAGAGAAAGGGCCAGATATTATTCCACTTCTTTCTGTGTATGCTTTTGCTGGGTATAGGTTAATGCCGATGTTTCAGCATATTTATAGAGCTGCTACTCATATGAAATATAATTTTCCTGCTTTTAAAATTCTTCTTGAAGATTTTGAAGATTTTGAGAATCTAAATGATAATCAAATAATGCCAATCCAAAAAGTTTCTCTAAATTCATATTTAGAACTTAAATCAGTATTTTTTAATTACCCGAATACTTCAAAGCCCAGTCTTGAGAAAATTAACATACGAATTAATCACCCCTCTAAAATTGGAATAGTTGGTAAAACAGGATCAGGAAAAACAACCTTAGTTGATATAATACTTGGCTTATTTGACCCTACATCTGGTGATTTAATAGTAGATGGAGAAAAAATTAATTCAGAGAATATACATTCTTGGCAGCAAAATTTAGGCTATGTTCCCCAAGATATTTACCTTGTAGATGATACTATTGAGCGAAATATAGCTTTTGCAGCTTTAAATAATGATATTGATTTTGAAAAGGTAAAAAAAGCTGCAAAATTAGCTGGAATCGATGAATTTATAAACTCATTGCCAGCAAAATATAGCACTTCAGTTGGTGAAAAGGGAGTGAGGCTAAGTGGAGGGCAGTTGCAACGAATAGGTATTGCAAGGGCTTTATATTTTGATCCTGCATTAATTGTATTTGATGAGTCTACAAGTGCATTAGATGGTGAGACAGAGCGAGCTATAATGGATGCTATAAATACATTATCAAGTAAAAAAACAATAATTATAATCGCGCATAGACTTTCAACTCTTGTAGATAGTGATGCTATTTATGAAATGAAAAATGGAAATATTGTAGCAACAAAAACTTACCAAGAATTGTTATCTGAAGTCAATGAATCTAAAAAATAAAATACTATACAACTTAACTGAAAAAATTATTCTCAAAAATAAAAAGTTTAAGGGAATACACAAGGGAGAAAGTTGCTATCTTTTTGGAAATGCAAAATCTTTAAAATATTATGATTTATCGCTTTTTAATGATCGTATTTCAATTGGATGCAATGCTTTATCACTTCACAAAGATTTTAGTAAGATTGGGATAAGCTACTATTATGAAGGGCATCCATTTAACTTTTATAAGTTCTTTAAAGATCCATACACGAGCTCATATAGAAGGCATATTCTTGGTGACCTAAAGAAACAAAAAATCAGAGAAAATAGTGATATTAATTTTTTTTTGGATGTAAGTGACTATCCTAGTACAAGAGGTAAAAATATATTTTATTCACATCACTTTGGGGAAAAGTTTAGTAACTATAGCAATTGTAGTCTTGATGGTTTTTTTAGTGCAAATCAATCGGCTTTATCTGGAATGATCGGTATGGCGATTTATTTTGGCTTTAATAAAATAACACTAGTTGGCTGTGATCATTTAATGCGCCCTAGGAGTAGTGACCATTTTTTTGAATATGGTGAGATGCTTAAAATCATTCATCCTGGATTTGTTAATGAAGAAGTACTGGTCGCTGCTCAAGAATTTGTTAGTTTAGAGGTGGTTACTCCGAATAGTGAATATAAAGGTGACCTCATTCCACATGTTAGTTATGAAGATTTGACTGGGAAAGAAGCTGTTTACAGAGAGAACTATGAAATTGTTTTAGATGATGATTTAATAACATTAAGTGAATGCAGTTACCCATACCTAATGACTAAAAGTCAATTTTTAAAAAATTCAGTATTATAATTTTTTATAACTATCAACTAACCGTAAAATTGATATCTTAATTTTATTGAAAATTATCCATCAATTGTGCTCATCTATGTTTAAAGAATACAAGTATTTACTAATATGAAAAAGATTAAGTTTTTAAAATCTCATAATGTCGATGTTTTAATTGTAGATGAGCAAGGTGCAGAGCAAATTATGATGTGTATTCCAAATTCTGCATCATTATGTATTTTGCCTGTAAGAAATGTAATCCCTTTAATACTTCACTATAGTCTTATTTTAAGAATATTTATGCATCTTAGTAAAAATAAAAAAATTAAAGATGCGCTTCTTTTTTCGTTAATTGATGTTTTAAAACCGAAAGTACTTATCACACAAATAGATAATTCAAATTTGATGTCAAAAATACATAAAGAATTTCCAAATAAGCTAACAATATCAGTTCAAAATGGCTATCGATGCGGATTAAAATATCCAAATGGCTCTATTTACCCAGTTTCAGTAAATGCTTTTTATGGATTTGGAGATTATGAAAAATATTTATTTAAGAAACGCGGCATAGAAAATATAGATTATGTAGGGGCTGGTTCATTGTCGTATGAATTATATAAAAAACAGACTAATGCAAGTTCAGAAATTAAATATGATTTTTGTTTTATTTCTCAATTTGAATTTACAGATAATACAGATAATCCTCATCACTTAATTTGTGATGAATTTAATGAAAAGCTCTTTTTAAGCTTAACTAAAATTTGTAAAAAGTTTGGTTTCTCTCTAGCTGTAGCTATGAAAACTGAAATTTCAGAAGCTGGATATTTTGATGAATTAGAACTATTTACTTCAATAGATGTTCATCGAACTGCTAAATTAATTCCAAATAATTCTTTAATTAAGAAAAGTTATGAAGTTGCAGCAACATCCAATATATTAATTACCCTTAACTCAACACTTGGTTTTGAATTTTTTGGAGTAGGTAAAAAAGTTTTATTTGGATTTAGTAATCCTACCTTTGATGACTTGTGGGATACACATGGATCCTTTAAAGCCTTTCCAGATATGAATTTATTGAATAATTATACAGTTGAGTCAATGTTGAGTAAATTAAATTTTCTTATAGATATTGATGAAAATAAGTATATTGAAATAACTAAAAATGCCCGTAAATATTCCATGAATTATAGTGATGATAGAACTCCTAGCAAACTAATTAAAGATAGAATTAGTAAGTTTTTGCTCAATAATAAAATATGATTTAACTTTTATCTTTTTTGCGGGTATAACAATTCTTAAAACCCTGCAAATGGTATACTTTTTTTGTTTTGAGAAGTTTTTTTTAATTTGAATTCTTTCTATGAATATTAATTCATTTAATAATTATGAATCAAGTTATTTTCATTTTTCTTTTAGTTAAATTTAACTAAAAAACCTTAAATTTGGTGGTTTTCCAACTTTGATATTTTATTTAACCACTTTCTTAAATAGTTATGAGCAATATTAATCTAGAAAAAATAATTTTGTTTTTTATAGGAATGTATTTCTTAATTGCTTTTTATCCATTGCGATTAGATTTTATGAATTCATATATTCCTGGACAGTTAATTCCACTTTTTTTTATTGCACTATTTAGTCTGCTGTCTATTCAAAGGGTTTACATAAAATCCAATAATCTTGATCTTAGGATAATGGCTGCTTTGTCTCTTTACCTTTTGTTTAATACATTTATTCAAGGAACACTCAATCAGAGTTTAATTGGATATCGTATTACTTCTTTAATTGGTTCATTAATACCAATGTTCTTTTTTTATCTTTTTATGTTTATTGACTTGAATGACACTCATATTAAAGTCATGAGGAAATATTTATTTTTTGGGTTAGTTATTTATGCAATTTATTACATTGAGTCATTCTTATCGTATAGGTTTTTTGGAGCTATCAATGGTAATGGCTCTGAGATGGAAAAATGGGATAGAGTTATGGGGCAAAGAGATGCTATATATCTAAATTTAGCATTGATAGTATTTTTATGCAAAAATTATTATTCAAATTATTTTTTAAAGTTTTTTGGATTTAGCCTTGCTATTGGCGTTTTATTTATATTAATCTATTCCCAGTCTAGAATAGGTTATTTACTTTTACTGATGAATATATTGGCACTTTCTGTAATTTATAGAAGGTATTTCTTTTCAATATTTTTGCCATTGATAGCCCTTTTTATTATTATATATGTTTTATATTTTAGACATATTGGTGATGTATATGAACTGATGTTAGATAGTGATGCAAATCAATTGCTATTCTCTATTGCAAGATTCAATACTTTTGTGAACTCAATTTTTTCAATTTTTTCCGATGATTTTATTCTCTATAGCTCTGAACGGGTAAGATTTGAAATTTGGAATAAAATATTAGAGTCAGTCTCACAATCTCCATTTACTTTGCTATTTG
>MDTF01006972.1_pt1 | contig 12781 bp, 11 predicted proteins | sample 811191 | NCBI WGS metagenome assembly MDTF01 (sample SAMN05326649, study PRJNA326480) | marine metagenome | isolation source: seawater | place: Southern Ocean | collected 2011
GTATTTGTGTAGTATAACGCAGTCAGTATCCACACCCATATACAGAATATGTAAAATTGGGGCGGCATTATATATATAATCTATATAAATACATCGTTTCTATTTGTTTAATGCTCTTTAACCATCCCGCACGCGTTTGTATGACCTATTGGGGGCATTTCGCGCTGTCTATGCGGTTTGCGGGGATGTTTTTAATCGGCAGCATACAGGCGGTGATACACGCGGTCTATCCGGACGTGTTTGTTACCTCTACGAGCGATTTGCTGCGGGACGCGGGAGCGCTCGTAAAAAAATCTGGGTGTTAGGGAGACCCGACATCCTGCGCGAGCCAACGGATACAACACCGTTGCCCCCTTAGACCACTAGGGCAACCAGTCAGGTATGGGACAATAGATAGTATCCCAAATATTATTGATTTTTATTTCTGAATTAAAATTATTTTGTCTTTTTAATGGTTTTTACCTGACCTCTGCCGTATCTGCGTCCTCACCCCACTCAATCGGCGGGGGCCACTCTTCATCTTCTTCGTCTTCCACGTCCCCCAATTTCGTCGTCTCCGCTTCATGGTTGTACATCTCCTCGTTGGTGTCCTTCCTTAACTTTTGCGCCTTGGCAATTTCTTGTTGCTTCGCCATGATTTCTGCCTCATCATTGCGAGTCATAATACGAGGTCCGGTGCGAACTTCCTTGCGATTGGCGGATTTGTTCTTACGAACATTCCAGAACCATGGTGGTTTGTAATGGATCTTGACTTCCTCATCCTTGCCAATCCGTGCCGCAAAATCACCCAAGTAATCAGAGTAATACATGTGGTCGGAAAAGTGGATGAAAACCACGTGAAACGGCTCGCCTGTGTTTCGGTCAGTCCTGGACACCATATCGACCTTCTCTACACAGCTGTTGCCATACATGTCTTGTCCGAAGAGATCGCAGAAGATTCCTTCAACGTAGTTCGCGTCAAACTTATGATAAACCCGTGGTAGGCATACCGAAGGAATTCTGATTAATTCGGTGGCGAGAACCTTCCTGTCAACAACTTTGGTATCGTGATTTATATCCATGGTTTGGAAGTTGTTATGTTATTAGTTTGATGATTATATTTCAATTTCAATTCTAATTTTAATTCTAATGAAATTAAAATTAAATTGAACATTTATAAACAAAATAATCTTCACACACCCTACTTTTTGTCCAACGTTTTCATCGCCTCGTTCAGCGTATCCTTGAAGGCCTTAAGGTCGTTTATCTTCCTTATCATGGCGATTGATTCAGTAGGATTCTTTGCGATTTTCTCCGCATTCTCGCAGACTTCAGAGAGAATTGTCATCGATATCGTATCGTCTAATTCGATGATAGTGTCTTCATAAGACTTGCGATATTTGCTTATCAACATACGGTCTTCCACTTCATTACGCGAGCCCTTAATTCTTTCGGGACTATTCTCGCGGTCAGAGGAAAAGTTTTCCATTATGTTCGCTTGCTTGCCAAAGAGGTAAACAACCGCACAAATGCTAAATACTACGGCTACCGCAACAGTGAAATTATTGTATTTGGAATTAATGAAAGACATATATAAGTGATTGTGAAAATTATTATTTGGTGAGGACTATTCTGTGTCAACGACTATTTCGTTTTTCTCTCCAACAACCAGATACTCGTATATGTTTTGACAACTCGTTTTGGATATTTTCCTATGTTTGTTCGTTTTTGTCGCGATCGTTATCTCGTCGAGTGCTGCCGGATTGGTCGTGAGCGCTTCGAGCAGCTCCTTCAATGTCGCGTATTGCGCCATCACCGCGGTCGCGACCGCCGCACTCACTCCGGGTATTTGCGACAACATGATGGGTGCGATGTTCTTCACCGTGATGTTATTCTTCTTCACCCGCGAACTCACGTCGACGTATGTTTCTTGCTTATGTTCGGCGTTTTTGTCGTAAAAGGAAACACCGTTTTCTCTCTGTAACTTACCGGCGTAACTCATAATCCACTCCGCAGATTCTCGAACGGTGTCGGTGCGATGCATTGAAAACCCCTTAAAGTAGGTGAGCGAAACAAACGAAGAGAGCAATGCTTTGCGGTCCAAACGACACCGGCTCTCATTGTAACATTGTAAATTCCCTTCGACCAAGTATATAATGTTGTGATTGTGAGCGCTGCATTCATTCAACCGAAACCCCTGCTCCTTGTAGCGCCCATCACGTATGCTCGACGCCAAATCCGCCAACGTCTTTCTCTCCACAATAACGCGCTCGGTACCATCGTCGCTACATATGATAATATCCCCCAATACCAACACCTCCGACACGATGCTAACATCCTTTACATCAGAATAATTTTCGACGCACGCTGCGTATAACGCCGTCTCACGCATATCTATCTTTACGAGCATGGTAATGATGATGATGATTTACTATACATTACTCTTAAATAGATATTTAATATGTTGAAATCTTTTTTGTGGACACATACTTACATTGTAGGAATGACTTAAACGATGCTCTCTATATTATTTATATGAGTGCAATTGATAATAGCGCCACCGTTGAGAGCATTAAAAACATATCGAATGATGGCGATGTTGCGAACGAAGACGGAACAATGGTATTTGACCCATATAATCCGCAAAATAAAGAGATTACATTGAGCGATGTTCAATCTATTCTCAGTAAATACGGAATCACCGCCAAAGTGAATAATCTGGAGCTTTACAAGCGTGCCTTTGTTCATCGGTCCTACACGAAACGACCCGCGATTGAGAACGCCGAGGCGAATATTATCATTGTGGAACAGCCACACAACTGTATGTCGTTGAAAACGAAATCGAACGAACGTCTGGAGTTTGTCGGCGATGGTGTCTTAGAGTTGATTACCAAATACTATCTGTATCGGCGGTTCCCCAAAGCAGACGAAGGGTTTATGACCGAGAAGAAGATTGCCTTGGTGAAAAACGAGCACATTGGGCGCCTTGCTTACGAGATGCGGATAAATAAATGGCTCATCATGTCGAGGAACGCCGAGGAAAAGAAAACGCGCACGAACCTTAAGAAACTTGGTTGCCTGTTCGAGGCATTTCTCGGCGCGCTGTTCTTGGATTTCAACAAAATTAGCGTGAAGGATGAAGAAGGGTGGTTTCAAAACGTCTTTGTCACTGGTCCGGGGTTCCAAATGGCGCAAATATTTGTCGAAAACATTTTTGAACAACACGTCGATTTTGTGAAACTTGTGGGGACCGACGACAACTACAAGAACATTCTTCAGGTGAAAATTCAAAAAGAATTCAAAACGACACCCGAGTATCTTGAAATCTCTTACGATAACGAACAAGGTTATGAGATGGGCGTGTATCTGTGTGTCGGGCAATCGATACATACTGTAAAACGCACTTCTGCCGTCGACTTTCACCATTTTGGTTCCTTTGCGCAAGTGCACGAGACCCTTGCGACAACTCCCGTATTCGTCTTTCTTGGAAAGGCGACGCATAAAATCAAGAAGAAGGCAGAACAATTGGCGTGTGAGAACGTTTTATCTATCCTGCCTTAGCGTTTCGGTTATTTTTTTGTGTAAATCTCAAATACAAGGTCAAACATAGACAATGTCTAACATAGACAAGGTCTATGCTGTGCTTTAGCTTGTGGTTGAGATTTACTTTATAAACTATTATATCTTGTAATTTCATAGAAACATGGCGAACAAATCAGAGATTTTAAATCGATTAATGATTAAGAAAGACCCACAGAAATTTCAAGATATCGATATTGGTATTCCTCAACCACAAACATTTGAAGATGTCACACTACAAACACCGATTGCCGACAAGCAGAATTCTCTCGACTTCCCCCTCAGTAATTTCATGACTACATTGAAAAACAAATCGGTTGGCATGGTCCCGATTATGGAGGCGCCGACTGATGCCGATGCTGAGACAAAAACACCTGTTAAAAGTAAAAGTGTACAGGGTGTAGTTGATGATAAATTGGGTGTTATTGATGAAAGTGACGGTCAAGACGACGATGGTCAAGACGCCGATGGTCAAGACGACGACGTGGTTCAATCATCGCCGTCCACCACTCTCAAGATCATTCGAAAGCTTGAAATCAAAATAAAACTTGTTCAACAGAGCAATCCTTCGACCAAACGGATTACTAAAAAACCCACGAATGTGATCAAAGCTACTCCTCAAGGCAATGTCCAGATTGGCGATGCATCGGTCGATGAACGTCTGGGTAAAACATCCAACGTTGGTTCCACAGGCATCAAGGCAGATGCTTATTACCTGGCAAACAGAGAGAAATTCATTGGATTTGTTACAAACACATATGCATCTTATACGAATGACCTCGATAATTCCGATTCGGCCCCGACGTGCGAGAGGGACGATGATGCGCCGTTTACCCCGATGTCGCACCAAAAAATTGTCCGCGACTACATGTCCAAATATTCGCCTTATCGCGGTATTCTCCTGTTCCATGGTCTCGGTTCGGGGAAGACCTGCTCGTCCATCGCCATCGCAGAAGGGTTGAAAACAGAGCAGCAGGTACTCATTATGACGCCAGCCTCTCTTCAAATGAATTATAATGAAGAACTCAAGAAGTGCGGAGACGAAATATACAAGAAAAATCAATACTGGGAATTCGTGCAACATAATCAAGATTCAAAGATAATAGACCATTTGTCGGGCGTCCTTGGATTGCCCAGGAATATCATCGAGAAAAACAAAGGTGCGTGGCTCGTCAACGTAACCAAACCACCCAATTTCGAAACGCTCTCTTCCAAAGATCAAAAGCTCCTCGATGACCAGATTAACAATATGATCTCGCAGAAATACAAGTTTATTAAATACAATGGTCTTCGCAAACAAGCACTCGCTACCCTCAGTAAAAACGGCAAAATAAATCCGTTTGATAACAAGGTGGTTATTATCGATGAAGCGCACAACTTTGTCAGTCGTATTGTGAACAAAATGGGACGCGAAGACACGCTTTCGGGTGCTTTATACGAGTATATTATGTCTGCCAAAAATGCACGGGTTGTCATGCTTACTGGCACACCGATTATTAATTACCCGAATGAAATCGCCATCATGTTCAATATGCTTCGGGGCTACATCAAGACGTGGACTTTCAAACTGAGCATCGGTAAGAAGGGGAAGATTTCCCAGAAGTATTTTGAGAACCTTTTCAAGAATGAACAGGCGGATAAAAACAAAAATAATAGTGGTGCGGTCTTGGACTATATTGAGTATCTTCCCAAATCTACGACCCTGCGCATCACGAGGAACCCATTCGGGTTTGTTAATGTCACAAACAACGATAGACGCGGTGGTGTCAAAAAAAGCAAACGCGGGCGGGTCAGCGACGAAGATTTCGAAGCATCGGTCTTAGATACCTTGAAGAAAGAGAACATCACTGTTGTCAAAGATGGTGCAAAGGCGGCGGCAAAGGCGGGTGAAAATGTAGGCAATAATAATATCAGTTTCTATAAGCCTCTTCCGGATACGTTGACAGAATTCAAATCCTTTTTTATTGACGACAAACAAAATGTGAAAAATATGAATTTGTTCAAACGACGAATATTGGGGTTGTCCTCTTACTTCCGCGATATTGAGAATCTTATGCCTCGCTACAACAAAGAAACCGACTTCCAAATTGTAAAGGTAGAAATGAGCGATTATCAGTTAGCTATTTACGAAAAGGCGCGGAAAAAGGAGCGGAAAATGGAGAAGGATAACGCAAAGAAGAAAAAGAAACAAATGGCTCTCCCATCCGGTATTTTTGAAGAAACTGTATCCACATACCGTATATTTTCGCGCGCGTTCTGTAATTTTGTATTTCCCGAAGAAATAGGTCGACCAATACCGGGCGATGATGACGATATATCCACCTTATTAGATGAAGACGATTTGGACGGCCTTTCCGTGGAAGAGAAATCGAAAAACTTAGAAGGACCATATGATAAAGACGACTCTGATGCTGATGCCAATGCTGGGCTCGATCCTGGACTGGATGCTGGACTGGATGCCGATGCTGCGGATGACAAGACAAGGAAAAATCTGATATACAAGGCAAAAATAGCAAAGGCAATCACCGAGTTGGAGAGAAACAAAGATGTATATTTGACGAAGGAAAAACTTCTAACATACAGCCCCAAATTTCTCAACATATTGGAAAATGTTGCGGATGAAGAACACCAAGGACCCCATCTTATATACAGTCAATTCAGGACGTTAGAAGGTATTGGTATCATGAAACTGGTGTTCGAAACAAATGGATTTGTCGAATTCAAGATTATGAAGAGAGGTGGTGTATGGGATATTGATATTTCAGAAGAAGACATGCAAAAACCAAAGTTTGTCCTGTATACCGGTTCCGAAACTGCCGAAGAAAAGGAACTAATCAGAAACATTTTCAATGGAGCGTGGAAATATGTGCCTCCTAATATCGAGAAAAAGTTGAAGGATATGCATCCCGACAACCACTATGGCGACATTATCAAGGTCATCATGATTACTGCTTCGGGTGCGGAGGGCATCTCGTTGAAAAACGTGAGGTACGTCCACATCACCGAACCATACTGGCACCCGGTTAGAACCCAGCAGGTTGTTGGACGTGCGCGAAGAATATGCAGCCACAATGAGTTGCCGATTAACATGCAAACAGTTGAAGTGTTCCTCTATCTCATGACGCTATCCAAGAAACAACGCGAAGATGACCTCATTTTAGAGCTCCGCAACCAAGATAAAAGCAAGCAGATTCCAAATACCCCGTTTACTAGCGACGAAACGCTCTACGAAATCGCCACCATGAAAGAAGATATTACGAACGACATACTTCGGTGTGTGAAAGAGACTTCCTTCGACTGCACGCTCCACGCAAAGTCGAGTGATGATAAAGAGCAACTCAAATGTTTCTCATTCGGCTCGAATGATCCAGCAAAATTCTCCTATATTCCATCCTACAAAGACGAAGACCTCGACAATGCTGCCATGCAAAATCAATACGAATCCACCATCCAAGTAACGAAGATTACCTACAAAGGAAAGGAATATGCCTACGACAAAACTTCAAATATTATTTATGATTACAACAGCGTCCAGAAGGGCAATCCTTTACCCGTAGGAGAGATTAAAACTAGAATAAATGATGGAAAGAAGGAATCCTATATCGTTTTTGATTAATTCATACGTCGCTGCTGTTCGTGAGTGTTTTTAGCATGCTCATTATTTTATCTTGTTTCTCATCAATCGTTCTTATCAATTGATGCAGTGAGGCAATAGCAATGTCATGAGCGCTGTCGCTGTCATGGGCGCTCTCTTGGGTCATGTCTTGGGCCCTCTCATGGGCGCTCTCTTGGGTCATGTCTTGGGCGCTGTCTTGGGCAAACGAAACGCGTTTATTATTATCTTCCCCATCAAGGTTTGTTATGTCGGTTCCTGCAATAACACTGCCTATTTTAAGTTCTGTGTTGGACGGTTGCTCGCTAGACACCATATTGAAGTCTCGTTCGCGTTTTGCGATGACATCATTTATCATTCTATCCATATCATCCGGCAAAGGTTTATCGGATTCTGTAATGTCGGAAAAATCTATTTGTTTCGGAACCGGTTTTTGGACGAGATCGTCAAAATCCTTTTGCCGATTGCTCAAATTGTTATCGAACTCACTGCGCCTTTGCGCAGATAATTCGCCGGCGGTCACAGGCACATTCGCAGACACAGGCACATTCGCAGACACAGGCGCCTGTTTCATCGCATAAATCCGTTGGGTCATACTCACGAGGACACGCTTGTTTTTGGCTTTTTTGCTACCACTTGATGCTTCGTTCTCGCGAATCACATTTTCGAAGAGTTGTTTCACGTTCTCTACCGTGTTTGGGGACAGTCCTTGGAATGTTCCGTTAGTATACATCAAATCCCACAGTACGCCCTTGTTTTCTACACTGGCGAATCCATCTGCGCCGACATTGTTCTCCGCATGCTCTAATTTAATATTATTAGGCATTTATACCCATATAATATGAAATCTTTGTATAGTTTTTCATATACCTGGTTTATTGTATAACAGGTTTGTTGAAATATTCGCCTCGAAGATGTTCCATTTCGGCATCAGATATGCGATGTGTTAAAAAATACGATGGATCATGCTTGCTTTCGAGTATGCTTATAATCATATGTAGACAATACATCCCGCATTCAGTATCACTTTTCTGATGGGTCTTGTCGTTCACAATTTTTTTAAAGTCCATACCCATATTTTTCCCCTGTGACATAATACGATTCATCAGCGCGGTTACTTCTTTTGGTGCTGGTTCACCGGTGCTATCGAAGAAAAATATATCATTGTTGATGGCATCGACAAACAGCGATATCCAGTGGGAACCGCTTGAATAATGTGGGTCCGTATTGAAAATAATCCCCATTTTTGTCTTCTTATCCGTCATCTGCTTCTTCAAATCGAACTCGCACAGTTCTTTCCACACACATTCTCCATCCCTAACGTGGTTGTCAAAGTCAATTGGTGATGGTCCCAAGAAGATAAAGTTTTTATGCTTTGCCTCGTATTGTGTCATCACTTTCTGAATGTCGACGCTCGATAGCCACTCATTCGGGTTTTGGAGCCACGTTTTTGGTGAATCGGGGGCAAATGTGTAAGTCTTGAGGTCACTTGATAAATTATTTTTTGCGAAATTCTGCCGAAGCCAGCATTTTTCCGTGTTGCAAACATTCGACATGCTATTCTTTAACGCACTCCAAATCTCCTTGTTACCCGTTTCTTCGATTTCAGCATCCGGGTGGCGTGCATTCCACAGCATCTTCAGTTTAATCAGTGCTTCGCCATCATAGCATGTGAAATCATTGATTGACTTGCCGGCGCTACACTTCGCCTTTTCAAATAATTTTTTGCCTTGCTTGCTCTGCTTGCCTTGCTTGCCTTGCTTGCCTTGCTTGCCTTGCTTACTCTGCTTGCTCTGCTTGCTCTGCTTGTCTTGCTTGCTCTGCTTGCTCTGCTTGCTCTGCTTGCCTTGCTTACTATGTTTGCTCTGCTTGCCTTGCTTACTATGTTTGCTCTGCTTGCCTTGCTTACGCGATATGCGTGTTCCATTTTTCATAGTTTTTCCATTTTTCATTGTCCTTCCTATCTATTATGTATTCAGATTTTCTTTTCTTTATTGACTTCCTTTTCTCTCTTCATTTGTTTATCCTTCTTTGATTGGATGCCCTTCAAGCGAAGCTCATTCGTCTTCAGATTGATGTTTCGTCGCTGGGGGTGTTTCACATCCTTTCTGATATTTACTGTCTTGGAGGTTACGAAGTTGTCAAGCGTAGGCGGTGTATCGAGTTTTTCGAAAAGGATTTCATTTGCCTGCCCAATGTTAAAATGTTCATTGTTGGTGCCGTCTTTTGTGTCCTCTGCTGCACCGTCGTATTCGTTCTGTAATATCTCCGTCCTGTCGCTCATCTGGAAGTATTGTATGGCCGCCTTAACATACTCATCGTGCGCTTCTGTCACGCTATTGTTTGCTACATTACCACGCATAATCTCGCGACTAAGTGCGCTAATTCGCTTTCTATAGAACTTTACATCAGCGTTTGAGAGAGAAACATCATTCTCGTTGTCTTCGTTTTTTGTGCGGTTAATCCCTGTCTGATATACTGGATTCAATAAATACTCCAAAGTAATGTTATCTGTATTATTTGTATTACTTGTATTACTTGTATTACTTGTATTACTCGCATTACTCGCATTACTTGTATTACCAGACGACGTCATTACATTATTATACACTAAAATATAGTAATCTAATCTAATCATCATTTACCGAACACTATCATCACTGACACTATCTAAACGTTCTTGATTTGTTCGCGCGTGCTATTGTGAAACGTGTTGTGACCCACATTTTCGTGGTAGGGATTTGGGTTGAAGGGGGCTAGTTCTGGTTCCACAAAAAGTCCCATGTGGGGCTGTACCTCCACGCGGCCGCCAACCTTCACGTCATACAAATCGCTTTTCGAAGAAGGAATATAAACCGCCTTGTCGCAATTCTGGATCGCAAAGAATTGGTTGCGAAGGGTCGACTCATTATTAATGTTGGCAGCAAACCCTTCCCACGGTGCTTGGGCATTGCCGGGATTAAAGTTCATGGCCACATTGTGCGTCGGAACACGCTTAAGCGGAACCGTTGGCACATTGCGCCGATCGATGATAGACATATGGTCATATTTGGTCGATACGGGGCGAATGCTAAACTGTGGTTGTAAGGGTGTGGACGGAATATTTCTCTCTGATATGCGATTGTTCAATTCCATGCTTCTCTTCAAGTTGCAATTACGTCCGCCCTGTTCGACACCATATACTCCGGATTGTCCTGATTGTCCTGATTGTCCTGTCATTAGATTGTCCTGCATTAGCTTATATAATAGATATATTATTATAGAAACACCTAAAGGAAATATAACATTCTCATACAGCAAGGGGAGATGTGCGGGATATTCGGGGTCCTCAACAATAAAAAGACATTTGACGATGCCCTCATCAAAACCGCATTTGACAAAGGCACAAATCGTGGCCCCGAAGACTCGAAACTCGCACATTACAGCGAAAAATTAGTGGTCGGTTTCAAGCGCCTTGCCATTAATGGTCTCAATTCCTTGTCGAGCCAACCCATGACGATTGGTGGAGTAACCCTTGTTTGTAACGGCGAAATTTATAATTACAAAGAACTATATGCCATGATGGGCATCACACCTACCACCGGTTCAGATTGCGAAGTGATTATTCGTATGTACAAGAAATACGGTTTCGAATACACGGTGGAAATGCTCGACGGTGTCTTTGCCCTGATGCTTCTCGATGAAAGCGATATGAGCACCGACCCGGTATTCCACGTCGCCCGCGATCCTTTTGGTGTGAGACCGCTTTATGTGTTGGAGGTTAACGACAACAATAATCCTAGACAGGACAATGCTAATAGTAATCGCGGTTACTCGACGACGAGTGCAAAGACAAATGCGGGCGCGAATGATTGCATTGTCACCACAGAGCGGATAGTTGCTATTGCCTCAGAGATAAAGATGCTTGTCCCTTTCACCGGTTCGTCGGGCCAAATGAAATGGTGTCAAAGCGATTTGAGTTCGGTTCCCACCAATCGCAGAATCTATGCCAATCAAAAAACGTATTCAATCAAACCTTTTATGCCAGGGACATTTTCGTCATATTCAAAATCATTTCTTGTGAACTCCGAGTGGCAGCAATATGTGGCAAACAAATGCTTCTTCAAGGTGAGTCCGCCTAAATCTCTTGCGTGGAGCAATGCGAGCGACGAAAACACCAGCATCCACAAACTCGCGCTGCAAGGCATCTTCAACCATCTCGACGAGGCCGTAAGAAAGCGCGTTGTGGGCACCACGGAACGTCCCATTGCGTGCCTGCTATCGGGGGGTCTCGATAGCAGCATCATCACCGCGCTTGTAAATAAACATCATACTGGGGCGGCGGAGTTGAAAACATTTAGCATTGGAATGAGGGGGTCGGAGGATTTGAAACACGCCCGAATGGTTGCCGACCATTTGGGAACGGACCACACGGAAATTATTTTTGGTCCCGATGAGTTGTTTCAGGCGATTCCGGAAGTAATTGAAATGATTGAAAGTTACGATACCACAACCGTGCGCGCGAGTGTTGGAAACTACCTGATTGGCAAATACATATCCCAAAATACCGATGTGAAGGTGGTGTTCAACGGTGATGGTAGCGATGAAGTGACCGGCGGATATCTGTATTTCCTGAAAGCACCCGACAATCTCGCGTTTGATAAGGAATGCCGACGTCTTGTGGCAGACATTCACACGTTCGACGTGCTTCGTTCGGACCGGTGTATTTCGTCGAACGGACTCGAACCACGAACTCCGTTTTTGGATAAGAACTTCGTAGATTACTTTTTGAGTCTTCCTATTGAAATGCGAAACCCGTGTTCAAACAAGATGGCGCTGCTTGAAAATCGCGTCTGTGAAAAGTATTTGCTGCGTCAAGCAATTATCGAAACGAACCCGTCCCTCTTACCGGAAAGCATTGTTTGGAGAACCAAGGAGGCGTTCAGCGATGGCGTGTCGGGCAATGAAAATTCATGGTATGAAGTGATACAGAAGAAGGTTGAAATGATGAAGTTCGATGACCCGAGCTCATGGACGCACAATACCCCACAAACACTCGAACAAACCTACTATCGCACCATTTACGAATCGTTGTTTCCCGGAACCGCGAGCAATATCCCGTATTTTTGGATGCCGAAATTCGTAAAGGCCGAGGATTGTAGTGCGCGAACCCTCGAGATTTACTCTCAGCGAAACAAGTGAAGAATAAGATATGAATTGTAGTATAATTTATATCTTAAGAATGTCTATAGCAATGTTGGATTATCTAGTATCATTGACAAAGGAGCAATGGCATCAAAAACTATTTATCTATGGGCTTTATGTATCATACATTATTTTTGCAGTAGCCATTACAGGCGTCATGTATGTTTCGCCAGACGACTTGGTTCTTCTGCGGTCTATGCTCACCTATTATGTTTGCGGATTTATTTTGTTGCGTTTCAATCCGTTTATTAGACGACGCGTCGTTGTAAGTAAAACAGAGGCGGAGTTTGAGCGGCGTATTGTTTTCTCTTCGGCTATTTTCTTGCTTTTGACAACATCCATTACCAATTTATCATTGGCATATCTAAAACAAGAAATAGATAATAGGACTATGGCTACACCTACCTATGAAATATGAAATATGAA
>MDTF01008798.1_pt1 | contig 12769 bp, 12 predicted proteins | sample 811191 | NCBI WGS metagenome assembly MDTF01 (sample SAMN05326649, study PRJNA326480) | marine metagenome | isolation source: seawater | place: Southern Ocean | collected 2011
CTCTCCCGTGCGATGAGACACTCGGCTTCCAGTTGGTGAGGCCCATTGCCAGTCACGAGTAGCACCGTGCTTACACCCTGTAAAGCGCTCTTTATAACTACTTCATCGGAAATGTCACCAACGATAATTTCGGCGCCTAGCGCGGCGAGGTCATTGGCTTTAGCTGAATCACGGGTCAAGCCTTTAACACCCAACCCATTTTGAAGTAAGTGACGAGCGGCACTCGAGCCAACCCTGCCAGTAATACCTGTAATAAAAATCATATGTTTCTGGACCTATTATCTTGAGCGTTGAGTTCAATTTACACGTTCGAGCAGTCCGGCTACAGACTTTACGAAGTATGTCATATTACCATAACATTAACTCAACTTCCCCGATCATTGCCTAAGACTGTCTGTTTTTTAGTATTTTTTATCGGCTTGGAATTGTTCTATTCGGGGAATAAACAAGGACACAATAATTGCTGAAACTAAGTGCATGGCTGCCGCAATATAGAATACGGGTTCGTAGGAACCTTGGTCTACCAGTCGGCCAACAACGCTTTGGAAAGCTGCGCCGCCCAAGCTCCCAGCGGCCCCGAAAATACCCCAGACTGTCGCTACTTTGGCGCTTGGGAACAGATCAGCAGGTAGTGAAAAGAGATTGGTGTTCTTTAATTGAATAGCAAACATTGAGACACAAATGAGACCTATCAGTGCCGTTGTGGTTTCAAGTGCAGCGGCCTGAGATATGCTAATGGCTAAAATTGCACCTACCCATATTAGAATTTTTCGTGCCGCGTTCACGCTGAAGCCTCTGTCGATGAGGACTTTGCCTGCCCAGCCTCCTCCGACCGCACCTAGGTCTGCTGCCACAAAAGGGATCCAGGCAAACATCGCGATAGCTTGGAGGTCAAGTCCACGCTCGGTAGTGAGGTAAAGAGGTAGCCAAAAGACCACAAAGTAAAATGCCCCATCACTGACGAACCGAGACAACATCAGGCCCCATAAGGCGCGCTGTCGAAAAAGATATCCATAGGTGTACTGGCCAACCATTACCTGACTAGCTTCTTCACTCTGTGTATCTACAGAAACTTTTGGTTCAGCATATACTCTGTGCCAGGCTAATAACCAAACAAAGCCAAGAAGCCCGGGGACAATAAAAGCCCATTGCCAGCCGAACTGGATAATAAGCCATACCAGCAGCGGGGGTGCAATAATCGACCCTAGTCCTGTTCCCGCGGTGACAATTCCGACAGCTAGCGAGCGCTCGTTGGAAGGAAACCATTCCGCAATCGCCTTATTCGCTGCTGGAAAATTTGCAGACTCGCCAATTCCTAGCAGAAACCTAACGCTGAGTAAGCTTCGAAATCCTTGGGCGAATGCGTGAGCCATACCTGCAATGCTCCACAGTATAACGGCAAATGACAGCGCCTTTCGTGTTCCAAATCTGTCAATCAAGGGGCCGCCAAATAGTTGTCCTAGAGCATAGGCAACCAAAAAAGCCGCTGAAATATCACCATAGTCACTGGCGGAGAGTGAAAATAATTTGGTGAGTGTGGGTGCGGCGACGCTAAGCGCTAGACGATCCATGTAGTTAATTGTGGTTATTAAGCACAAGAGGACAACGATCTGCCATTTCCGTTGCCGCCACCAAGGGATGGTCCCGTCTTTCAAGAGGAGACCATCACATCAATTCGCATTCCCGCAGGTGTGTAAATAGACCAGCATTCACCAGAGACAGCGAGCGTGTGCAATTCGCCTCGATAAATCACTATGTTGTTTGAAGACTTAGCCTTTGCAGCTATTTCTGAGGCATGAGGTGTTTTGAAACATACCTGATGTAAGCCGCAGTTTGGCAGTGTCGCCAATGAAAAACGTGTATCGCCGTTCACACCCGTATATTCAACGAGCTCAAGTTGCGCTTCACGCTCTCCCTCTTGGCCCCAGATACTGACATCTAGACCTGCTCCAGGTGGCAGCCCGATCATACGTTCTATATCTGTACCTTCAAAAAAATTATCCGCGAGCAACTCTAGCCCCAATATGTCGTGATAAAAGAGTTTCTCTTGGGCAACGTTTGGAACAACACAAATGATTGGTCCGATAGCACCAAAGCCCTTCATGTTGGTATATATGGGCTGGTCAGGCAATTCAAGTAATACAAGATTGATGTCATCATGGATACCAATATGCATTTCACGAAAGCGCGTTCCATCATTAGCAGTAACCTCACTATGCGTCGTACTACGGAAACTATAGCCTAATGCTTTTAGTGCATCGACGCGCAGTCCAATATCGGTTACATAGATGTCAATATTCTTAGGGCAGGAATCAAATACAGCAGCATTACTTCTTACCGACGGACCTGGTTCATGCATTTGAATAAGGTGCAAGTGACCATGAGCAGCTCCTGGCGGAGCGATAAGTGCTTGACACTTAACTGAAGATGGTTCGATGTTCCATTGCTGCGCTAGGCCAGTATCTGAGCCTTCGGTCGACGAGACTACTTCATAGCCCACAGCGTCAATCCAAAACGCAAGCGCCAGATCTAGATTTGCAACGCCTATGGTTGCTACATACCACTGACGTAGCATAAACCCTCCTTTTTATTGTTTTTATCCATCTATGGTAAAGTAAAAATAATACTTTGAATGCGAGATGTTATCAATCAGGCTTGCATAGAAAATTTAATTATTTATTTGCCATAAAATAGTCTAAAAAGAGGACATAACCTTGAGCCAGTTTAGTTTTCCACTGAAGGATAAGTTAGAACTTTCAGAAGCTATGCAAATAGCATTCGAAAGGTCGTTAAAACGGAGAGGTGAGGCTAAGCTTATTAGCGCGATGGGTCACTCGCCCGACCTATTTGATTGGTATATCGATGATTTCTATAAAAAACTTTTTTATAGCGGTAGCGCGCCAGTCATATATAAAGAGTTGGGACGCTTGAGACTTTCTGAGGTCCATGGGTGTCGATCTTGTAACAAGGGTAATAGACTTGACGCCGATGCGGCGGGACTGTCATCAGCAAAAATTGCCTCTGTTTACAATGCCGATAGTCCGGTTTTTGATGCTGCTGATAAAGCCGTAATTCAATTGGCTGACCTGATGTCCCTGCATGCGCATCGCGGGCGATTGTCAGAGTCCCTATATGACGCGTTGAGAGTTCATTTTGATGACGGCCAAATTTTGGAACTTAGCTTAGTTTTTTCATTCTTAGCAGGTATGGCACATTTCATGTTCGCTTTTGACATGGTGGAGCGAGAGGATAGCTGCCAACTGTAATTATGATCGAAGACTCGGTTTACTCGAAAACACACCAAATCCAGGCGCGTACCCGCGGAAAGCTGAAGCCTTTCACCTAGAGTGCCTAGTCCACTATTGTGCGATATCATCAACTTCCGTGATGATAAAAGGCCCAGATAGATAAACCTCGAGATAACATTTCTTGTGAATTTTTTGTTTGTCGATATGGTAGATTGAAACGTATAATTTTGCATATTAGAGTAAGCCAAATAAGTGAATTGGCATTTTAAACTAACTGTTTAGCTTGTTTAAAATTTGCTTGAAGCCCCATTATAAACGGCTGGACTGTTAGTGAATAAAGGAAATCACCTATGATTTTAGAATCACTGCTAATGGTAACAATTCTTGCGACGGACCTTGATGTCACAGCGACTGCTTATAACGATCATTTAGGATATGAAGTCACTCAGGTGGGCGTCATGCATAAGGCCTGTGCAGAACAGATGGGAAATGCCTCGATGGAGGGTCGGGCTTTTATGCATATGCGACCTCCGCAAGGAGAAAGAAACGTAATATTGCGGTTTATCGAAGGTGCTAGTGCGAACTACAAGCCGATGTTATCGTCCGGGTGGAGTGCTGTTGAGCTATTGGCTCAGGATCCAGATTTATTAAGGGACCAAATGATAGGGAGTCGATTTGCAGTTGTTGGGGAGCCAGCTTATCTCACGGCCGCAAAAAAAATCTTAGCAATGCAAGCCTCAGGCCCTTCAGGGGAGTTGTTATACCTCACCAAAATGTTAGACCCTAAAAGTTCTCTACTCAAGCCGACCGCGCCGAAATCTCCCGTTGGCAATACTTTTATCCTAGTGGCGGGTAGTTCTGATCTGCAGGCTACACGAATATTTCTCGATGAGACTTTTGGAAATCTTGTCACCAACTCTGTTCCATTTAAAATTGATGTACTTGCGAAAGCAAGAGGGGATGATGCAGATACCCGTTACCCTATTATGATGATGAAATTTTCTGGACCATTTGGTTTTGAGTTTGATGAATACGGCAAAGCACCCGTTACCACGCAGGTGCCTGGGGGCATTATGCTTGTAAGTGCTTCGGTCGATACGCATAGCGGCACTGATTTATCTTGGGAACATAATTCATCTATCTCCAGTTGCCTTGGGATTCAGGGGCGATCCCGCTTGGTACGATTTCCGTCGGGCGCCCTTTTGGAAGTCGTAGATCCCTAAGGCGCATATTGTTGGTATGCCATTATTACTGGCTACCATAAAACAGCTTGCGAGCACCCACACGAGATTAATGGGATACGTTTGACTATATTGAGAGCATTCCTAGATTTGTCACTCATTATCAAATTATTGTATCTAGCTTGTTAAAGTAGGCTGTTCTGAAAAGATAGTAATTGGAAGGACATCGCCGCGATTAACATAAAGGGACTTTTTGCGTAGAAAGCGAGTCAAGCCAGCAACACCAACTCGAGAGGGTCCCATTCCAGAATATCCAAAAGCCGATTTTTCAGTTTCAAATAGCATCGATGTTAGACCCGCATCATTAACGCTAATACCACCTGCATTTATTTGTTTAGCCACGCTGAGCGCAGATTCATCATCTTTTCCGAAGACAGCTGCCGATAGACCAAAAGAGGTGTCATTGGCTAGCGCAACTGCTTGCTCAGTGCTATCAAAGGCCATAACCGGCATGATCGGCCCAAATGTTTCTTCGGTCATTATTAACATCGAGTGATTGACATTTCCCAGCACAGTGGGCGCTATCCATTTTGCACCTTTGATATCCTCAACTTGCCCGCCACAATAAATGACAGCACCTTTTTTTACGGCATCAAGGAGATGCTGTTGGATGATGTCTGCTTGGCGGTTAAAAATCAGTGGTCCTACAATGCCCTGATTTGGATTGCCTTTGGTTAAGGTGGCGGCCTTGGCTTTGTCGGTGAGAAGTTGAATAAATATATCATGGTCAGCCTGCGCGACATAAAGGCGTTCTAATGATTGACAAGCTTGGCCTGTCGCCGCTATAGATGCGCGTAATATAGCTGTTGTAGCGCGCTCTAAATCCGCACCCTCCAACACAATAGCGGGATCCTTGCCACCCAGTTCAAGATAGGCTGGGATGAATTGCTGGGCAGCAACAGCGGCCACTTTCTTTCCGGTTGCAATGCTTCCGGTAAAGGCGACTACGTCGACCGAGTTGATAAGTGTTTGGCCGGTCAAACCATCGCCAGAGATAATTGTGAGTACAGAGTCCAATTCCGCCACGGCAGCAATACTCCGAGCTATTGGGACGGCAAAGCGGGGTGTAATCTCACTCGGTTTAATAACCGCACTGCATCCAGCTAAAAGGGCAGGGATAACGTCAATAAATGACAGGAGAAGAGGAAAATTCCAAGGGCTAATGGCGCCCAAGACGGGATAGGGAGAAGTCTCGCCATGAATTTCTACATCTGGCATGGCCACAGCTGCCTGCTTAAAGGGCGCAAGCAAGGCCGGAGCTTGGGAGCACCAGCGGCCGATACTACTCTGTAATCCGTCAAATTCTTGATCAGCTAGCATTAAACGCCCAGTATCTTGTTGCAGTGCAGACACAATAGCGGCGCGCTCAAGGTGCATAGCTTCCTGCCAGCGCTTGATAACCTCGATGCGGTATTCGATACCAGCGTCATGCCATTTGGGCTGATTTTTTCGCAGACGCTTTATTGATCCTTCGATTTCAGGCTTGCTAGCTGCGGTAAACTGATAGTCTAGCTGTCCTGTGCGTGGATTACGTACGTTTATTTGCCGTTCTAATGAGTCGTCGTTCATAGGGGTTTCCAGTTATAGACAGAATGAATCCTGCGATGGGGAACAATCACTAGGCTTAAACGTTGGGTGGCACATTTTATACTCACGATAATATCATGTAATGATCTATAGATATGAGGTTAAATCTTTTGTAAGCTATCGGTATGCGAGTAGGCCTTTGGTAAGGCTAATTTATTTGGATAACCGAGGCCTCATATCGAAATAAATACCTAGTTCAAAATAAATTAATGCCTGTGGGCAAGAAAATAAAATGATGAAATCAGTGGAATCTTTTAATGCACTAGCACTTCAAGTTACCTGCCATGCAGTTAATGGATTGAGCTCACGAAAAGACGTTAGCCAGCGTATGGCGGCAACTATTGCTAGTCTAGCCGGACAGATTCGAGGTAGTAAAGTCTTTATAAGTTCATTTAGTGGGCTAAAGACTAGGCTTGTAGTTTTGCCTGAATATTTTTTGACTGGCTTCCCTATGGCCGAGAGTATTAAGATTTGGTCAGAAAAAGCCTGTATTGAAATCAATGGCCCAGAATACTTAGCGCTAGGTAAAATTTGCCAGGAAAATGATATTTTTCTGTCTGGCAATGCTTACGAACTAGATGCAAACTTTCCTGGAATTTATTTTCAGGTCAGCTTCATAATCGATCCTTCTGGAGAGGTTATTCTAAGGTATCGACGCTTGATATCCATGTATGCACCTACGCCCTATGATGTCTTGGAACGCTATATTCAGATCTATGGTGAAGAGTCTTTATTTCCCGTTGTAGATACGGAAATCGGACGGCTGGCGACAGTAGCGTCCGAAGAGATTCTTTATCCAGAAATTATTCGAGCCTTAACACTGCGGGGTGCGGAAGTGATCTGTCATTCATCTAGTGAAGTTGGAAGCCCGTTGGCGACGCCCAAAAATATTGCGAAGCAGGCAAGGGCCTATGAAAATATGGTCTATATTGTTTCAGCCAATAGCGCTGGTATCGCAGATATAGCGTTTCCTGCTGCCTCGACCGATGGAGGCTCAAAAGTGGTGGACTTCCGTGGGCACATTTTAGCTGAGGCTGATGTCGGTGAATCAATGGTTGGTAATGCCGAGGTAGATATTGCGGGGCTTCGCAATGCGCGGCTGAGGCCCGGAATGAGTAATATCTTGGCACGACAGAGGCTGGAACTCTTTGCATCCACCTATGGGGGATTCAGCGTCTATCCAGCTAATAAACTGCTCTCTGATGGCGAGATGACTATCCCTGACCGTAAGCATTTTATTGAGACACAGCAGCAGGTGATTGAAGAACTCATCAAGAACGGAATATTAGCGCCTTAGACATCCTGAGTTAGGTTAAAAATTGTTATTGTTGCGTTCGAAAAGCATTTAGAATGTCGCCAGCGCTCGCACTCCAGACTCCTTGCCGAGATGTAATATATTCGAGCACTTGCTCTAGCCTATTAATACGATGGGGTTGTCCAAGCATCCAGGGGTGGAGGTTTAGTGCCAAAATACGTCCACCCTGTGTTTCGCTTTCTTGCAGAAGGAAGTCGCAGGCATCGCATACTTGCTGGACATAGGCATCTTCTGAATGTAGGTTATCCATTATAATAAACCGGTCTTCGAGTTCGTTGGATAGAGGCATTGCCCATAAAGGACCATTGTCGGTCCGAAACTGATAAGGCATGTCGTCATTAGCCCAATCACTGAAGTAGTCGATACCATTTGCTGCTAGGAGTTCTGGAGTATTGGCACTTTCATTACGAGCCGGACTCAACCAGCCTCGTATGTCTTGTCTTGTGAGTTCACGCAGTCGACCCAAAGAACGCTTTATTAATTCACTTTCTTGATTGATTTCTTGTCCGCCATAATGCAATGCATCCATATGCCAGCCATGGCAGCTAATTTCATCTTTGCGCTCTAAAATGATGTCCAGCAAATAAGGGTTTTGTTCAGCTAAACAGGTATTCAATGCGAATGTGGGTTTGATTTGATAGTGATTAAAAGCGTTTAGAAAGCGATAAATGCCTACTCTATTTCCATAATCACGCAACGTAAAGTGTCGTAGATCAGGGTAGGGCATTGTCATGCCGCCGGGCACTGCGAAAGGTTTACCCTTTTGGTTTAGAGGGAAAAACTGTAGGCAGACATTAACCCAAAGAGCTACCTTGTTATTGTTTGGCCATCTGATTTTTTTTCGATCAGATAGCATAGACCAGCTGTAACGATCATGATCCATACCATATCTACGCTGTGAGTATTGCAGATGCTCAGGGTCTAATGGCATATTTAAACTTCCTGTTTGGCCGCGATGTCGGCGATCACTTTATCGTAATAGTGATCCATAAAATAGTCAGCTATTTCGCGGCCTGTAGTGATCCACACGTCAGAATGCCCAGTTATATATTCTAGAGCCTCTTCAAAAGCTTTCATTCTGTGTGGGCAACTGACTTGATAGTTGTGGGTCGGGATGCACATAACCGTGCCGCTTTCACTGCCTTCCAGGTATAACCGATCAAAATTATCTTTAATCATTTGCCCGTAGCGGCGAGGCTCAACTTTGTTTACGGCATAGGCGATTGTGTCATTCATCTCAAGAGAGTAAGGAACAGAGATAAACTTTGCCCCGCTGCGGGTTCGGACTGGGGTTGGTTGGTCATCATGAAACAAGTCACAGGTATAAATGCCGCCGGCTTCTGCAAACAGATCTAGAGTCACCTCCGAATGGGATAATGCTGGAGCTAAATATCCTGCAGGTTTTTTGCCCGTGTGTCGCTCAATAGTTTCCATCGAATCAAGAATCATTTCTCGCTCTTGGTCTTCACTGAGTCCATATGTATAACGTGTGTTGTAGATGCCGTGACTAAAAAATTCCCAGTTGCGTTCCATGCATAGCTCGATAATCTCAGGATGATGATCGCAGACTGCCGTAGATAAAGACATGGATCCACGGATACCATATTTTTCGAGTAAATTCATCTGGCGACTATGGCCAACACGGTTGCCATAATCACGAATGGTATAACCTGGTAGGGAGGGATTGGGACGAGGCCAAGCTTTGCGATAGGGGTTTACCGGCGGATTAAGTTCATAAAATTCTATGTTTGGTGCCACCCAAAAAGCAAGCTTCGCCCCGTTGGGCCACTGTATTTTTGGACGGTTATGGTAGGGCCAGTAGTCATACAAAGCTGGATTGTCTTTCATATTTGCCGTCTACCTTAGTCAGTTATTATAGGTGTGGCGTTGATTGATTAAGTTGGTCAAACACTTCCTGAACATCAAGTACGTCTGCATATTTTATGGCGAGATCTGTAAGGTTGGCAAAGTGGTAACTCTCATGCTTATCTGCTACGCACTGTTCCGGTATAATAGTGCGATAGCCCCTAGATAATGCATCTACTGCAGTTGCACGAATACAGCCAGAGGTAGAACCGCCAGTTAAAATAACGGTATCGACTCTGTGCCAAACGCAAAGTGATTGAAGTTGGGTTTCAAAAAAAGCAGAGGGCATTTTTTTACAGTAAATAATGTCATTTTTACTATCAATTTCAAGGCGATCGTCAAATTCACTCCGTTGTGAGCCGAAGCCTATATTTTGAAGAGAATCTGGTGTGTTAGTTCTGGTACCCCAAATTCCACAATCCTCTCCGGATTCCATGTAGGCTACTTGGGTCCAAACTACGGGCCACCCAACTTTTCTGAACTTTTTGGCTAGTTCATTAATATATTGCATTTGATTTGGGTCTGTCTCATAGGCCGTTTTAAATAGGTCTGTTCGAGTATAGGCCTTTTGCGGGTCTATATTTACTAGGATAGCCTTATCTCCGAAGCCAAAGCGCGGTCTGGATGGATTTGATTTTAAATCAAGGTATATTTCTCGTGCGGTTTTGTCGCTGGATTCCATTTTTACGCTCTTAATTTAATTGCGGAATAATCAACTTTTTATATTCTTTTACAATGGTATCCTACTCAAAAAAAATTATCTATTGTCTTAATAACATAGCATTAGTACAATGAGTAAGTGCATTAAAAATGCATTTAAGTAAACGCACCTAATTAATAGTTCCTATATGTATTTTATTAATTCATATATATGCATAATGTGCTTATCGAAAATAATGGACTTTTGATGGTTAAATAATGAAGCTCTATGATCTTATTAGTTCACCTTACTCCGCTCGTGTGCGTATTCAAATTCGACTCAAAAATTTACCAGTCGAAATTGAGGAGCCTCCATTCGCGTTACGTAGCAATGAATTTTTGCGAGCATTTCCGCTCGGCAAGCTACCACTTCTGTTACTCGACGATAAAACTACCATTGCTGAATCCACAGTGATTATTGACTATTTAGAGGCGTTGTTCCCAGAGTTGCCACTAATCCCTACTAGTCCGGTGGACATAGCTCATAATAGCATGCTGATTCGTTATGCCGACCACTATCTAGCGCAGAGTCTATCTCCTCTTTTTATAGATTTTATGTCCCCTGAAAAAAATACAACTGCTATAGCGGATAAGCTTGATAAGCTTAAGAGTGAATTGAATAAATTAGAGGTTTTACTAACAGCGTTGCCTAATTTCCGCAATCGCGGTATCCAAACGGGAGATGTATGTCTTGCTCCAATAATTTACTATGCTACAGAATTAGCGGGCTGGTTTGGTGTGGAGCAGATCAATGATGATTTGCCAGTAGTCTCTGACTGGTGGCGTTGGGCTAATGACCATCCTGCAGTACATGACACTATTGGAGAAATAGATCGAGCCCATAAATCCTCCATTAAACGTATACAGGGAGTAGGTTGATGCCTCATCGCACTATCCGTGGAACTATTAGTTATACGAGCAAAAAGTCAAATCGTCTTAATCAGGAGCGCGGTCGAGAATACTTTACCTTGACGCAGCAAGCTGATGGCATCGATGTATTGCTCGCACACTGTGAGATAGATGATAAGCCCAATGTGATTCGTGATATTTCTTTGGCGCTTCGGCATCAAGATTCGAGCCCGCTAGATTGCTCCGTCCGATTAACGGTAGGCAATCAATTTGAAGGCACCGGTTGGATGCGCTTTGCGGATGGTTATGCTGAGTGTGAAACTTTCAATCGAAAAGATGGGCGCATGACCCAACGACTTGATACTCCAAAGCCAGTAGCTTGGCTACAATCGCACCCTATTGTTGGGGATGCTTTGCTTATGAAGTTATATGATCTTCAGCGTGGGCCAGGCAAGATATTTTTCCCAAATCTGCTCCTTACTTCTCCCGATCATCGAGGTGCGACTGGTCCGTTGTTGTTTGTCACTGGTTTTGCCATCGTATATGTTGGGGAAGAAAGAGTTGTAGTAGGGGCCGGTGAATTCAATGCGCGACATTTTCAAGTCACTGGAACGGCTGGCAATTTGCCAGAGGAGCACCCGCCTTATGACGTTTGGTGCACCGCAGATGATGACTATATTCTGTTGAAAGCCAGCGCTGGAGGGTACATGCAAACGCATTATGAATTAATGGATTTAATACGAGAAGAGGTTGGTGAATGACTCAACCACTTGCCGGATTAAGAATACTTGATTTAACACATATGCTTTCTGGGCCATATGGCGGCATGATCCTGGCTGATCTAGGTGCTGAAACAATTAAAATTGAACCGTTACATGGGGAGGGGACCCGAAAACTATTGGCGACAGACCCTAATAATTCCTTAAATGGGATGGGCGCTTATTATCTCACTCTAAATCGTAATAAAAAAAGTGTTTTGATTGATCTAAAAACAGAGCAAGGACTGGATGTTTTTAAAGGTTTGGTGGACAAGTCAGATATCGTAATTAGCAACTTTGGTGCGGGTGTTCCTGAGCGTCTGGGTATTGATTATACATCTCTCTCTAAAATCAACTCCCGCATTATCACTTGCACTGTGTCAGGTTTCGGTTCAGACGGTCCTGGGAGTAAACGACCGGCTTTTGATCAAGTGGCGCAAGCCATGGGTGGCGGTATGTCGATAACGGGTGCTGATGCTACATATCCGGTTCGAGCTGGTATACCTATTGGCGACCTTGGAGGTGGCATGTTTGGAGTCATGGGTATTTTGGCCGCCCTGTATGAGCGAGAGCGCAGTGGTGTTGGGCAGCATGTTGATATTTCTATGCTTGATTGCCAAATTTCTATGCTAAATTATATGGCGACGATGCATTTCCTGTCAGGAGAAGATCCTTATCCTATTGGTAATAGTCATTTTGTCCATGTTCCCTACAATACGTTTACCTGTGCCGATGGTAGTATAGTTATCGCGGTTATTACGGATAATTTTTGGCAATACCTAAAAGAGGTTGTGGACTGTCCAGATTTTAGTAATAGTAAATATGACACTCAGCCCGGTCGCTGGCAAGACAGGGAGATGATAAATAACGCTCTAAATGAATTGCTGAGTACTAATACTTGCCAGTATTGGCTTGCCAAGCTTGAGTCTAAGAGGATCCCTTGTGCTCCAGTGAATAGTTTGAGTCAGGCGCTATCAGATAAACAAGTGCTTCATCGAAATATGGTGGTTGACCTAAAACACCCTGATGGCAGCAAGACAAAAGGTCCTGGCAACCCGATTAAGTTATCAAGGACTGGTGATGAAATGTTTACGCCAGCGCCCACGCTAGGACAGCATACCGATGAGGTTATGACGAATTTACTAGGTTTTAGCGCTGCGAAAATCGCTCAATTAAAAGAGCAGGGATATATAAAATGATGTCAAA
>MDTF01017881.1_pt1 | contig 12766 bp, 12 predicted proteins | sample 811191 | NCBI WGS metagenome assembly MDTF01 (sample SAMN05326649, study PRJNA326480) | marine metagenome | isolation source: seawater | place: Southern Ocean | collected 2011
CTGAAATGTCTAAAAAATTAGAGGAACAAATCTAATGAGACATGGAATGGCTAATAAGAAGTTAAATAGAACTTCTGAACATCGAAAAGCCTTATTAAAAAATATGCTTAACTCTTTAATTAAGTATGAACAAATAACTACAACACTTCCAAAAGCTAAATTTTTAAAACCTCAGGCTGACAAGATTATTACACTGGGTAAAAAAGAAACACTTCAAACAACTAAAAGGCTAATGAGTAAGCTGCAAGATATAACCTCAACTCACAAGGTCACAAAAACCCTCTCTAAAAGATATGAAAAAAGACACGGTGGTTATACAAGAATTATTAGAGCAGGATTCCGATATGGTGATAACGCGCCTATGGCAGTAATTGAATTTGTTGATAGAGATGTAGAGGCAAAACGAGTCGATAAAAAAAAAAAAGATATAAATAAAGAAACTCCCAAAGCAGAAGAAAAAAATCAAGTAACAGCATAATTTTTAATTATGAAAAAGTCTTACATCGTTGAAAAAACGTGTAACGATATGCGTATTGATCGTTGGATTAGACTATCAATAGGTAGTATCCCGCAAGGTTTAATTGAAAAATATCTAAGAGCTGGAAAAATTAAGCTAAATAAAAAAAAAATTAAAAGTTCTCAAAAAATAAATACCAATGATGTAGTTGATTTATTTAATATAGATTTCAAGGAAACGATAGTTCAAAAAAAAATTAAATTCGAACCATCAAAAGAAATTATTAAATCAAATGAAGATCAGATTATTGATAACAATGATAGCTTCATAGTCCTCAATAAGGCCTCAGGCATTGCGGTACAGGGAGGCACAAAGTCAAAAAAAAATCTAGTTGATATTTTTGCTAAAAGTGAAATTTTTCAAGGCACAAAACCTTACTCTGTTCATAGATTAGACAAAGATACTTCAGGTGTTTTTATTATGGCAAAAACAAGAGAAAGTGCACAATTATTAACATCACTATTTAGATTGCGTAAAGTGCACAAAACTTATCTTGCTATTTGTCATGGTGAACTTGACAAGAACTCAGGTGAGTGGAGCGATGATTTAATTAGATATGATGGTGAAAAAAAAATTATAGAAAAAGCAAAAACATTATTCAGAGTAATTGATAAAAATTCTGAGGCTAGCTTGGTTGAATTAAAACCTATAACAGGACGAAAGCATCAGCTTAGAAAACAATTGTATGCAGTAGGGCAACCAATTTTTGGTGATGTTAAATACAAATTATCTAATTCGTTTAAAGGTATTAATAAAAATTTAATGCTTCATTCCTACCAAATCAAATTTATTGCAAAAGATATTAAACACACCTACACAGCTTTATTGCCTGATTATTTCAAAAAATTATTAAAGACAAAAAGACTTAGATTTTTAGATTTATAATAAATTTTTCTATTAGTTTATTTTCTAAATCTGAGTAGTCTTGATTTTTAATTTCTTTTAAATTTGTCACACCTCTGTTTGAAATACCACAGGGTATAATTTTTTTATATTGTTCTAGATTGTTATTTATGTTGATAGCAAACCCGTGGTAGGCAATCCATTTACTTACTCTAACCCCAATTGCAGCAACTTTTTTTATTTGATCATTGTTTTTATGCCAAATTCCAATATTCTTTTTATCTGAAAATGTTTCTATCTTAAAAAAATTTAAAGTATCTTTAATTGTTTTTTCTATAACTGTTATAAATTTTCTAACATCTTTTTTATCTCTAAGATCCAAAACAAAGTAACAAACTAATTGCCCTGGAGCATGGCAAGTGATTTTCCCACCACGATTAGTTTTAATAATCTTAATAGATTTATCAATTATCTCATTTTCATTATAACTAGATCCAGCTGTAAAAATTTCATTATGCATTAAAGTCCAAATTAATTCTTTTTCTTTCTTTTCATATAGTTGCTGTAATCTTGACTCAAGTAGATTTATTGCATCAAAATAATTTACTGGTTTTAGTGACTTTTTGATCTCTATATTCATTTATAAATTGTATTATCTTTATTATCGATTAATAGTGCAAATCTAAATTATAGGTAGATTAATGTCTTTAGTAAAAAAAATAAAAGATAAAAAAGTAAATTTTGAGTTTAATAAAGAATATATAAAAGTTCTTATTTCTAAAATTTCTAGCAGTGATGCTCGATTTATTACAAATTCTTTTAATGAAATGCACCCAGCTGATGCTGCTGATATTATAGAACACTTAAATCAAACTGATAGAGAAAGCTTAATAAAACTTAATAATTTTAATATAGATCCTGAGGTTTTTGTTGAATTAAACGAGTCAATACAAACTGAGATTATTACCTATCTTTCTTCAGACTCTATAGTTACAATTTTAACGAATCTTGAATCTGATGATGCAATTTCAATTTTAGAAAATGTTCCTGAGGAAGATAAAAATAATATTTTAAGTTCATTGCCCCCAAAAGATCGTTTTGCTTTATTAGAAAGTTTAAGTTATCCAGAAGACACGGCTGCTAGACTTATGCAACGCGATTTTACAGCTGTTCCAAGTAATTGGTCTGTAGGTCAGACAATTGATTACTTAAGAGAAAATAAAGATCTTCCAGAAGAATTTTTGGAAATATTTATTATAAATGAAGAATTTAAACCAATTGGAACCGTACCTTCTTCTAAAGTATTAACCACTTCAAGAGACACAAAGATGCTTTCAATTATGTCTGAGTCTCAATTATTAATACCAGTTGATATGGATAAGGAAGAAGTTGGAAATTTATTTGAAAATTATAATTTAAATTCGGCTGCTGTAATAGACAAAAATAACAAGCTTGTTGGTATGATAATGAGTGATGATATTTTAACAGTACTTAAGGAAGAAGCTGAAGAAGATGTGTTAAGATTGGCTGGCGTCGGTGACGAAGAGATTACAGATGGTGTAATTACAAAAACAAAACGAAGATTTAATTGGCTTCTACTTAATTTATTCACTGCATTTTTAGCCACCTGGTTTATTAGTTTATTTGGTGCTACCATTGAGCAGATGGTAGTGTTAGCATTTTTAATGCCAATAGTTGCATCTATGGGTGGAAATGCTGGTATGCAAACTTTAGCAGTTACCATTAGAACTATAGCAACCAATGACCTAACTGAAAATAATTTTTCATCAAATGTTATAAAAGAATTTACAATTGGAATTTTAAATGGATTTATATTTGCAGCTATAAGCGCATTTATAGTTCAAATTTGGTTCCAAGATAACATTCTATCAATCATAATTTCTATATCCATGATACTAACAATGATTATTGCTGGACTTTTTGGCATCTTAGTTCCAGTAACTTTAAAAAAAATGAATATTGATCCCGCTATTGCTTCAAGTGTATTTGTTACAACAATTACAGATGTAATAGGTTTTGTGTCTTTTTTAGGTGTTGCTGCTTACTTTTTATAACCTAAAAATTATCTATAAGTCTCACATTGTTAATGTGGTAAGAGATAAAAAGCTTAAATGGTTTGTTATTTAGTTTGCTGCTTAAATTGATTAAATTTCGACATTCTAAATACTCAATTTCAATATTAAATTTATTTATTAATTGCTTCTTTAATTTTTGAATTATTTCCTTTGATTTTTTGTAATCAACATAATCATCCTTATTTCTTTTGTTTAAGACACGTTTTAATTTAATTAATTTATTGGCAATTAATCCTGAGATTTTAAGATCTTCTCTTTTTAACAATATATTTCTTGATGATAGGGCGATACCATTAGAACTTCGGATCGTCTTACAAGGAATAACTTTTGTGGTATATTTTTTTGAAATAAAATCTCTAACTAAAAAAAATTGTTGATGGTCTTTTTCACCCATAAACATTACTTGTGGCGATATTAATTTTACTAATCGGTTTAATACATCAAGAACACCTTCAAAGTGACCTTTTCTAAATTTAGCACATAAAATTTTTTGAGATTTTTTTAGTATGATTTTGGGTAATCTCATATCTTTATAGATTTGATCTACTGATGGTAAATAAACAAAATCAACGTTTAACTTTTTAAGAATTTCAAAGTCTTTATTTAGATTGTTAGGATAATTTTTATAGTCTTCTTTATTATCAAATTGTGTTGGATTAACAAAAATACTAACAAGTGTTTTTTTACATAATTTTTTAGATACTTTAATCAAAGACTCATGCCCTTTGTGAAGGCTTCCCATTGTAGGAACGAAACCTAACTCCTTTTCTTCTCTAATTGCCTTATTTAGATCGGTAATTTGTTTTATTATTTTCATTTGTAATAATGTGATTAATAAGTAAAACATTTATATGATTAAACAAGCTATAATTCCTTTGGCAGGACTTGGTACAAGATTACTTCCTCTCACAAGTGTTTTTGCAAAAGAACTTTTACCAATTAATGGAAAACCAGGGATAGAATTTATACTCGATGAATGTATAGAGGCTGGGATCAAAGAAGTTATTTTTATTATTTCTAAAAAAAAAATAATGATTAAAAAGTATTTTTATAATGATAAGTTTTATAAAGATATTATCAAACGTAAAAAAGATCTTCGCATTATAAATGAATATAAAAAAATTTTAAAATATAGAAAAATGATAAAGTTTGTTTTTCAAGATAAGCCATTAGGTACAGGTGATGCCGTACTTAAAACACAAAGACACATAAAAGATAAATTTTTCTTAATGTTGTTACCAGATGATTTAATAATTAACAAAAATTGTTCTAAGTCTATGATTTCTATTCATAAAAAATTTAACTCATCAGTTATGGCAAGTATGAAAGTTGATAAGAATAAAGTTTCAAGATGGGGAATTTATGGAGTTAAAAAGAAAATTGATAAAGACAATTTTTTTATAAAAAATGTTGTAGAAAAACCAAATAATAAAGAAGCACCTTCTAATAATGCTGTGATTGGAAGATATATATTACCTAAGACAATTTTTAATAAATTGAAAAAACTTAAACCAAGTAATGGTGGTGAGATTCATATTACAGACGCCATACAATTATTAATTGATGACAATAACAAATTTATTGGCCATATTTTTTCTGGAAAATATTTGGATTGTGGAACCATGAGTGGTTATATTAATTCATCAAGAGAAATTGGAAAATTATGAATTTATGCATGATAGGCACAGGTTATGTGGGTCTTGTAAGTGGCGCATGTTTTTCTGATCTTGGGAATAATGTTGTTTGTGTTGATATAGATAAAAAAAAAATAGATAAACTTAAACAAGGAATAATACCGATTTATGAACCTGGTTTAAAAGAGTTGGTTTTAAAGAACCTTAAAAATAAAAGACTTAATTTTTCAATTGACTTACATAGCTCTATTAAAAAGTCTGACATTATATTTATATGTGTTGGTACGCCATCAAAGAAAAAAAGTAACGCTGCTGACTTAAGTCAAATTTATTCTGTTGGAAAAGAAATATCTAAATCTATTAATAAATATAAGGTAATAGTTACAAAATCTACTGTTCCATTAACAACTGGAGACGTACTTGAAAAAATTATCTCTAAAAAAGTAGATAAAAAAAAATTTTCTGTTGTTTCAAATCCTGAATTTTTGAGAGAAGGTGAGGCTATTAGAGATTTTATTTATCCTGATAGAGTTGTAGTGGGATCTAATGACAAAAAATCTAATGATATATTAATGAATCTTTATGCGCCATTAATTTCAAAAGGTGCAAAATATGTTTCTACCAAGCGACGTGCCGCAGAACTAATCAAATATGCTTCAAATGCCTTTTTGGCAACCAAGATCACTTTTATTAATGAAATTGCAAATTTATGTGAAAAAACAGGAATTGATATTGAGGAAATTTCAATTGGAATTGGTATGGATAAAAGAATAGGCAGTCGTTTTTTAAGAGCCGGACCTGCTTATGGAGGTTCCTGCTTTCCAAAAGATACGAAAGCAATCGTTACAACTGCTGTTAAATTTAAAACAGATTTATCTATAATTAAAAGTGTAATTAAATCTAACTCTAACAGATCAAAATTATTATTAAAAAGAGTAAATCAAATATTAAATGGTAAAATTAGAAGAAAAAAAATCTGTTTTTTAGGTGTAACATTTAAAGCTAATACAGATGACATGAGAGATTCTTCAAGTACAGTAATGATACCTGATCTTGCTAAACAAGGTGCTTTAATTAGATATTATGATCCTACTGGTTATAAGCATGAGTTTGATAAATTTAAAAATGTATATTGCTCAAATTCAATTAATGAGGCAATTAAAGGTTCTGATTTAGTTATAGTTCACACTGAGTGGAATGATTTTAAATCAATAAATTTTAAGAAATTATCAGAGTCTAAAAAATTCATGATTTATGATATGAGAAATTTATTTAATCCAAATAAAATTAAATCACTTGGACTTAAATATTTTAGTATTGGAAGAGCAGATTAATTTAATTCAAAAATTGCATCAACTTCTACAGACACACCTAACGGCAAGCTATTAGCACTTACAGCTGCCCTAGTATGCATTCCAGAGTCACCAAATATCGAAGCAATTAAATCTGATGCTCCATTAATAACCTTTGGTTGTTCTGTAAAGTTCTCTGTTGAATTTACGAAACCTGTTAATTTTATGCATGACTTAATTTTAGAAAGGTCACCGCCACAAGCCTTTTTAGCTTGAGCAACGATGCTCAGACCACATCTTTCCGCTGCTTTGTAAGCTTCTTCTGTACTAAGATCTTTACCAACTTTTCCCTTTATTAGCTCACCATTAGCTAACATTGAAATTTGACCTGATATAAAAAGTAAATTTCCAGATATTTTTGTTGCAACATATGATCCCACTGGTGCTTTAGCTTCAGGCAATTCTATCTTTAAATCTTTAATTTTTTCATCGTAATTCATTGTTTACCTTTTTTCTTTTTTTTAAATTTTTTCTTCTTCTTACTTTTATCGTATTCTCTTCTTTTCTCAATTAGAATTAAAGCCTCCTCCATTGTAAGGTCTGTTGGATCTTTTTCTTCAGGTATTGTTGCATTTAATGATTTATACTTAATATATGGTCCATACTGGCCTTTCATAACTCTTACTGGCTTTTTATCTTCAGGGTGCTCGCCTAGGTCTTTAATAATTGAGGCAGATATTCTGCCAGGTTTAGCTTCTGCTATTAAAGTTATTGCTCTATTTAAGCCGATTGAAAAAATTTCTTCAACATTTTCAATTCTGGATGATTTGTTCTCACATTTTAGATAAGGACCAAATCTGCCTGAATTTAGTGTTATTTCTTTTTGATTTTCAGGGTTGATCCCTAAATTTTTTGGAAGAGAACATAAAAATTTAGCTCTATCTAAATCAATACTATCTAAAGTTACTCCTTTTGGTATTGATATGTTTTTGAAATTATTGTTCTCTTTACTAGTTTTTTTTTTAGTTTTCTTTTTTTTTATTCCAACTACCACTTCTTCAATATCAATTTCTTCATTTTTTTCATATTGAATATATGGACCAAACCTTCCATTTTTAAGGTACATATCGTTGCCATTCTCATGTTTCCCAATAAATTTTGGCTCAGTTAACTGTGACTGAGCTGCAGCTTTTGCTTTAGATAGTGGTCTTGTAAATTTGCAATCTGGATAATTTGAACAACCAATAAAAGCACCGCCTCTAAAGCTATTTTTTAAGCTTAAAGACCCTGTTTCACATAATTGGCATTTTCTTACTATTTTACCATTTATATCTTTATCAAAAATCAATGCACCAAGGCTATCATTTAATAAATCTAAAACTTCTCTAGTTCTTTTTTCCTTAACTTCAGAAACATTATTGCTGAAGTCTTTCCAAAATAATTCAAGAACCTTTAGCCATCCTTCTTTACCTGTTGTTATATCATCTAATTGATTTTCTAATTCTGCCGTAAAATTATAATCTACATATTTTGAAAAAAGCTTTTCAAGGAATGCTGATATCAATTTACCTCTATCTGTTGGGTGGAATCTTTTATTTATGGCTTCAGCGTAACCACGATTTGATATAGTGGAAATTATACTTGCGTATGTTGAGGGTCTTCCAATACCCAATTCTTCTAATTTCTTAACTAAACTTGCCTCTGAATATCTTGGGAGAGGTTGTGTAAAATGCTGTTCATCTAAAAGTGCCTCTATATTAATGGGCCCCTTATTCATTTTGGGAAGAATATCCTCCTCACCATCTTTTTTGTTATCTTTCATTATTTTCAAAAACCCATCAAATTTAATAACTGAACCACTTGCCTTACATATTGTTTTATTATCCTTTGAAGTTATTGTTATTGTATTTCTATCAAATTGAGCCGATTCCATTTGAGAAGATAGAGCTCTACACCAAATTAAATCATATAGTTTATGCTGATCAGGACTTAAGTATTTTTTGACAGTTTCAGGTGCACGCATAACATCTGTTGGTCTAATAGCTTCATGTGCTTCTTGTGCATTTTTTGCTTTTTTCCCTGAATAATTAACTGCTTTATCTGGAACATATTTCTCTCCAAATTCAGTATTAATGTATTTTCTAAAAGTATCTATTGCGTCACTCGATATGTTTGTTCCATCTGTACGCATATAAGTAATAAGACCAATAGTTTCTCCGTCTATCTCTATACCTTGGTATAGTTTTTGAGCTATTTGCATTGTACGCGAAGCACCAAAGCCTAATTTTCCTGATGAAACTTGCTGTAATGTAGAAGTTGTAAAGGGTGCCGAGGGGTTTCTATTTATTATCTTACTTGAAATATCATTTATTTGAAACTTCATGACCCTCACATAGTTTATAGCCTTATCAATTTCTTCCTTATTTTTAAAAGAAAACTTTTCAATTTTTTGATTATTTATTTGAGTAATACTCGTTAATAGAGAATTTTTATTATTATCATTAAATCTAACACTTAAAGTCCAAAATTCCTCAGGGTTAAAAAGCTCTATATCATGCTCTCTCTCAGTTATTAATCTTAAAGCTACTGATTGAACTCGACCTGCAGATTTAGATCCGGGTAATTTAGTCCATAATAATGGTGATATATTAAAGCCAACTAAATAGTCTAATGCTCTTCTTGCCATATATGCATCAACCAATAATTGCTCGATTTGTCTTGGGTTTTCAATACCATAAATTACTGCTTTTTTTGTAATCTCATTAAAAACAACTCTTTCAACATGTTTGTCTTTGATTAATTTTTTTTCACTTAAGTATTCTTTAACGTGCCATGCAATTGCCTCTCCTTCGCGATCAGGATCAGTTGCTAATATAATTTTTGTAGAAATCTTAGCTGCATCAGTAATTTCTTTAAGATACTTTTTTGAAAAACTATCAATTTCCCATTCCATTTTAAAATTATTTTCTGGATCAACAGAGCCATTTTTGGATGGTAGATCTCTAATATGACCATAGCTAGCTAACACAATATAGTTGTTGCCCAGGTATTTGTTTATAGTTTTAGCTTTAGCCGGGCTTTCTACAATAACAAGATTCATTTTAATTCAAAATACTCAAAAGCTTTTGATAGTCAAATCAATAAATTTTAGTCTTAGTTTCTTCTTTATTTTTCAGACGTTTAACGTTCTCTCTATGAGTGTAAAATACTAAAACAAACATTATTATAAAAAATATCGAATTCTGATTATCGAATACAGTCAAAAAAATTGGTATCATCAAGCTAGCAACAAGCGATGATAAAGAAGAGTATTTTGAAATAAAAAATGTAGTCAACCATCCTATGATAAATATTAATCCATAAAATATATTTATAGAAAAAAGTATTCCAACATACGTAGCAACTCCTTTGCCACCTTTAAATTTAAGCCAAATAGGAAATACATGACCTAAAAATGCACATAAAGAGGCTATAAATATGTAATCAGGGTAATTAAATTTTACATATAAAACAGGTATTATTGCCTTTGAAATATCCAGAGTTAATGTGGAATACCCTAATAACTTGTTTCCAGTTCTTAGAGCGTTAGTTGCTCCAATATTTCCTGATCCTATACCCCTAATGTCTTTCTTTAAAAATATTTTTGTTAATATAAATCCAAAGGGTATTGAGCCTAACAAATATGAACTTAATGCAATAGTTAAATATTCCATTGTTATAATTTAAATAATTCTTTACCTTTTACAAATGTATTAAAGACTTTACCTTGCAGTTTTTTGTCTTCAATAGAGGTGTTTTTAGACTTTGATACAAGTTTTTCTTTTTTAACAACCCATGGTTTATCAATATCAACAATACAGAAATCAGCATCATTTCCAATCGAGAGGTTTCCTTTATTTATTTTTAGTATTTTTGCAGGATTTGAAGTTAATGATCTGATTATAGTTTCTAATTTGACTGAACCATTGTGATATAATTCTAAACTGAGTGATAATAAAGTTTCTATACCAGATGCTCCCGTTGCAGCTTGAGCAAAAGTTAATCTTTTTTGCTCTTCATCTTCTGGTTTGTGATCTGAGACAATAACATCTATTGTTTCATCCTTTAAACCTTGAACTAAAGCCATTCTATCCTCTTCTGTTCTTAGTGGGGGAGAGAGTTTTAAAAAAGTTCTAAAATCTCCTATATCATTTTCATTTAATGATAGGTTATTAATTGAAACTCCTGTTGTAAATTTTACTTTTTCTTTTCTCTCTTTAATTATTTCAACTGATTTTGCAGCTGAGATTTGAGATATATGATATCTGCATTTAATGTTTTCAAGTAATGTTAAATCTCTTTCAATTATTATTCTTTCAGCTACCGTTGGTATGCCAGACAAACCAAGCTTTGTTGCGATTATACCAGAATTAATCATTCCATTTTTGGATAAATCATAATCTTCTGCATGCTGCATAATAAGAGTACCTAAATCTTTAGCTGAATTCATTATACGTGACATCAATCTTGTGTTTTGAATAGTTTTTATTCCATCAGTGAATCCAATTATACCTCGACTTTGAAGTAAGCCAAATTCAGTCATGCTTATACCTTCAATATTTTTTGTTAAAGCGGCGCTTGGAAAAACATTTATTTTAGATTTATCTCTTCCACGTCTTTTTAAAAAATCTACTATTGAAACATTATCTATGATTGGATCTGTATTTGGCATTGTTACAACTGATGTAACCCCACCTGCAAGAGCTGCATTGCTTAGAGTTCTAAAATTTTCTTTATATTCAAAACCTGGCTCCCCAGCAAAAACACGCATATCAACTAGTCCTGGAAATATATATTTACCTTTTAAATCTATTACCTTTTCTCTTGAAGGAATATTCCCAGCATTAACTTTTTTACCAATACCTTCGATTAATCCTTCTTCACCAATGATTAAGCCCCCATTTTCACTCATAGAATTATGAGGATCAATTATGTTTGCATTAATAAAGTATTGTTTTTTCATTTATTCACAAAATATTTTTAAACAGGCCATTCTAACTGCCACACCAAGCTCCACCTGCTCTTTAATTACACTTCTGTTAATGTCATCTGCTAATTTAGTATCTATTTCAATTCCTCTATTCATGGGACCTGGATGCATGATCAAAGCATCCTCTTTTGCGTGAGAAAGCTTGTCAGGTGTTAGACCGTAATACTCATAGTATTCTCTATTAGATGATAAAAAAGAACTGGTCATTCTCTCATTTTGCAATCTTAACATCATGACTATATCACAATCTTTCAAACCTTTACTCATATTCGTGAAAGTATTAACTCCAAATTTTTCTATCTCACTTGGCATTAAGTTTGATGGGGCAATAATATTAACTTCAGCGCCCAGCATATTAAGTAGATAGATGTTAGATCTTGCAACACGAGAATGAGTAATATCTCCACAAATTGCAATTCGTAAACCTTCAATTTTTTCTTTCCGATTAATTATAGTTAAAGCATCTAACAATGCCTGAGTGGGGTGCTCTCGACTTCCGTCTCCAGCATTAAGAACTGCACAATTTACTTTTTGAGACAATAGATTACATGCCCCTGAATCTTGATGGCGAACAACAATAATATCTGGATGCATAGCATTTAAGGTCATCGCTGTATCAATAAGTGTTTCTCCTTTTTTAACTGCTGAGTTTGCCATATTCATTGACATTACATCTGCGCCAAGCCTCTTACCTGCTAACTCAAATGAACTTTGGGTTCTTGTTGATGGTTCAAAAAATAAATTAATTTGTGTTTTTCCGTTTAAGATATTTAATCTTTTATTTTTACTTTGGTTAAGTTTAATAAATGTTTTGGCTTCATTAAGAATAAGATTTACATCATTAATAGATAAATCTTGAATACCAAGGAGGTGTTTTTGAGATATTTTAATAGCTTTATTTATTTTGGATGCCATTAAAATTAACTCTATAACTATTAACCATAACTATGGCAAGCGTTAATTATTTAAATAATCTATTGCACCCTGTAAAATAAAGGCTGCTGCATTTTGGTCTATAGTTTTAACTCTTTTTGATACATTAACATCTAAAGGACTAGTGAGATTAAAAGCACCAACAGTAGACAGTCTTTCATCCCATAAGATAACCGGTAGATCTATAGATTTAGATATGTTTTTTGCAACATCGCTAACAGATTGTGCAGATCTTCCAAGTGAACCATCCATATTTAACGGATTACCAACAATGATCCCACCGATATTGTTTTCTTCAATAATCACATTAAGTTGATCAATAAGCTCATTAGTATTTGTTTTATTTATAGTTTTAAACGGTGTCGCAATTGATTGTCTTTCGTCACAAATAGAGACACCAATTCTTTTTGATCCTAGGTCTA
>MDTF01005406.1_pt1 | contig 12756 bp, 11 predicted proteins | sample 811191 | NCBI WGS metagenome assembly MDTF01 (sample SAMN05326649, study PRJNA326480) | marine metagenome | isolation source: seawater | place: Southern Ocean | collected 2011
AAAGCAAAAATGGCAAGGAAAAATCAAATGGGTTGCTGGCTTTGGGTTCCATATTATCCCAGCGGGCGATAAATGCCTATGAAAGGCATGGCTCCCCAGTACTTATACTTACTTTCAATATCACCTTGAAAAACTACATTAGCGACAAGATTAGTGACATACAAGGGCGCAGGGATTTTTCTTCTTTTGAAATATCAAATTATCACCAATTTTATCACTCGCAAGTCAATAACACAGAAGAGGATATTATTGAGTTAATCAATAGATACGGAATGCAGAAGCTATACTCAGAAGATATTTTTCAGAACAATGATGGCACTAAGTATCAGGCAATTCTTATAGACAAAATTCAAGGTTATCAATCAGAATGGGTAAAAATACTTAGGGATAATTTTTTAGGTGAAAGCGGCGAGATGATTCTATTCGGTGATGAATCTTAGAATATTTATCAAAGAGATCGCGGTAAATCTCCAGTAATCGCTCAAGGATTTGGAATTTGGGTCAAACTTAGTCGTTCTTTTAGAACAAGTTGGGATCGCCATTAAATCAATTATTTAAAAAGTTTCAAATGCAGTTCCTCGTCGAGGAATATTCAGACACAGAAATAATTGATATTAGCCCCATGCAGATCGGAATTGAATTTAGCCTTAGAGAGGTTCAAATAAATTGCTGAACTCGCTGCGCTTATCTATGATACAAAGCTGAGTTAGAGTTTGAATTCACTTTATTTAACGGGCTGCTTTCATCGGCAATTGATCTAAACATCTTTGTTGCTTACATGACTTTTGGTGGTGAGTTCGTTTTCACTCCGGCGCCATTGAGTCTAAAAGTTAAAGACTAAATGCTTATAGAGAGACAGCAATGGCAATAAGCTTATCTATAAGGCTTTTGGATCACAGGGAGCCGCAAAGTATGCCGCAATCATCATGGATTAGAATTTTATAGGTCTAAATAACACGATTGTACACGGCTCTTGATTTGTTTCACGCTGGAAGGGCAAGCACTGTTCTTATACAAATTATTTGAACTCTGTGGGTTGATCAGTATTGCCTACTTCATAGCCCCAACAACCTTCTCTTTGCAGCATTTGGCGTTTTGGTAAAAATGTATGAGCCTAACGCCATTTACTCTAACTTTCGCCTAGAAAACTTCGGGCAAGGAGTATGTAATGAATAAAAGATATATCGCTCTTACTGTATTCGCACTGTATTTTATTTTTAATGATTCAAACAAAGTGGATATGCATGCAAGTGACGTGGATGCGAATTGTTCTGTGGTGATGTTTACTACGGACTGGTGCCCGGTTTGTAAAAGTGCTAAATCTTATTTTGAAAGAAAAAAATATTCCTATTGCGAATTCGATGTGGATAAGGACAGTCTTGCCAATCGTTATTATCGTGAGTTAGGAACCTCAGCTGTGCCGACCATTTTAATTGGCGACAGTATGGTGGTTGGATTTTATCCGGATGAAATTGATGAGTTAATTACTGAGTTAGAGTGATAATCTGTGAGTTGATGGGGGTATAGCACGAGTTTAGTTACCATAAGCACCCATTCTTTTCTGCAACATTACAGGGAACACCTACCGATCGCAATTATGCCGATCGCCAATTATTATAAATAGGCTAAACTCGCTCAGATTGGCTATTAATGGTACTGACAAGTTAACTCCCAATCTGTCAGGATCTGTTGTATGACCCAATCTAAAATGTACAAGCGCCATCGATTCGCGCCCGAAATTATTCAATATGCTGTATGGCTATACCATCGTTTCAACCTAAATAGATTGCCAAAATCGGAATGGGCTTTCAATTTGGCATCCAATTGTTATTTCTATTGTGCTTTCCCCACAAACAGAAAATTCAGCTGAACATTTTCTTATAGCTGCGCGGTTGTTGCTTGCGTTATTTTACATAAGAAGTGGGAATGAAAACACTGCAGTTTTTCTATCAAGAAGTAAGATAATATTTGCAGAATTTTGCGGTAATACCGAGAATTCGACTGCCCATTTATTAGCGCTCTCTGCATGACGTGCGCTCAGATCGAGCCATAGCGATTGTTAAAGATGGGCATGAGCCAAAGCTAATGTTAGATCGCTTCTTAGTGAATGGAACTTGGTAGTTGAATATACACAGCTTGCTGCCATTGGGCTTCACCCTAAAGTAACGACCCTTACCATCAGCCAAGCTGTATTCGCGCCCTTTCGGCTTGGCATTCTTAACTTGTGTGTTTGTTAAGTCAGCCACGATTTTTGGCACTGGACTCGACTCCTCTATGCTCGGTGTTACATAAGGGTCTGGATGAGGCAATACGCCAGCGGACAGGAATAGACGTTAAATTAAGCCCTTATCCTTGAACTATCGGAGTTTTTGGCTGTTATTAGACGATACAGATAAGGAATTTGGCGGAAGAGGCAGGAGTTGAACCCACCAGGCCTGTCTTTAACAGACCTCACCGAGTTTGAAGTCCGGGCACCCCACCGGGGATGATACTCTTCCGCAGCGGAGTCTAGCATAATCCGGAATTGGAACACCAATCAGTGCTTAGGAATCTGAACCCTGCTTTAAGGCACTTTATTTAACCCCCAATCATAAGAGGTATAACGCAGACTAAAACGATTGCTGGCCAGCCTATCGCGTGCCTCAGACCCAAGGCCGAGTTCTCTCTGATAGTCAGCTAAAAATTCAGCCAAGGTGTTATAGCCTTTCCATCCTTTTTCAAAATCTTCCTCGTACCAGTCAAATATTTTTGACAAATAGAAGCGCCCGTTAGAAAAGTAATTGCGCTCACTGTCTGACATAAAGCGCCTTGTATTTTTATCTAATAATTGCTCTAAATTTTCAGCCGTAAAAGCTTCTGCCCCCAAAGCGGGACAGCCAATCGCTGCGCAATTAACGGCAAAATGTATTCGAGGTTCGTTGTATCTCCCCCAGCCCCTAATCATTTCATGCTCAACATCATCTAGAGACACTTGCCCCCCAAACAGAAGCACAATCTCTTGGCTCCATGGAGAGTTAAAAAATGACCCTAAGTCCTTAATTGAATCTAGCTTTGGATATTCGCTCAGAATGAACTCAACAGTCCACGCATTGTAGACATTGATCAGATAGGCTAACTGCTCTGGATAACCCCAAGCTTCAAATACGGCCTTTTCTACCTGTGCAAGAGCCGCCAGGTAGCCACGCAATTGCATTCGACTGGCTAACATCCCATCATAATCCACCTGCGTCGCCCGGCCTTCACGAAGCTCTACAACATTATCTCTTAGCAACTGATCCCATTGACTATGATCAAAATCTGCAAATACCAACCCGCCCAGTGCTAACAGCAGAGCGCCTATGGCTAATCTATTCCTAATACCCATCTCTAATCCAATGTGATCTAAATTTTTTCGTGTTCTAGTTTGCTAATAATATAGCCTGCTGACAATCAGACCCTATTCGCCCTACAGCCCTTTAATTCCTTGGTCCTTCGTCTCTTATTTCAGGCTATCCAGCCTCAGCGAAATGAAGTATGCTGTTGGAAATTCGATCATTTATTTAAAAATACCAAATATACAACTGACCTGAATCATCATTTAGGCCCAGCATCTCAGCGGGTCTTCTTCAACATTCTACCTATAAGAAAGCTTAGACTGGGATTTCTTTCATCAGCATCTACTTAAAGGCCTAAAACCTGAGCGAGTGAGCCTGATCAATCCCTGACAATATAAGACATAGCTGCCTAGACCAAGACAGTGGAGAGACATGATGCACTATGCACAGATAACTGGTTGGGGTAAATGTGTACCTCCGACAATACTCACCAATAAAGATCTAACGACCTTTATGGACACAACAGACGAGTGGATAACTAGTCGCACCGGCATCAAAGAAAGACGCATCTGCCATTGTAATTTTTCGGACATGGCACTGGTGGCGGCAAAGCAGGCTCTTGCGGCCGCGAATCTAAAGCCAACAGATATCGACCTCATCTTGCTGGGCGCTCTAACCAATGACAGTTATTGCCCAAACACGGCATCACTAGTACAAGATGCGCTTGGCGCCACCAATGCTGCATCAATAGATATTAACTCCGCCTGCACCGGCTTTCTGTACGGCCTTCACATTGGAACTAACTTAATCAGAGCTGGAGCACATAAAAAGGTTCTGGTTATCGGTGGCGAATTTATTTCTCACTACATGGATTGGAGTCGCCGCGAAGTCGCGGTGCTGTTTGGCGATGCCTGCGGCGCAGTGGTACTCGAAGCCACCGAAGAAGCTGTTGGTCTAATAGCCTCCAAAATTGGCTGTGACGCCGAAGCCAACCATGCAATTGAAATTACCAACCTCGGCTCTGCATTTAGTAAAACCTCAGAAGACTTCCTTTACAACGGCTGGAACTTTGAAGGCCAAGAAGTATTCAAGCGCGCAGTCAAAGCGATGTCCCAAGCGGCAGGTGATGTCTTAGCAGAAGCGGGAATTACAATCGACCAAGTGAACTTAGTTGTCCCTCATCAAGCAAATAAAAGAATCTTAGATGCATTAGCAAAACGAATAGGTATTCCAGAAGACAAGGTATTCGTCAATGTTCACAAGTACGGCAATACTTCCGCTGGCACTATCCCCGTTGCACTGACTGAATCGTTGGAAGAAAATCGAATTAAGCCGGGAGACTATGTATTAACGGCCTCCTTTGGTGCCGGGCTAACTTGGGGTGCTGGACTTATTAGGTGGGGCGAAAGAACAACACCATTGACACAATCTGACGCAAAGCTGCCACCGTGCAATAAAACAGCGCTTGAGATTTTAGCGCCAAGCATTCAACGCTATACCCAATACCGAGCTCGCACAGAACAGGCTTAAAACCTCTCAAATTTAAGTGGCGGCGCTTTGGCGCGGTAAGATGAACATTGACTCCTATCTTGCCGCGCCAAATATACCTCTTCCTCACCATCATCTTAATATACAGGCTAACTATGCTTTCATTAACTATGCTTTTTTGGGCAACCGTAGTCTCCGGCTTCATTTCTTTCTGGTGGCAGAGCGATAAAATTAAAGGCCTAGCCTTGAGCTTTGTTTATCAGTACTGCAAAGATCAAAACCTACAGTTATTAGATCAAACCATGGTATTGAAAGGTCTTTGGCCCTGCCGAGATGACCAAGGAATTCTTCGATTGCGTCGGCGATACGGTTTTGAATTCACCTCCACCGGCCAAGAGCGCTATGAAGGTATTATTAGCCTTGCTGGCATGAGGATGCTGAGCCTAGATTTGGACGCCCATATAATTCCCGATGATATTGAGCACTAAGCAAATCAATTGCCCTCACCTACCGGCGCCCAATCTAGAGTCCCACAGCTGCTCGCAGGCGCGGATAGAATAGCAGTAAAGCTGCAGCGCGAGCGACGACGTAGAGCACCATTGCCCACCATAGACCAAACATTGAAAAGGGTTCGATCAGGAATCGACAAGCCACTAGAAAAATAATTATGGATAGCATGGCAGCATGGCGCATTTCTCTGGTGAATGAGGCTCCAATAAAAATTCCGTCCAATTGAAATGCTGCAAAAGATAAAAAAATATAAGCGCTCGCCAGCGGTAGGAATTTGACAGCTTCAAACCTTACCGCTGATATATCGGTTAGCCCTGCAATAATAAAACCACCGAAAATCCAGAGCGCAGCAGCCAGTATTAACGCTGTGCAAGCAGCCAAGATAGTTGATTTTTTTACGGCGCTGTCAAACATCTTATTCTGCTTAGAGCCCAGCGCTGAACCGACTACAGATTCCACCACAAACGCATAGCCATCAAGAAAAAAAGCGGCAAATGAAATCAACTGCAAAAGAATGTGGTTTGCCGCCAAGCTGACATCACCGAAGCTCGAACTTCGATTAACGAAATATGCAAAGGAAAAAACCAAAATTAAAGTGCGAATCATAATATCTGCGTTTGCAGAAAGAAGTTTTACGAAAGGTCCGCGGTCGCGCAATTTCTTAATTGGAAAAAATGCAGTTTCACAAATTTTTCGTCTCGACAGTTCTCTAAAAATAAGCACGCTGGCAAAGGCAACCGTTGCCCATTCAGCAATCACGGTACCAAGGGCAATTCCTTGTGCTCCCCATTCAAGAAATCCTGCGAACCAAATATCTAAAATTATATTCAGGCCATTGAGAAATAATTGTACGATTAGCAGCTGCCCGCTATTTCCGAGACCTATGAGCAAGCCCATTAGGGCAAATGTGCACAAAGTGGCTGGCGCCCCCCATATGCGGATTGAAAAATAACTCTGCGCTACTTTTTCAACCGACTCACTTCCACTCAACATGGAAAATGCAGCTTGCTTTATTGGCCATTGCAGCAGTATTAAGAACAGTCCAAGGCCTATAGCCAACAACAAAGACCTCGCCAAAACAGCTCTCACCTCTTCTTGATCTCCAGCTCCATCTGCCTGAGCAGCAAATCCAGTGGTACCCATACGCAGGAAACCAAACCCCCAGTAGACGAAGGAAAAAATGAGCGCCCCAAAAGCAATTGCACCCAAATCCTGAGCTGTGCCAATATTCCCTATAACTGTAGTATCAACTAGTCCCAACAGCGGAACTGAGGCATTGGCCAATATGATGGGCCAAGCCTTCTCTAAAAGGGTTTTGTAGCTAATGGTTTGCGGTGATAACATTTATTTTGCTTCTGAGAAAAATTTTCACTTTCGATGGATAACCTTTGCAAGTACACTAAAAATTAAGGTGCACTCGATTAACTAAAACCCATAGACAAGGTTACATAATGATTTTACTTCATCACCTACGCATTGGTCGTTCTATTTTTACTGTATGGCAATTAGAAGAGTTCGGCGCTTCATACGATTTAAAAGTCTACCACCGCGACCCAGCAACGTTTAAGGCACAAGACGATTTAAAAGCAGTTCATCCTTTAGGAAAATCACCGGTGATCGAAGACGGTGAGATAATGCTATCAGAATCAGGTGCCATCACTTCGTATTTATTACAAAAATTTGATCTGGAAAACACGCTGTCACCACCTCCATCTGACCTGGTAAGCTGGGCCAAGTTTACTCAGTGGCTGCACTATCCTGAAGGCTCTGTTTTTCTTCCTCTGCTAGTCAGAATGATACTTGCTCGCTCGGCCCAAGAGCACATCGCTCTCACCCCCTACAGTGAAAAAGAAATTAAGCTGCACTTGGAACACATAGCTGATCAACTAGCCGACAACGAGTTTATTCTCGGTGGCAAGTTTAGTGCCGCTGATTTCGGCATCAGCTATGTTGTCTCCATGGCGAAGCGACTCGGCCTTCTGGGTCCGTACCCGACTCTAAATGCCTATATAGAAAGAAACCTTGCCCGGCCTGCGTATCTTCGTGCTGTAGAACGCGCGGTTGAATAGGAAGTGATTTAAAAAAATAGCGGTTAAACCAAATCTTAGCCGCTTATTTGATAGCAGATTTTTGCGTATACGCAGCTATGCTAAATCCTCAAAAGAGGAGAGAAGCATAGCTGAACCTGACTCCCCTAAACAACCAGCACCAGCCGGTCCTGGCTTACTTGAAACATCCGTCAATATTTCCACATTCTCAGCGGAAGCGTTTCATTCACTACAAACCAGCCCAAAAAATCCTCCCGCTCCTGCTGATTTTGATACTCAACTGGGCAATTCTAACTTGGCATTTTTGGATCGTTGATTACGAATGGTTTGAAGATGGCCTGCTTTCTGCCGAAATCGCGACCGAAGACGAACGTGCCGAAGCCAAATAAAGCATGATGTCGTTGTCTATTAACACCTTTGCAATAATTGGTGCCATAGGAGAATCGATAGCGACTTTCGCTATTAATTAGCACAGGCTACCTATCTCAGCCTTGAAGCAAAAATTCCCGCAATGAAAATAGATTAAGACATCGGTTCTCGCTGGCATACTGGGCGGGCTTGCCAGCGCTTCTCACAATTGGCGGATCTACAGTGACGATCCTGTTTTCACCAAATTCACAATTGAGGGCCTATGATTTAGACTACCTAACCCTCCAAAACCTGAGCGTTAGCTCAACCAAATCTGCCGTTCACGGCCTAGTACAGTCGCTAAGTTTAAGCACTTTTTGGGGTGCGGGCTTAATGGTCCTTATTTACAGACAATGGCCCGAGACCAGCTGGCTCCGCGCTTTAATGACGGTTTTTCGCTCAACCTTTGCATACTAGGTGTTTGAGATTTTTTAGCGCTCAATTGAAATTTAACGTGCTTGGGTGTATTTCATGGACAAGATTTGGGAACACCGTTGTTCCCGGCGTTACGTCTAGTTAACTAGAAGTATAATTAATGGAAGATTGGTCATGGATTCCAAAAAACCCGATTTAATACGCTTATCGCCAGCGCTGTTATCAGGAGTATTGTCAACATTTCTTTGCTCGTTGGCGGCATTGGCATAATGAATATCATGCTCGTTTCGGTTACTGAACGCACTTGGCGGATCGGCATCTGTAAGACTATTAGGGCAAAGCGCCGCCATACCTTGCTGCAATTCTTGATAGAAGCACTTTTTTATTCCTTTTGGGTAGACGTATTGGGCTCACAACGGGTAATGGCCTAGGCACACTAATTTCTGGAAGCATTCCCGGCTTTCCCCCAGTTAGCATTGCTTTCTGGTCAATTGCTTTTTTTCCTAGAGCTTTCAGGTTTTGTTGGCGTGTTATTCCGTATCCTGCCAGCTGCTAAAGCCGTCAATTTGGGCGCAATTGACCCGTTGCGGTAAGAATAAGGCTACATACTGTCTATGATGAGATGAACCGCCGATGACTCACATCACTTTATTGTGCTAGTCTCTTCATTAATCTCACAGCAGACTTCTAAGCAGTAGCCTTCTATCGTGTTTAAAAATTCAGCCGACCGAATCCCGGTCCTTCTAATCTTGGCATTCAGTGCCGTTGATTTTCTTATGTATTTCCTAGTAGAGAACCCTTACATTTTAGGACTCTATTTCTATGCGCTTATTATTCCTAAATCTCAGGTATGCGCTTGGAATCATCATCATCAACATACGCCGACCTTCAAGACCACTATCCCCAATCGAATACTAGAGTTTTTCTATGCCTTGCACACAGGAGTTACCACTAATCTTTGGGTGCTTCACCACGTGTACGGGCATCACATGAATTACCTTGACCAAACTAAAGATGAAAGTCGGTGGAAGAGAAAAAGTGGCCAGCGCATGGGCGAGTTAGAATACAGCTTAAATGTAACCGCAACGGCCTACTATCGAGGCTACCTGGTGGGTAAGAAGCATCCAAAAGAGCAACGCGCATTCGTTATTTTTTCAATAATCACGTTCTCAATAGTTGCTCTTCTAGTAGCCTATAACCCTGTCTCCGGTATATTAGTTTTCGCCCTGCCGATGGTAATGGGCTTATTTATGACGGCTTGGGCAACTCATGACCATCATGCGGGGTTAGATACTGACAGTCATTTTGAAGCCTCATACAATAATTTAAACCCCTGGTATAACCGGCTTACCGGCAATTTGGGCTACCACACCGCACATCACTACAGGCAGGGGATTCATTGGTCTAAGCTGCCAAAGCTGCATGAGAAAATAGCCGATCAAATTCCTGAGCATTTGATTGCGAGAAATCTAGTGTAAACCTAACGTTAAATCCGGCCCCAAACCCTCAAGTTAGCCCTACAAAAAAACCGGCAGTGTTATCAGCACTGCCGGTTTTATTTTTGCTGCTAAGCTTAAGCTGACTGCCAGATCAAATTACTTAACGCTTAAAATAGTAATGTCACTGTTGGTCGTCTCTAAATAAATTCTGCTGCCACCGCCGTTAATGTCTCCCTGGCCGACAATATTCCCTCTGTCATCCTCTTGAATAATCAAAGGAAAATCGGTGTAGATACGATAGTCTCCGCGGCCCCGCCTAGACACCGCTAAGTCCGCATAAATTGATGCCGACATGCTACTAGGAATTCTAATTGTAACATCGCCACCTGCAGTTTCTAATTCCACTGCACCGGCTCTTGGCTTATCACTGGATACAAGCTCAGCATCGATGCGACCACCAGCGGTATCGGCACGAATAGGCCCGACGCTCTTTCTAATTGTAATACTGCCGCCGGAGGTGTCAGCATCCACCGATCCATTGCTTTTCTCAACCGTGATATTGCCACCCGATGTGTCTGCTTTAACACTGGTTTCGCTGCCTTCTAAGATGATATTACCACCAGAGGTGTCGACTATTATCGGCCCCAAGGCCCAGCCCGCACGAATTGTTCCACCGGAGGTGTCAAGCTCTACACGCCCCGCGCCTTGCCCGACGGTAATATGACCGCCAGACGTATTTGCAAACATATCTCCCTGAACATTTCCTATGGATATCCCGCCACCCGACGTATCAGCAATCACATCGCCGGTTACATTGCCGATGGTGATTCTCCCGCCAGAAGTATCTGCCTCAACATTACCGTCAACGTCCTGAATATCGATACTGCCACCGGAGGTATCAGCTTTAACATCGCCACCGCTAATTTTACCTATTTGAATACTGCCACCACTAGTATCAACGGTAACGTTACCGATTAAGTCAGCCACCTCTATTGGGCCACCACCAGTCTCAAGCTCCACGCTGTATTGTTTGGGCACAGACACTCTAAAACTAATATTTGAGCTGGAAGACCGAAAAAACCCTCGACCCTCAGATTCAGCAGAGACGAAAACACTATCTCCTTTTTGAGTCATGTTGACATCGAAACCGTCAGGATTGCTGATACGGACCAATACTTGATCGCGGTTCCAAGATTCAACTTTTATAGAGCCGGCATCGCTATCCATTATCAGCGTTCCGCCTGAGCTTACATCGAATTCTTGTTCGATGTCCTCGGTGGCCGCTAGAACAGCTGAGGATAGTGTAAAGATAAGTGAAATGACACTTAGCCTAAGCATTAGACCCAGTTTTAGACTCAGTAAATGAGACATACTTTTAACCTCTTAATGATTCAAATCAGCTATCAAACTAAATAAATGAGTTACAGGATAATGCTGTTATTGTCTATCTGTTCAACAATGAATCTGGATTGATTGCGAATGTATTCGCTGCTGTCCACGTCCATTTGCGCTCTAAATACTCCCAGAGTTTGTTCATCACGGTAAGGCATGAGTGCGTTAAACGCTTCAATACGCACGCCTGAATTAACATCTTTTTGAAGGGCCAAACGCAGCGCATCTCTTACTTGCTCTTCATCACTCAATGCGACAAGAGATCGCACCGCTTGATATCGCACTCCTGGATTTTGATCATTAGTCAGCACATAAATTAAGGCTTCATAAACCTTGTCACCGCTTACAACCGGTTGCAGCGCGTTAATGGTGTCTAGTCTCGACGCACTATCAATGTCATCAAGCAAAGCCACTGCCATCAACTGGCTGATTTTTGAATCTGCAACGTTGCCGCTAAGTCGAGTTTCTGATGCTACCGAGAAAGACAAATCAATATCCCCAGTAGCCGCATCATAATGATTTACCTTCAACTTATAGATCTCAAAATCCTCTTCACTTATCAGAGCTAATGGGGATGGGGCGCTATTTTGCCCAGCGCTAAGCAATATCTCATCGGAAATTCCTGCGCTTGGCCCACTATTTGGAGATGCCACCATAACGCCCAGGACAAAAGTCATTGCCATAGCAGCGCCTTGAAATGCGATACTAAACGGACGCTGAGCGAGGCCAGACAGCCAGTTCTGAAATGAGAAACCAGAACGTGACGCCTTGCGTAAATTCTGACGAAGCAGCCAGCGATTTCCTTCTAGCCGCTCCGGTTCAATTAAAGGCTGACGGCCAATAGGAAAGAACTCATTAAACCCCCTCTCATCATCAACTAATTGCTTTAGAGATTGATTCGCAATCAGCAATTGTTCAAACTCATTCTTTTGAGCCTCATCCCAATCGCCGTATAGGTAGTCTAAAACTAGAAACTGCTGTTGTTCTTCTGCATCTGGAATAGTCATAACGTAACCTGTTTTAGTGATATTCCGCTAAGCGCGCTTTTAATTTGTTTCTGGCTCTAAACAGAACCACCTTGACCGAATTTACTGTACAAGACATTACTTCAGCTGCCTCTTTCAATTTAAAGCCCTGCTGATGGCATAATACAAAGGCGATTCGTTCGGTATCAGACAACCGCGTCATGGCCTGACTAATAGCGCAGCTAAGCTCGCTATCCAACATATTCGATTCTGGCGAACGTTTATCTGTATATTTCTCGACTTGCTCGTATTCAGCCTGCACTGCTGCCATTTTTTGCCATGTCCGCTTCAATTTGCGTCTGTTAGACAGGGCGGTATTCACAACAATCTTATGAATCCAAGTGCTGAATTGGCTCTCAAGCTTAAAATTCGGCAATGCCTTGTAGGCTGCCAACATGGCATCTTGATAGATATCATTAGCATCATCTGGGGTATGTGCGAATCCAGCCGCCACCGCAAGCATTTGGCGCTCTAGCAGGCGCATGAGATTTTCAAACGCAGCAACATCACCAGCCTGTGCAGACCGAACCAACTCATCCTCGGTTTCCCTTAACAAGGAAGCCCCCTCTTTAATGCAAAAATCTTACTGTCTAATTTAAACATTAGAGACATCAATCGCCTAAAGGGTTAACAAAAATATTTGAATTAGCCTGAAAAGTGTTCAATGGAAGGGGAAAGAGAGCAGGGGAATAAGGAATAGGTATTGAACAACAGGCCCTAAGCCCTGTAAAGCCGGTGTGGCCCGAGGTAAAGCTTA
>MDTF01001724.1_pt1 | contig 12745 bp, 8 predicted proteins | sample 811191 | NCBI WGS metagenome assembly MDTF01 (sample SAMN05326649, study PRJNA326480) | marine metagenome | isolation source: seawater | place: Southern Ocean | collected 2011
ACTTATTGGTAGAATGGGCGCAGCTAGTGTTGATGGTGGTACGAATCGATTGCCGAACTCTGTAAATTTCTCTTTTACGCTGCGTTTGAAGTACGGGTCGTAGTACGAGTGAATGAAGTCCTGTAATGCGTTCTGTACCTTATCGAGCGTGACGGTCCGTTCGTGGAGCCGAGCACTAGCGCTGCGAATGTCGTTCTCGAGGAGGTTAAGGTCGCGATCGACGTGCCAATGTTGCGTGAGTCGTGCGTAGGCGTACGGAATGACGGATCGAAGCATGACGTTGACGAACGTCATTCCTGAGACGCGTTCCTGAGCAATGCTTCCACGAATGGGTCCTTGGTTGATCTCGGCGAGCCGGTCCTGCACGAGCGCAAGCCGGGCGGCTGCGTCGTTGCGTCGGTTGACGATGTTCTGCAGTGCGGTGTTATTGGGGAACGCGACATTGACGCCGCTTTTGACTGAGGACTTTTCTTCAGTGAAGGTCAAGTAGTCGGAACCACGGGTTTTTTGTTTGAACTGTGCGTCCCACTGTTCGACTTGTGCCCGCCACATGGTTTCGAGGGTCTGGAGCAGCTCCTTGCGCTGATCGTCCGGAACCTCGCGGGCCATGCCGGCGACGTTCATAGCGTCTTCACGGCGTCTAACTTCTCTTCCTACGTTGGTTGGAAACGGTTGTCGATTGATGAAATCAGCATTATTGCGGATGACGGGCTCGTTCGCGTCGCGCTCGTTGTCGTGGGCGGCCTTCCACGTCTCGACGTCGGAGATCGGCACGCCGAAATACTTGCACCACTGTGCGTAGGTGCGCACGTCCTGCAGGTCGAACTGGTTCTTAGTTGACTTCCACTCCTGTAGCGTGAATCGCGACGCGGCCTCGCGCAGGGTCCTGTACCGTTTGCGCCGCTCGGCGCGGTTGTGAACGTCGGACTGGTCGACGCGGTTGAAAGCGTCGCGCGCGTCCTTGAGCGCATCGCTGGCCTTGACGCATTTGTCGAACTGTATGAGGATCAGTTTTTGGACGAGTTCGTACAGCGAGATCTTCTCGAGCTGGCGCCGGCGCTGGAACTCGGCGAACTCAAGGAAGTCGGAGGGATGCACCGGCTTAGTTTTGTCGGTCTGTTTCTCGAGCTGGAGCACCGAAAGACCTCTATACTCAATCTGGTCAATGAGCTTCCAAAGGTACTTTGGCACCGATTCATCGGCTGTTCGTTCCCAGTTTGGATTCAATATGTCGAGAACCGTAACCTTCTCGTCTATATCACGGACGAACCCGCCGTAAAACCCGAGCGCGTTGGTACTCTCATTGGACGGAAAGATCCATTCCCCCATGAACCGTTTTTGGTACATTTCGTCGGGTAGCACTATTTGAGGGTTGGGTGGTTCGACGTTCCACTCCTTGAGCACATCGACGGTGACCTCAGTGCCACGAAAGAGCGATGTGAGCTTGCGCTTCTCGGAGTAGGGGATGGAGGTGTCGGCGATGATTTGAGGAAGCATTTGCTTGTAAGTATCGGAATTCCAATCCTCCAACAGCGGAACGTTTGGGCGAAGCATGCTTTTGAAGTGTTTCAGGACGAATTCGACGTCGTATTGGAGGAGCCGTTTGCGAACGGTTTTGTTCGTCGTGGCTTGTAAGAGCTGCTGAAACTGTTGTTCGGTGAATTTAGGGTTGGTCCGAAAGCTTTCCTTGAGCTCGTGGTAGGTCCGATTCGCGAGGTACAGTTCGGAAGGAAAGATCATCTCGCACAGGTACGTGAACTGTTGTTGGAACAGTTTTCGATGGAACGGGTTAGGGTGGCACTGCTTCAAGTCCTGCAACCGATCGCCGACTCTCATTTCATTTTGATCGCGAAACTGAACAAGTGCCAACCGCACCTGCTCCTCACGTGCGTGCAGCTCGGCGTTCCTCTTGACGTCGTCCCAAAAATCTTGAACGATGCGGTCGTCCATTCTCCGATCACGAGTGCTATGCGGTGAGTATTATATATCAGTTCTCAGAAACGATGTCCGATATGTCGAACGATCCCATCACCACTTCTTCCCTTGCTCGTACCATGACCACTGCCGAATCAACCATGTCGACTACGAACGATCCCAAGTCTTCTGCTCCGACCCTCAGCCGTACTACCACCACCACCACCACTCCCATGTCTACCATGAACGATCCCGCCATGCAGCGCCTGATGTCCAAGATGAGCGGGGGTCTGTCAAAGAAGCGGCCCGCTGGCGACGACGGTGGAACTCCGAACAAGAAGAAGAGCGGTAACCGCCGCGTGGAGGTGTACGGTCACCTCCTCTCGAGTTGGGACGACGGGAAACGCGTGAAGTACACGGTCGTGGTAAGCTCTCACAAAATGGATACGATGGAAAAAGACGAGCGCACCAACGGATACTTCGACGAGAAGGTCGGCGCCCTGAAGCTCAAGCCGTATAACGGCGAGGATTTCGACGGAGAAGTCTTCCCGAACGAAGTGCTCCAAGTCTCGATGTGGCATCCGAAGGACGGAACTAAGGACGACGACAGTCAGAAGAAATTCAAGTACGGAGATCGGGTGGTCCTCAAGCGCCTCGAAGTGAAAAAGTCCGAGGACCGGTTTTTCTACAACGTTCGCTGGGTGGAGGCCACGAAGGACGAGTTCGAGATGACGATTCCGAAGTCGATGTCCTCGTTCGAGACGGACGGATATTACAAGTACATCAGCTTCCCGAAGGACAATGCCGAGATGGTGAAGCTCGCGTACACAGAGAAGGGGAAGATCTACGCGCGCATTCAATGGCTGGACGAGAGTGGTGCCGAAGTGAGCGCAATGCTCTGGCAGGAGAAGTTGTTTGAGCTGGGCATCTTCTCGGCCGAGACGCTCTACGAGGTGCTCCCGAAGGCCCTCACGACTACGTCAATCGGACTTTTCGGAAACAAGGAAAAGGACGAGAACGGCTACGGTGGCGACGGCATCCGCTTCAGTGTCCGCGCACTTGCTCTGGGAAAGGGAACGCTCGCGGACTACCTGGCCGAGCACGGCGAGACGACGACGAAAAAGGCTGCACTCAAGACGCTTGGCACTGGCCTCTCGGACGAACTGGACGACGAGGACCGTGCCACGACGCATTCGGTCCACCCGCTCAACTCAATGCCAGGCTCCAAGGTGTTGAACCTCAGCGAGTGGGATGGTCCGGCGCCGGACCTAAAGCCCTCCACGAAGTTCTTCAAGCTATTCGGATGTGTGACTTACGCTGTTCTGTGAGTAGTGTAATAGTTTTAAAAAATCAAATCAGTGCATGAGCGTCACGAACGATCCCGACAAAGAAATCGTGTTCACGGACGGCGAGACGGAACCGCAGTGGTTTTATGACCTTACTAGAATTAACTTCGTAAAAACCGATAAAGACGTCACCGACTACAAACAGTTCCCCGAAGGGTCTTTTGTACTGTGCAAAGACGGGTTCGTAAGACAGGTTCTGAAGAAGTGTTTTGGCAAAAAAGGAGTCCCATTCGCCCTGTATTCAAACACCGTTCGCGACGGAATGAAATGCTGTCCTCAATGCGTGCGGGTTTTTCCAATCTCACACTTCGTGAACGGCCATCAGGTGCGTTCCGACGAGACGACGGCGCAATGTTCGACGTGCCGGAAGCTCACTACGTCCTCAAGATCCAAGCCCGGTTCCATCACAGCCGAACGCAAGGCGTACATTGACAAGCGTCGCTTGGAGATCATTAAGAGTTGTGGCTGTCAGTGGCACGAAGGGTGCGACATTTATCAACATGTTGATAAGTGGTCCGACAAATACATCATGAAGGGGTTCGAGTTCAACCATATTGACGACACGACAAGGCTGGAAATCGTCAGCAAACACGGCTGGTTCACCGATAATCAGGCCAAGAAGCACGGGTTCAAGACGTGGAAAGAGTTTTGGGAGGCCGAAGTTGCCAAGTGTGAAGTGTTGTGCAAAATCCACCATGGGATACATTCGGAGCAACAACGAACCCGCAACCGCAAGCGCGCGTACGCTGTGATTGTTTTGTAGAACAGTTTTACTGAATGGATTACATCTAAACAAGAGAGAACCCAGTGCATAATCGTCACGAACGATCCGAAGGATGATGAAGAACGATGCTGTGATTGTGATTGGGCAATTGGAGATCTACTCAGTACTCGAAGCGTACCAATTTTTGCCACGCGGACGCCTGTACAAAACAAGTGGAGTGACGCTCATCGACGTGCTTTCAGGACGAGAGTTGAAGGTGGAAGCGTTAAAAGTCACAGTTGCTTCGGTAAATCCGCCAAATCTAGAGGAAGGCCACCTGGATGTATCGGTAGCTCGCAAGTGCACAAATCGCAAAGAAGTGCACGAGTTGCAGGGTCGTTCCTGTCGTCTCCGACTGGGTGGTCGAGATTACGAGATTGAGAGTATCTACATGCGATCAACGCTGGGAAAAAAAGTTCCCGAACGAACTCGCCTGTATGCCTAGATCGCGAAGAGCTTCTTGAGCAGCGGAGCGCACAAGAGCCGTTCATTGGTCTGTGAGTTAAACAAGATCCCATCGTAGTGCTTCTGGAGCTGGTACGCAAAGACGGCAAAGGCATCACGAAAGCGCGTGAACGGCAGCCTCGAGTCCTCCGCTTTCGACAGCACTACGAAGGTTCGGTGAAAGGGAACCCAGAGAATTTTGGGCTCGTTCTCGACGTTTGCCGAAACGCTATCCACTAAGAAGGAGCGAATAGTCCGGTTCCACTGACGCTCAAGCACGTAATCCAGAATGGCCATGACGAGGAGGTCGAGTTGCTCGTCTTGCAGCGAATTCATGCGTTCGACAATTGTCTCGGTGGTGCACATGGAGTCGTCGGGTTCGTCTTGGTCGCTCTCGTCGTTGGGCGGCACGTACTTAATTAGATTGAGGATGGACTCTCCACCCTTCGCCATGATTGCGTTGGCAATGTCCATGCCGCGCAGAGCCTCTAATAATTTGTAGGGTATGATCTTCCCGATATTTGGAAACATGCGTCGATACAGCAAGCGTTCGTAGTCTTGTACGTGTGAGTTGCAGTAAAACTTGGTAAACAGATCGCAAAAGTCGTCCCCAGCTGCTGTGATGACCATCCCACCGGCCCAGTTCAGAAACGGTTTCCGCACGGATTCAAGGAACGGTTGATAGAATTTTTCCGCGCCGTGTTCCAGAACGGGTTCAAGAAGTTTGAATTGGCGCATCCGAGATCGTAGAGTTCGACAGAGCACGCTAAAATCGTATGCAAAGGCTGACGTGCAGACTGCTCGGTCGTTTCCGATGCGTACAACATACTGTGGGAGGTCGTGCACGTCGAGTGAGTACGGGTAGTTGATTAAGATCGAAATTCGGTCAAATATAGCGCCGCTCAAAATTTCGACGAAGCGAAAGGCCTCTGAATTGTTCGTGTAGGAGACCTTGGACCGAAGTAGAGCCTGGAGTGTTTGTTCGCATTGGCTCATTGAGTACTGTACGAGCGGATGCGTATTGAAAAAGGGAAGGTCGTGCTCGAGGAACAAGTCAACTCTGAAGAGCATCTCTTTGTTGAAAAAATGATCCTTCTCGCGAAAATAGGCATCGAGGTCACACCATGCGTCGTCGTTCACAAACAAACGAAGACGGCACTCAGTGATAAAAAGCAGGCTTCCAATGCTAGCGACGATGTTGTTTCTCACACGGTGAAGACCCGAATCGAACGGAGCGTCCGAATACGCTTCGCAGAAGCGCACGAGCGGTTGTTGTAGGTCCTCTTGGTACCGCTCGGTTTCACCGAGCGTATTGAACCCCAACTCGAGGGTCTCGTTGAGACGGATGACGCGTTCGAGGAGCGTATGGTGGAAGTCTTTGCGCGGAGGCAGTTGGAGGAACTCCGTGACGCCTTCAAGAGACGAAACGAGGTCCGGCATGTTTGTTTCGTTCGCACCCACCCTCAAATCGCATATATAGATGAGCAATAATCCAGCAAGCGTGGAATGGATGTGGATTGGGCGGTCGAGCTCGAACGCATGATCTACCAGCATTTGAACGAACTGCCGTTTCCGCGATCGCATCCACGTCACCGGGAGTTTCTATCGCTGACGATGCGATACGAAACGGACGTGGAAATCGCGTGCTTGTTGATTGAGTGCGGTCGAACGGCACTCTACTTGCAAATCAGCGAAGCGTTGAACGGACCGTTGTATGACATGACGGTGCGAGCGAAGAGTCAGATCGAGACGAGTTATTTGAACTGGGCAACGGCCCAGTCCGAAGAACAGTTCATGCACGATCACGACCGGAGAGCTCGCGGAGACAGCGCCGCTGATCGTATCGACGAGGTGATTCGTAAGTATCCGTTGAGGCTCGCGAGCAAAAGCGAAGTCGAGGAGTGTCCGAAGTGCGTGATCTGCCAGTACCCGATTCGTAAGCGGCAGCACATCCGTCGGTTATGCGAACCTTCCTGCGTATTTCATCGAGCCTGTGTCGATGAGTGGTTGCTTCGTTCACGCAGCTGTCCTATATGTAGGATTGAACGAATTACCGAGACCTGAATCTCTCATGAACGATCCCGCGCAGCGATTTGCCGCCTTTCTGGCCAAGAAAAATGCGAGTGCCGCCGATCGCTCGACGATGTTGAAGAAGAACGATACTACGGGCATGATGTTGGTGGGTCTGCTCGACGCCGTGAAGACGTTGCCGGGCAAACGCAGTCCCGGTAAGATCTTCGTCGGCCTGCTGAAAGATCGCTGCAAGATCTACGACGACAGCCAGTTCGAACTCCGGGGCGACGACTGCATCGTCGTTCTACCCGACGACCATAACCCCGAAGAGCGTAGTTTGCGGCACATGGAGAACGTGATCATCGGTGGCTTCGAATTTGAAGAAGGAATTGCCGACCACGTCGGAGGACTGGTAAAGTGTCACGGGTTCCATCGCAACAAGGCCGGATACCTCGTTGCGAAGCAAGTGGTCGTGATGACGCACACGACCACGGAGAAAATCAACTTGGCGTTGTCGCTCCCGCTCCAGATCCCAAACATTGATTTTGAGACGTGCTCGGACCGGTACAAAGGCTTAGTGCTACAGTTTCGTTCGCTCAAGGAGGACCACGACGACTGGAAGCACACGGAAGGCAACGCGTGCAGCATGAACACGACGAACGCCAAGTATCGTACCGACGGCGACGAGCTGCTCTTCAAGGGCTCGTGCGACGCGATGTCCTACGGCGAGGCCACGAAGACCTACCTGGTGGAGCTCTACTGGCCGGCGGTCGTATGCAAGTGCTTCGGAGTGACTGCGGTCGACGCGTGGGAGGCGCTGGCGCCAACGCTGCTCACCAACATGCGCGGCTTCATCAAGGCGAACATCGACGTGATCAAATCGTCCGGTCTGGGCGTGAACGACGCCAAGCAAGAGACCTATGCCGCCGGATACAGCGTGTACAGCAACCACGTCGAGGTGGACGTCGGTGAAGTGCTGCGCACCTGCGGAACGAAGATGGATTCGACCGAAGTGTTCGAGTACTTCGAGGAGGAGTACATGCTCGAGTACGAGCACTCAGCGGACAATCCGCTCAACGCATCCACTTCACTCATCAAGAATCTCAGCGAGTACAGCGGCAACCTGAAAAAAGTGCTGGACGCGGAGGGCGTTGAGTTCTACAGCGTGAGCGCGAACGACGTCACGAACGTCTTTGTGATCCTGAGCGCTCCACTGAGCAAAAAGCGTAAAGCGAAATGATTACAGAAAAAAGTATACGATTGGTAACATAACAACTAAACACAGAACATAGTATCCTATCAAATGCCGCGTCACCTTCTCTTTTGCCGCGCTTGACGTCAGCTCTTCGAGTGGCGTACCGTGGTGTACCTTCGTCTCCTCGCCGTCGTGTTCATCGCTTTCGGGTTCTTCGTACCCTTGGTCCGCGACCTGTTCGCAACGGGTTCGAACGCGCTGTCGCAAGAGCTTCCGAGCCAGTAGCCGTGCGTCGCTGACCTCGACGTTCATTGTGTTCGACGGAAGGAGTTCGTTCTAATATATTTATATAGAACAGTTTCGCGAAACTTTTCTCCAAGGACGGGTTTTTTCTAGTTGTTATGCATGCGGTCGCGTAAATAGAAATCGAGATCAAAACTTATAAAAGAGAATCCCATGTCAGCATCATCCCATTCATCACTCGCCAACGATGAGCAACGATCCCATGACCGATTCACGGCTGTGCATGCTGACGCCACACTCACTGTACCCCTCGCTTCTTGCGAAGTACAAACAACAGATCGCACAATTTTGGACGATCGAGGAGATCGATTTCTCGACCGACGTGAAGCAGTACGAATTTGCATCGCCTGAAATTAAAGTGCTCGTCCAGCACATTCTTTCGTTTTTTGCGGTTGCAGATGCCATTGTCATGGAAAATATCTCGGAGAATTTCTTGGACGAAGTACAAGCGCCGGAAGCCAAGTCCTTCTATGCTGCGCAAATGTTCAGTGAATCGGTCCATGCCGAGACGTACAATCGCACGATCCTGGCTCTGATCTCAGATCCCAAGGAACAGGCAGCGCTTCTCAGCAACGTACCAAAGTTCAAGTCGGTCAAAGCGAAAAAGGCCTTCGCTGAGAGGTGGATGTCTTCGGACCGACCGTTCTGCGAGAAGCTCGTGGCATTTGCATTTGTCGAGGGTTTGCTGTTCAGCGCTTCATTCGCTTCGATCTATTGGTTGAAAACCCAGAACCTCTTCCCGGGCTTGACCCAAAGCAACGAGTTGATCGCGCGCGACGAGAATTTGCACTGCGAATTCGCGTGCGATCTACACAGTCTCTTAAACGAGAAGTGCTCCGAAGAAACGATTCATCGAATTGTTCAGGAAGCCGTTGCGTGTGAAAAAGTGTTCGTGAATGAATCGATTCAAGGACTAGACGGACTCGAGGCAAAGGACATGAATACGTACGTCGAGTTCCTCGCCGACACATTGCTGGTGCAGCTCGGCGTGTCGAAGGTCTTCAACGTCACGCTTCCGCCCTCCATGAGGTACATGGACTTGATCGGAGTCGATGGCAAGACGAATTTCTTCGAAAGTCGCGTCACGCAGTACCAAGTGCACAAAAGTGTCGACGCGGACAAGTGGGCATGTGATATGGATGAGTTTTGATTTTTTGATTTTTTTTTTAAAGTAGAGTTGTGTAAACAGTTCAAATAAATGTCCACAAACAGTTCTCATGAACGATCCCACTACAAAGTGGTGCCCACACTGTCAAACGGACAAATCTTTGAACGGGTTCGGCAAACATAAAAGAGACGGGTTACAGAGTTGGTGTAAAGTATGTAGGAGAGAGGTGAATCGATTATACATGCAGAGGTGTCGGGAGAATCAAACGGCTGAAGAGAAAGAGGCGGAGCGACTGGGCAACCTGGAGTGGTATAAGAAAAACAAAGCAAAAAAAGCAAAGAGGGACAAGGAGTATCGGAATATTAACAAAGAGAAAATTGCAGAGTATCGCAAGATTAATAAAGAGAAAATCGCAGAGAGACACAAGCAGTCTTTAGCACGCATCAAACGCAAAGATCCCGAAAAGTGGGCACGCACGAATAGACACCGACAGATCAAAATCAAATACAACTTAACCAAAGACCAATCTTTGAAGATGTTAGCAGACCAACGTTCCCAGTGCAAGAGCTGCAAGGATCCAATCTCTATGTATTCGTACGAAGAACATGACACGTGTCATATCGACCACTGCCACGTCACTGGCAAGGTTAGGGGTTTACTCTGTGGCAAATGCAATACGGGCTTGGGGTACTTTAACGACGACGTGCAGCGACTCAGATGTGCAATTAGTTACCTCGAGGAGAGTAGACGCCACTAAACCCTCTAAACCCCGCCGGATGTGGATGCGCGCTAACGGTTCTAAAGGAACGGTTTCGACAAACGATTCGAAAGAACGGTTGATCGAACGGTTTTTACGTACGTTCCCGTATTGAAGAAAGCATATCAACTTATTTTCGCATATAAAAACAGTTTTTGTAATTGTAATAAGTAAGAATGCATAAACAATTCAACCCACATTTGCAGTGTTTACGGTGTGCGTCTATTGGAGCACAAAAAACCAAGAAACCAGCCGATGAAATACACAACGCAAATGCGAATCCGCCAGAAAACCCCCAACCGCCCATCTGTGCTATTTGCTATGACGATTTGTTTAAAAGTGATGCCAACACCCGCGACAATCGGAGGTTTTTTGTGAACAGGTGCGGACACCGTTTTCACAATACTTGCATTCGTGATTGGATGCGACGGGGTAATAATACATGTCCTACTTGTCGAGGAGAACTTATTTTAAACGAAGCAGACGATGAACAAATGTCGGAAGGTTCTGTTACTATTCTTGGAAATGTATACAACATTGCTTTCACCATGGAGCTAACTTTGGACCATCAACGGCTAAAAAGATTACCTGATGAAATTGGCGAATTAATCTTTTTGCAAAAGTTGGATTGTTCTTGGAACCAATTAACCGTTCTACCTGATCTTTCAAAGAATATTAATTTGGAAATATTGGATTGTTCCAGAAACAGACTGGACGAAACACTACCAAACCTTTCCTATAACTATAATTTAGAATACTTGGATTGTCACGATAACAAATTAATTGTTCTACCTGAACTGTCACAGAATGTTAAGTTGAAAAAATTGTATTGTAACAATAACAGACTGATGTATCTACCAGACCTTTCCGATAACGTTGATTTGAAAAGATTGATTGTAGAATATAATCAATTGAACGTTCTACCTGAGTTGTGGAATCTCACTGAATTGAAAACGTTGTGGTGTGGTAACAACAATTTGTCGATTCTTCCCAGCCTTGACAATTGTGATTTATTAGAATGGTTACGATGTAATAACAATAATTTGACGGGTCTTCCCAGCCTTGAACAAAATATTTATTTGTCAGACTTAGAATGTATGAACAACAAATTGGTCCAACTCCCAAACCTTAATAAGAATACTGATTTGCATACTTTAAAATGTGGTCATAATTTATTAGTTGTTTTCCCCGAAGTTTTTAATAATAGACAATTGTATGTTATAGAATGTGAACATAACGAATTGAGAAGTTTCCCAAACATTACCAATAACAAGATATTGGAATATTTGGATGTTTCTTATAACAAATTGATTTATTTAGATGTTTCAGGGAACAAGATGTTGCGCGGTTTGAATTTTAATGGAAACCTAGTACTTACCAAAGGAATAGAGTATCCCAGTTGGAGTAGTATGTTGGAACTACGCAAAGTATTAAATCCATCATACTTAGGAGAGAGTGAGTGCAACGGAGGTGGATGTGCTATTAGTGAGAAACATTCCTTGAACGTTTTTTAGAACTGTTCCTTATTTGTACATTTATACGATATTGACGTATTGGCAAAAAAACCCGACTCGACATCAACTTCTCATGTGAACTCCCCCCAAAGGGTACGTCAATTACGTCAATTACGTCAATTACGTCAATTACGTCAATTACGTCAATTACGTCAATTACGTCACTCTCGTATTACAGCACAGTTGAACTGTTCTAAGAACTGTTCGCGTTTGAACGTTCGGTTCATCTCCGTCCAGGACGCAGCGTTCCACCCGGTTGTTTGTCTCGTTTTACAGGTGTCTAAATCTTGAAAGAGCTATATGGCAGTTGATCAATAGATACTGAAACGTACTGAACTTGTGTGCAATGCCTATAAAAGAGAAGCTTGTTCTGTAAAACAACTTCCGATTATGAGAAGCCGTCAGAACGCGTGTCACGCGCAGATCGGTCGGCGGATGGCGGCGCTGAGTCTGATTGGACCGACAATGGTTCCCTATTACAAATGTGAATTCTGTGCCAAGGGAGGAAAAACCGTGATGTTTCGAACGCTGGTAGAATGTAAGGCACATGAATATACGTGTGAACGCAATGATGCGAGCCAAGCGCGACTACGTCAAAGACTCAAGCAGGAACACGAACAGGAAACAGCTAGGAGACGGCAAGCAGCAGACGCAGAAGCAGCAGCAGCTAGGAGAAGGGACGCAGGACGCAGGAGAAGGGACGCAGGACGAGCAGCACAAACAGCACGAGCAGCACAAGCACAAGCAGCACAAGCAGCACAAGCAGTACGAGCAGCACAAGCACTAGCAGCACGAGCAACACAAGCAGCACAAGCAGCACAAGCACAAGCAACACGAGCAGCACGAGCAGCACAAGCACAAGCAGCACAAGCAGTACCAGCAGCTGATGATGACGTCATAGCTGGAGAATCGATTTCTCTTGAGGATGCTATTCGACGTAGAGAAGAGATAGCCAAAGAACGAGGGAATTACTTTGACTTCAGTGGCAGCGATGATGCCGCAGCACAACATCAGAAGAAGCGTGTTGGTGGAGCCACCGCTGCTGCTGCTAAAAGACCAAGGATGCAAGTACCAGAAAGCACCGACGAGGAGGCCAATGCGCGGAAGGCGCGGAAGGAGGCAACAACTCAGCTAGCGCAGGACCTGCAACCGGGCGAGAACCCCGCCGATTTTATCAACCCTTATGACGAGGTTAACAGGAGGCAAGTCTAGGAGCAATAATTAGTGGAGTAGAGGTACGGTAAAAAGTGTGTTGTGAGTGACACCATTAAAGTTTAGTTGAAATTCACAATGCAAAATACGATAGTGACGTAATTGACGTAATTGACGTAATTGACGTAATTGACGTAATTGACGTAATTGACATACCCTTTGGGGGGAGTTCACAT
>MDTF01014174.1_pt1 | contig 12745 bp, 10 predicted proteins | sample 811191 | NCBI WGS metagenome assembly MDTF01 (sample SAMN05326649, study PRJNA326480) | marine metagenome | isolation source: seawater | place: Southern Ocean | collected 2011
ACCAAAAACTCACCTCCTATTACCAACAAAGTCAATCCCAATAGGATAAAAACAATATTCATATACATTAATATTATGTCGCGAAGATACTATTTAAAACACATTTTAAGAATTCAGTAAATACTAATCGCTACTAAAAAAAATTAAATCCAACCAAATTCAGAAAAATCTCATTTTATACTATTAGAATGAGACTTTTTTTATTTGTATTTTTAAAGCATGGAAAAGACATTTTTTAAATCACTTGCTAAAATTAACAAGATGCTACTACCCAGTTTTACTAAAAAACGATTGGATTTAGCTACAGCAAAGAAATGGCAATTGGCATTATTTGGATATCGTCTATGGGTAACTAAAAAAGCTTTGAATTAGAAATATTTTTTTTTAATTTTGCAAAAAAATAAACTATGATTAAGAATTTAATACTATTATCAATAACAGTTTTTCTTTTTGGATGTAATCAAAATAAAGAAAAATCGAAAAGCGTTAATAATACAACTTCAAATAATAAATCAATAATCTTCACGGATTCTACTACCACAAATAAAGTATATAAACATGATGAAATTATCAGCATCAATAGATTTGCATGCCATAAAAAAGATTCAACGTTAATTACTGGAGAGGTGAAATATTTTCATGAAAATGGACAAGTAAAACAAGTAAAAACCTTCAAGGACGGCAAATTAGACGGGGCTCGTATATTATGGGATTTAAACGGTCAATTAACACAAGAAGGAGCTTTTAAAAATGGAAAAAACATAGGCACTAGAAAAGCATGGTATGACAATGGTCAATTAAGAGCTGAAGCAACTTATAAGGATGGTGTATTAGATGGCTCTAAAAAAGGATGGTGGAAGAATGGTCAACTAAAGTCCGAATCTAATTATAAACTTGGCAAACTAGATGGTGTTAAAAAAACATATACAGAAGAAGGTATTTTAAAAGAATAAAAAATATTTAAGGATGGTAAAATTAATAATTTCACCATCTATTCTATGTACTTGCAAATAAAAAAAAGGAGTTACGTTTCTGTAACTCCTTTTTTTATTTGTAATCATATTAAGGCTGACTATGTCCTTATCATTGAACTCCGTTTTGAAAATTAAAAACCCGTACATATTTTCAAGCGAGCTTGATTTTACGTAGGGTTTTAAAACTTATTTGTGACCTCAAGCGGACAGAGTTCAAACTTTTTAGACAAGGATATTGTGCTAATAACCTCTAAATCAGCTAATATGATGATACTATCAAATTAAAAAATTATTAATTCAAAAACAAAGTATAATCAATATCTAATACAGTAAGACTATCGTTTACTTTTTTTGTGTTCTCAGATAATAAATCTTTAAAGGAATCTAACTCTGACCGATTGAATAACATCGATAGACCACTATGTAATGTATTGATTACTACTTTTCGTTTTATAGGCATTGAATCATATTTCGTTTCCCAATACTCAACATCTATTTCTGAAACATACTTTTGAAAAGATAACATGTCTTGTTTTCTTAGTTCCAGATAGATGTTATTAAAGGTCAGATGATATATTTTACATTCTTCACAAAAGGAAAGCTGACCATTACAATTTTTAGCGATAGTTTTAATTTGATGACACATTAAAGTTTCTTTTTAGTAGCAATCTACTAGGAGTTGCCCATTATTTTCAAAATCACTTAAGGGTTGTTGTAAATTAGTCCTCGTAATTTCCTCTAAAGTATCTAACACAGCATGCTGCATTGCCATAGAGCCGCACAACATAAAAACCCCACCGTTTTTGAGTGTTTTCGATACTTCAGCTTGTTGGTCTAGTAAAACATCTTGTACATACATTTTTTCTTCTGTCTGTGATAATGCTAATTGATAAGTAATTACTTGTTTTCGCAAAAGTTTATTTTCTAAAAATACTCGATAACAATCAAAAGAAGTTTCTATTCTTCCTCCCCAGGTTAATTGCACAGGTGTTTTATGGTGTTCATTGAGCATCCCTAAATAAGGAGCAATTCCAGTGCCATTAGCAATCAGCCATACCGATGAAGCTTGTTTTGGAAAATGAAACTTCACATTCTTTTCAATACGTGCCGAGATGGTATCACCTTTTTTTAAGGTGCAGAGGTAGGTTGAGCAAATCCCTTTCGGATGCCATTTAATACTTAACAGAATATCACCATCTATTTTTGCGATTGAATATTGTCGAGCATACGTATCACCTGGCGGAATAATATGCAGTAAATCTCCCGATTGGAAACGGCCTTTCTTATTTGGTCGCAATCTAATAAGGGCTGTATTGTCAACATTTAGAGATGTTCGCGCTATCACTTTATAAGACTGTTCTTTTTTAGCTTTCTTTTTTTGATGAGGCAATATAACTTTCAAGTTCATCCCTGTTCGTTCGTTCCAAGTTTTCACCCAATTTAAAAAAGCAATTTCTGATTGTTCATTTATTTTAACTAATGGGTTTATTGGCTTAAAACTGGAATGACCGTGAAATAACGCATCCACTTTTATTGCAAAGCGACAGTAATGCGGGTATAGTAAAGAACCAAAACCTAGTATAGAAAACTGTACGTTTCTTTTAGGTTGTATTGTACTGAATAATGATTCAAACTTTCGAGCATTACTTGGTGCATCTCCATCGCCATAAGTTGCAGCAAACACAATTAAATGAGTAGCATTTTCATAAGAGGTGTATTCATTTAAAGTAGACATATAGACCTTCTTTCCCTCATTTTTCAATGCAGTATAGTATGCTTTCGCAAAAGTGTGCGTACTTCCAGTTTCAGAACCTACAAGAAGAATATAATGGGCTTCATCTTTTGTCCATTTCGCAGTTATAGACGTACTCTTTCTTCTACGCTTAAAGCTCATTGAAAAACCTGAAAACATAAAAAACAATAAACTCAAACTAGCTAATAATAAAACAACAGACCATAGCACACTGCCTTGACCTGTATGCAATTGCATACTTAATCGGGAAGCTAGTTGAACAAACGGATAGGGTACTTCACTTATTATTTCTCCAGTATATTGATGCACTAGAAGCTCTCTATCGTCTAGCGCTATTTCAAAATAGTCTTCTGAATCTTCAGAAAAAGGAAATATAAATTTTCGAACCTCATTTAAAGTTAGATTCTGAAATAGGATGAATTCTGAAATAGGCTGTTTTGTTTCTATTTTAGATGGTGTTGCACTCCAATTATGCTCCATAGAATTACTTGGCAACAAAGAGAATTTCTCTGCTGAAAGATAAACACCCGTAACCGCTACAATGATAATGGGCACTAAAAACCATCTACCTAAAATAACGTGATACTGCTGTACAAAATCTGCTTCTTGAACCTTAGTAAACCATTTTTTAAATCCGCCTTGTCGTTGTGCCAATAGAAACAATCCTGTAACTGCTATAAAACAAAGTAAGAATGAAACAATGCCCACAAAACCACGTCCCAAACTTTTTAAAAATAAAGACCTGTGTAGGTTTGTGATAAAGCTAAAAAAAGGTAGTTGAGATTGTACATCGCTTAACTTATCTCCGGTAATAGGATGGACATAGATAATTTCATTAGTACCATCCTCAGTAATAACTGATGCTTTTACAAAATCTTCTGGGGTAACTTCTAAGGCTAAAACTTCGCTATACGTATCCTTTAAAACTTTCACCGTTTCAGAAAGGTAAACATCACTTAAATTAGTAACTGCATATCGTTGTGAAACCTCAGCTATAGGTTCTATTGCAAGTATCGCACCCGTAACTGACGCTACAATGATAAATAGTGCTGAAACTAAAGCAAGTATGAAGTGGCTATATCGCCATAGTGAACCTATCATAATGAGTTATTGTGGCATCATGCGTACGTAGCGAATAAATCCTTTTCCTTCTACTTTACTTTTCACACTTTCTGAAGTCAATTCAAATTGAACATCATCTGTGTAATACTCTTGATCTTCTACTGAAGTTTCAAACCGAATGCTATACCCTTGATCTATTTTTTCTGAAGGGATTTTAATAACACTAATGGTACGTTCTCCTCCTGCAATTGTTTCTCCTGAGATAGCATCAACATCAGGACGTTGTTTTCCATAGAATTTCCACCATTCTGAAATTTCGCTATACCATTCGTTGTCCTTTCCCTGCACGTATAAAGTCTCTTCATACGCTCCTTCAGGATCTATTAAAGAGATAATTACATAAGCACCTTCCCCTGTATAATTAACCATTTGGATCATACATTTTACAGGAACTTTATCCATGCTAGAAAAAGCAGTTAAAAGGACAGTGGTGAGTACTAAAATTGGAAAGATTCTAATAAAGTGTTTCATCATTAATTAAGTTATAAAATTAAGGCTCGCCCAAACACTACTAAGGAACGAGCCTAACATTCCTATTGAATAATTAATTTCCTTATTTAGAAATAGCTTATTACTCATGAAGGAATTGTAATTCTTTGTTTTTTAATAATTCGTTCTCGCTGGCGAGATCAAATATTGTTTCGTCAAAATCGGTCATCACTGTTTTATCTGCACCTTGTGCTAATAGATATTTAATAATGGCATCATCTTCTGCTTTCATTGCAGCAATTTGTAAAGCAGTGTAGCCTTCGCTATTCTTTATATTAACATCGATATCAAAATTCGCTAATCGCTCTAGTAAGGCAAGATTATTTCTTTGGGTTGCAACATGAAATAACGTATTGCCATCACTTTGAGTTTGGTTCAAAGACAAACCGTATTCTTGTAATAGCATCAATTTTGCATCAAACTCCTTTGGATCTTTTTTGTTAAATGTATCCAACAAATAATACGTTAAGCTATTCCCTTTCGCATCTTTTGTATGAATATCCGCACCTTTATCTAATAGAAATTTTACAATAGCAACGGTATTTCTATTTACAGCCATCGCTAATGCGGAGCGCCCATTTTCATCTTTTGTATTGAAATCTTTTACATAAGCTGAAAGAAATTGGACCACTTTCAAATCATTGCTATTTGCAGCATTCATAAATGGCGTGTCGCCTCCATTATCTTGTAAATTTACAACTACGCCTTTGTCGATAAAATACTTGAAAACAGAAATGTCTTTGCTCTTATAAGCAATAGCGTGCAATGGATTACGTCCACGATCTCCAACTACATTTACCTTTACGCCTACAGCTTCTAAAAATTGATAAGTGCCTATAGTATTTTGATGTTTACGGGTTCCCTGACTAGCATATAAAATTGCGTTCCCACCTTCTTTGTTTAAAACTGTTGGACTCAGACCTTTTTTAATCAACAGTTTTAGGAAATCTATATTCCCACTTTTAGCTGCATGATTAAAAATAGTGTTTCCTTTTGGGTCTTTGTCGTGTATTATAAAACCTTTGTTTTGAAAATAGGCAAGCTTGCTTTCATTTTCCAAGTATGGAGCAATAAGAAATAATACCCCAACTTCATCCTCGTTTTTTTCTTGATATAATACCGCACCATTTTTTTCAAACAAATCATACACGGTTTCACTTTTCTGCCCCGTTGCCGCAGCAAAAGTTACAGGTGTATTACCGTGACTATCTCTACTATTTATGACTGCTCCTTTATCAAGGAGATACTGCATTATGTTAATATTTCCTTTATAAGCTGCCCAGAAAATATACGTCCGACTATCGTGTGTTCGTTTTTCTATTCCATTGCCTTCTAATGATAAAAGATATTTTATAGTTGTAGCATCTGCTTTTTCTAGTAAAGCAAACACCACACCATCAAAGGCGTTTTCATTTAAAGCCGAAGGGTCATTCCCTTCGGCTATGGCTAAATCTATCTGCTCCAAAGAAGGGTTTGCCTTCCAGAAATCTCTTGAATGGAAGACATTTTCTTGCGCTACCATTTCCGAAGAAAATAGGAACACAACAATTACATTTAAAAAGAACTGCTTTATCATATTATTACTTTTTTACAAAAGATTCTATAACAGGATTTATCTGTGCTTCTTCAGTGATTTCGTCATCAAATAGATGCTTATAGAGCGCTTTGTTATCTACTTTTTCTTCAAGGTTTAAATCTTGATTACGCCCATAAATCTCATTCCATTTTGAGCGTACTGTTGCCCATTTATTAGTATGATCTTCCCACCATTGAGCGGCAGCTGCACAGCGACTATCATCTACTTTTACATAGGTATTATACCCTTTCTCTTTAGCGAGAAGCAAGTCTTCTTTTCCTTTTTCACGGATGATTTTACTATTGTTTTGATCGTGTAACCAACCGTAATCTTTAATCTCATGACGGTTCCCGCGCATTAACAAGTTATAATCACTTCTAGTGGTGTATTCGCGTCTAGCTAATGGCGCTGTAGTAGTGTTCTCCCAATAACTTTTTCCGTCTACGTGCACCCAACTACCAGAACCCTCGTAGCGTGGACTGTCATCTACTTGATAGACCTTTTGGGTCCATTGATTTTTTACTTCTCTCTTTGATTTTTCTTCAAAAGTCCATTGATTATCTGCGTTATACATGTAAAAATCTGTATTCTCAAATAACCAATCTTGACGCCAGTGCTTGATAATCATTGGCTCAGCTGGATTCCCAACTTGCAATAAGTGTTGAATAGAAACCTTATCATTTTCATCTAGCACTAATCCTGCGTATTCTAAAGCCTTGTCTTGTTTAACTTTAGAAGGTTTGTACAATGAATCACTACTATAATTAAAAGTCTCAGCAAAGTTGAACGTCACCTCATAACAGCCACACATTTTTTTAATGGCTTCTGCATCTTGTTTCTGTTTTTTCTTTTGCGCCGTTATAGAAAATGTAAGACCAAACGCAAGGAGTGTTAATGCTATATTTTTCATTTCAGAATTATTATTTTATAATTAATTTTTTAGTCACTTTAGCATCTCCAGATTGAAAAGCCACCATATACACACCGCTTTGTAATGAAGAAACATCTAGTGATTTGTTATAAAAACCATTACTGTTTGAAACCGTTGTAACGAGTACTTCGGCACCAGTCATTGCATAAATTTTCACTACGTTGTTCTCTGTTACTGAGCCTGTGTTTTCATATACAATAGTTACTTTTCCATCTATTGAAGGGTTTGGATACATTCCGAAGGAAACATTTCCTGTTACATTTTCAAAGCCTAACTGACCTGATACATCTTCAAACTCAAAGGTTAAGTTACCCGTTGACTGACCTTCAAAGTCTGTGAAGAATAACCTGTACACCACATTGTTATCTTGTTTCACATAATACTTTTGGTCGCTGTATATTGTCCAATTACCCGTAAATTGTTTCCAGTCAAATCCAATCGTATTCATTTCTTCTAAATAGTCTAAACCATTAGGATTTGCAGTTCCAGTTTCTTCGTTTTGAGCAACGGTAACATTAGGATTGTGTAATACACCAGTAACATTGTAAAACTGCCCTGGAGGGTCTAAAAATGTAGTGTATTTTCTAAAAACGAAATCCCAGTCTCCTGCTGCAGGTTCTGCAATTACTTCTTCTTCATTTTGTAAACTGTAATAGTTGTATCTGTTATCTGGATTAGAGGCGTTAGCAACGATAGCGTTTATATCTGTAGACCAATTGGCACCATCCCAAGTAGCATATTTAAAATTATAAGCTCCAAAATAAGACTCGATAAAGAATTTTCTAAAGGTTCCGTCTGCATATTCTAATACGAATACAATCGTTCCTTCTACTGTGCTTGATGCTCCATTATACTCGCCAAAACCATAAGTAGCTGAAGCTCTCATAAATGCTCCATCCTTCCATTCTGTATCACTATTAATTAATTCTATCCAGGCGACTTGATCTGTAACATCGACCGTATCGTAGCCTCCTGGTGTATTTGCCACCTCATATACTTTAATCCCAATACCGTCATTTACGCGTACCCCAAGATCCATATTATTGTTTCTTAAAAAGGCAACATCCCAGCTAGCAGCCGTAAATATAGTTTCGGCTTGTGTATCAAGTTTATAGTATACTTCATTTGAATATCCTGCTCCCATAGATATGCTTACTGCTTCTTGAGCGAACATTAGTGTCGTGGCTAATAACATAGCCGATAGTAATAAATTTTTCATTGTAATTAATTTTTATTGTTAGTTTATAATTGATCTGATTTATAATAAATTGTATTTAAATTCTGGGAAACCACGCACACCACTGTCACTTAGTAATGCCGTAAATTTTAGTTTATAAAAGTTTCCATTAGGATCTTTTATGATGTAAAAAATGGTGTCAATAAGCACCTTATCTGCATTAATAACATTACGCCAAGAACTACCTATAGTACGTTGGTCTGATAAAAATGCGCCACTATTAACACTTGTTGCATCAAAAGCGTCATAAGCAATATCTTCTGTGTTCACTGTATAAGCGGTAACCCCTCCTTTTCGATTATGGAGTACGCCATCTGAGAAACCATAAGATCCCGCTCCAGTTAGAACATTAGTGAAAACGGTGAAATTGATGTCCCAATTCTCAGCCTCTGGTTCTACTAAAAGTGTGTTATTGGTGTCAAAACTGAAAAAGGTAAAGTTGTAATTAATGTCTTTTTCGATGAAAACTTCTTGGTGTGAGCTATCATTAATATTTGCATACTGCAACAAATAGCCGCCCTCTTGACGTAGCACTCTAATTTTTTTCCAACCTCTTTCATCTCCTGCAACTGCCGCACTTCCTGGCGCTGGAGTTTCTGTTCCTACTTCATAGCCTAAATTGACTAGGTACACTTTGTTATCTGTAGCAGTTGCACTTACTGTTGCAATTGCAGTTTTTGTGATGTCCCCATCTGGATTATCAATATAGACTTCATTTGCAGGATCAAAAGTTCCCACGGCGACTTGCGCTTGTAAATCACTAACATCTGCTTGTGTAACTGCATCAATATTTGTGCTTTCTAAAGCCGCTGCAGCCATATAAATAGATCCATTAATCCCAACACGAAATTCTGATCCTCCATAAAAACCTAAATCCCAAGTGTCTCTCTTGATAGGTGACTGTGTCTCTGTACTTAAATCTATATATACTTGGTTTTGTTGGTTAGGGCCACCTACCATTGGTATAAAACCACGTCCTAATGATGCAGCGCTGTTTAGAGTGAAGGTACTGTTACCCTGTATCACAGCATTGGGATAGTCTACCTCTAGAATGTTAAAGTTAATCTCAACTGTTTCGTCTAATGATCCATTCAGTTTTACAAATGAAAATGCTGTTCCATTTTCCCCGGGATTTATTGCTAATGACACAGCACCCTCTTCTAAGGGTGGATTTGTTATAAAATCTATTCCATATACAGCATTAATAGCGTCTATTGAAAATTTCATTGATCCATTAGTAGTAGTCGTTTCAGAATACACTAGGTTAATGTCTTGTGTAGTTTCTATCTCTCCAAGATTTGCTGAAAGGCTCTCAAATGCTACTACAAATGGATCTGACATAATTTCATTTGCATCATCACTACTACAAGAAAATAGTAGAAATGATAATACCAAAAGAGATGAAAATAATTTTAAATGTTTCATTTTTATAGTGTTAAATTATAGGTTAGTTTTAAAAAATAAGAGCGTCCATAACCCAATGGTATTTGTGCTGGCGGACCGCTATGAGTTCCTCCTTCTAAGGCTGTAGTATTTACGGCTGTTACATCAAAAAGGTTTCTACATCCTGCGGTAGCTATAAATGCTCCATCAAAAAATGATTTATTTAACGTGGCGTCTAACCAACTGTATGGATCAGTCTCTCCTGCTCTAAATTCTTGTTCCCCTTGCTCATTAGCTTTTTCCACAAATTGTTGTTGTCTGCCTATATGCTTATAAAAAAGTGAGAACGTACTAGTGTATTTAGGAATCGTATAAGAAAGGTTTGAATTGATTTGTAGGTTGAATAAGAAATCATCATTAGTTTGAGTCCTGCTATCGAGCACTTTAGAAACCCCTTGTAATGAGGCACCTATTTGACCTTTAAAATTTCCGATGTAAATTTCGTTTTCAGAAAAAACACCTGCCGATTTAAAACTATCAATGTTACTATACTGAAATGCCAAAGGACTTTGATTAACCACAATTAATTCAATACGATCTTGTAATCCTAAATAGTTGAAACTCAATTTATTTTTTAATCGAATTGAGCCATCGGCAAACGAGCTCTTCTTTTTAATATGCAGGAAAGCAGAGACTCCTTTTTCAGCTTCTAAAGCAGGGTTTCCCTGTACATCGTGATTTACATCTACAAAGAAGGTATACAACTCATCATAGTTAGGTGTTCTATTTGCAGAACCTAGTATGGCGCGTAACTCCCAATCTTCTCCGATGGTTTGCTTAGCACTTAATGATCCTATTAATTGTGTGTCAAATAAATTACTGAAAGAAATCCTTGCACCAGGACGAAATGAGAAACGATCTGTTAGTTGAATTTCTGAAGCTACAAAAAAGTCGTAATTATTAAGCGATTGTGTAACGGCATCTACACCAGGAGTGATAACTATAGAAAGCGAAGAACCAGACCCTTTTTCATTAGTAAGTTCATACCCAAATTGCAGATTAGCTTTTTCTGTATTTAGGATATTACTAAACGTCCCACGAGAGAAAAAAGCACTTCGACTTTGATACACACCTTCTTCTATATTTTCTTTTTCTTGACTTCGTATTCTGTAGGTGTATTGCTCTAAGTCTTTTGTTTGCTGCTGATAAGAAAGTGAAATATTAACTCCTATTTTTTTTAAGAGTGTTCCTGTACCATTGAGATGATGATAGAACCTATTATTGCGATATATCTCATCTACTGCTGAAGGGTTTGTGGTACCTGTAGCGGGGTTTTCATTTATATCTATATTTTCAGCAAAGCGCTCAATACGTTCGTTTAAGTAATCAAAACGATAGAAAACATTCAAGGCTTCCGTTTTGTAAGCTACTAAAGATTTTGCGTTCAGTTGTAATTTAGGTAACCATTCGTGTCCTCTTAAACCGTCATTAACATCATAATTTTCTCCCTGTTTCTTGTTAAAAAATCCTGCGAAGTCATTACGTGTAAACACAACATTTGCATAAAGCTTTTCTGTTAAGTTGTGCCCCACCTTCAACGATTGGATATGACGACCTCTATCAAACCATTCATATTCGCTACCAATAGTCTCTTCTTGAACATAGACGTTAATATCCCAATCGTTGCGAGAAGACTTTTTTGAAATAATGTTAATGATTCCTGAGACTGCATTAGATCCATACTGGACACCCATAGCTCCCTCAACAATTTCTATTCTTTCAATATCGTCTAGATTGATAAGCGTTAGGTCTGTATTATTACCAACACCTTCTTCATTAATTATTGGCACATTGTCAATTAGCACTTTAAAATATTGACTATCCAATCCAAATAGACTTACGCCACTTTTTCCCGTAGAAGTGTTAGGTGTAATATTTAAATTTAAAGTAGTGTTGAGAACATCTGCTAGGGTATTACCTGCTTGACGTTCAATGTCATTTCTGGTAATCACTTTTACCTCAACTACAGATTTTGAAACCGATTGCGGATTAATTTGCCCAGTAACTACAACTTCCTTTAGTTTTTCTGTATGGATAGAATCATTTTTCTGCTGAGTTTGACCAAAAACAGTAGCTAGAAAAAATAAAAATAAAATAGTATTTATTGTTCGCATCAAATATTTATTATTACAGTGCAAAACTAGTTATTTTTATTCAATCTAAATAAGAATAATTAATTATTTATACAACTATTAAGAACCATTCTTATTAGTTATTTAACTAATAATCTGTTTATCAGCTATTTATTAATTAAAATATTATATAAAGGATACTATAATGGTGAGATTAAAGTACTAGCTACCACTAAACCAAAGCGATACGAATCCTACTAACGTAAGTAAATACACATTAACTATGCATATAACGCTAATGGCTTAACGCTTCTTTATAAAATATTTAACCAAGGAGTTAGTCTAATTTTTAGAAGGCTCATCTGTAATGGATAATTTAAAAAAAAACTAAATTTTATCTAAAAAAACATCGTAATCTATTAATTATGAGGTTTTGTGACCACGGCAAGATTGACTGTGCCATTCTTAACAAAGCTCCGCTTTGAAAATTAAATACCCGTACTCAAAAATTCAAGCAAGCTTGATTTTATGTACGGGTATTAAATTTATTCATGACTACAGCAAGATTAGCACTGGTGTTCTTTTGTATTCCCTTTTGTAAATAGAAAGTTTATTTGCTATCGCAAATACTTTTTCGTGGTAGTTTACTTTCAAAAGATTTCACCTTTTTTCGTTTTATACCATAAAAAAAGTCCATTACTTTCGTAATAGACTTTCTGCTTGTAGTGACCACGGCAAGATTCAAACTTGCAACCTCCTGAGCCGTAATCAGGTGCGCTATTCAGTTGCGCCACGTGGCCGTTAATGGGCTGCAAATATAAAAATATATTGTTGATAATCTAATTAAAAAACTGAAAATATTCTATTGAATTTTAAATGATTTCTACACTTAAATCTGCTTGAAGTAATTTGGAACAACGGGGTTCTAAATCTTTGTACGAACCAGTCTTAACAGTACACTTTCCTTTATAGTGAACAATAATCGAACATTGCTCCGCCTGCTCTAAGGTATGACCGCAAACATAAATTAATGTCTCTACCACATGATCAAAAGTATTTACATCATCATTAAACAAAACAATTTGATATTCATTAGCTTTCTTTTCCGCTACATCAGTTTCTTCTTGTATTTTTTCTTTTGTTCCCAT